>Ga0207416_1002888_pt1 | contig 17523 bp, 15 predicted proteins | sample PaiPotPPM11metaG_FD_184107 | JGI IMG/M metagenome (GOLD analysis project Ga0207416, IMG submission 184107) | Iron sulfur acid spring bacterial and archeal communities from Banff, Canada, to study Microbial Dark Matter (Phase II) - Paint Pots PPM... ...
CCGCTTCACTGGCCGGGCGGGGTGTCGTCGAGGCCGAAGCTTAGGATGCGGCCGGGGTGGATCCGGATGATCTCGGCGGAGGCCCCGGGCATCGGCGGCGTCTGGCCGGTGAGGGCTTCGGCCTGGCCCCGGATCTCCACGCAGCGGACCCTCCATGGCTGGTAGGAGGCTATGTCGTCCACGACGAACGCGACGTTCGGGTTGGCGGTGACGTTGCGGAACTTGCGGCTGGCGCCCATGGTGTACCCGCCGATGTCGATGGTGTCCAGATCCGGGTTGTAGCGGAAAGAGACCGGGTTGTTCTGCGGGGCGCCCTTGGGGTCGACCGTGGCGAGCCGGCCAAGGCGCTGGCTGGCCAGGTAGGCGAGCTGGGCAACACTGAACGGCATAGAGATTCTCCCTTGGCTGGTGAGGATGTGGTGGGCAAGACGGGGCAGGTGCAATACTAGACAATTGTCTAGCGTTGTCAAACGTCTGTCTAGCGCACTAGTATGCGGCTGTGACGACCGCCAGTCCCGACCGCCGGGTACCCCGCCGCTCACCTGCGCCCGGGCAGCGACACAGCGACGGCGACCGGACCAGGGCTGCCCTGCTCGATGCCGCACTGGAGGAGTTCGCCGCCAAGGGCTTCGCGGGTGCGCGGGTCCGCGACATCGCCCAGCGGGCCGGCGTCAGCAAAGACCTCATCTCTTATCATTTCGGCGGCAAGGACGGCCTGTACCTCGCGGTGCAGCAGGCCTGGCTGCACCGGGAGGACGGCTTCGCCGACCCCGGCCTGCCGCTTGCCGACCTACTTCCCCGCTACCTGCACGACGCGCTCGTCGACTCGCGTCCGATGCGCCTGCTCGCCTGGCGCGGGCTCGCCGGCCCCGATGAGGCCCCTCCCGACGGCACTCCCGGACCCGAGGACCTGTCGGGTACCCGTGAGCGGCAGCAGCGGGGCGAACTCCCCGCCGACATCGACCCCGCCGTCCTCCGCCTGGTCCTCCTGGCCGTCGTGGCGGCGCCGCTCGTGTTCCCCGACTACGCCCGCAAGCTCTTCGGCACCGCAACCAGCGACCCCGGGTTCGAGGCCAGGTACGCCAGCGGGCTCCAGCGCCTGCTCGCGCACCTCAGTCAGACAGGCGGCACGTTCGGGCGGAGCCTCGGCGGCGACGAAGCTCCCGGCGGGGCCGGCCAGACCAAGAACGCCAGTTAAGTCGCCGGGACCGTTTGGAAGGTCGGCAGGATCTTGTCGAAGAGCGGCAGGCTCGAGCTGCTGAACGTGGTGGCGGGCGACCTGATGTAGATGGCGTAGTCCTGCACGCCGGCCGAGGTCTGCTGCGCGAAGAAGATGTCGTCGATCGTGTACTGGACGCCACCCGCGGGCGTCCAGTCGAACTTCCACACGGCGCCCTCCGCGTGCCGGACCGGCTCGGCCTGCAAGTTAAGTCGCTTGTAGTCGCGGAAGTGAGTCGCCGCCTCGACCTTCTTGGCCGCGGTCAGCATGTTCGTGGTCGGCTGCTGCGTAAGGTCAACCTCGAGCAACTGCTTTCCCGGGCCGTTGAAGTCGGTGGCCAGGCCGTTGCGGGTCTCGGTCCAGCCTGGTGGCACGTCGATGCTGAACCCGCCGGCGGCACTGTTGGCGTCGGCCTCCGTCACAGTTCGCGTCGACCAGCCCGTCCCGGGGAGCCCCGTCGACGGGGTATTGAGCGCGTCAATCGACTTGAAGCCGGTCACGGTGTCCGCGACCGAGGGCACGCTGGTGGGCGTCTGGCCCGCCCCGGTCGTGTTGGCCGCGTTGGCGCTGCCCGGGTCGTGGTGTAGCGCTAGGGCCACCCCGACGCCGATCGCAGCCGCGACAATCACGGCAAGCACCAGCCAGAGGATGTGTCGTCCCGGCCCGCCGCGGCGTCCCGCGCGGCCTCCCGCGCCCGCCGTGTACTGCCTGACGACGTCGGGATAGGGCTCTGACGGTCCCCCGTACTGAGCGCCCGGGCGCCCGTACTGCGCACCCGACGGCGGGGGCGGCGAGTATCCGTGACCTGCGCCTGCCTGCCCCGCGCCGCTCGGACTGTACTGCGGCCGCTGCGCCGGATGGGCCGGGCTCCCGGCGGAGAACTTCGGCGCCGCGCGGTCGGTCGGCTTGGCGGCGGTGAAGGTCGGACCCGGCCTGGGCGGCGCCGAGGGCGACTCCGACTTGGCTGCGGATGCCGGCGCCGGCGCCGGCGGCGTGATCCGCGCGACCGGGAGGGAGACCTGCGTCGGCTGGTACCGAACCGCCGCTCCCTTGCCAGGGATCACGGTATCGGCGGAACGGTCTTCCTCGGCGACGGGTGGAGCCCCGAGGACCATCGCGGCCGCCTTCGGCTCCGCGCCGTCGGCGGGGGCCGCTTCCGGCACGGGAACGGGGACGGCCTCCGGTTCTGCCTTAAACGCCGCCGTCTCTGCCGCGGGCGTCTCTGCTGCAGGCTCGGACTCGGGTTCGACCTCGGCTTCGGGCTCGGGTTCGTCCGCGTCGGCGCCCGCCGCCGCCGCCTCCTCCGCCTCCTTGGCCGCCACCGCGGCGTCGGCGCCGTCGGGTACCGCTTCGTCGCGGGACTCCTCGGCCTCGGGTGCCTGCGCGGCCTCCTCGGCCGGCTCTTCCGCATCGGCAGCAGGCTGCTCGGCCGCCTCGGCTTCGGGCTCGGGCTTGTCCTCCGCCGTGGTGCCTTCTGGAGCCGTCACCGGGGCGGATGCCACCGGCTCGGCAGGCGACGGCACGTACGAGGAGCGGATCGTCGGGGGGTGCGACATGGCCGGCGGCTCCTCGGTCGCCTCCGACAACCGGGGCAGCACCTGGCCGAACATCCGCGCCGCGGCCAAGGCGGACGGCCTCGTGGCCGGGTCGCGGCGCAGCAAGGCCGCGATGACCGGCGCGAGCGGGCCCGCGTGCGGCGCGATGGGCGCGTCCTCGTTGATGATCGCGGACATCGTGGTGATCGCGCCGCCACGTTGCTCGTAGGGGCCGCGTCCCTCCACTGCCGCGTAGATCGTGGCGCCGAGCGACCACAAGTCGGAGGCGGGGCTCGCGTCGCTGCCCCTGATCCGCTCGGGCGCGGTGAACCCGGGCGAGCCCATCACCATCCCGGTCTGCGTCAACCGGGGGTCACCCTCGAACTGCGCGATGCCGAAGTCGGTGAGCACTACCCGCTCGTCCCAGCCTTCGCCGCTCCGGTTGGTCGCGATGAGCACGTTGCTCGGCTTCACGTCGCGGTGAAGCACCCCGGCCGCGTGCGCGGCGGCGAGCGCGGAAAGCACTTGCTGGCCGATCCGGCCCGCCCGGGCGGGGGCAAGCCGGCCCTCTACGACAAGCACTTGGTCAAGTGATTGGGACGGAACCAGTTCCATCACGATCCAGGGCCGGCCGTCTTCCTCCGCGACGTCGTAGACGGCCACCACGCCGCGGTGCGACAACCGCGCCGCGGTCCGTGCCTCGCGCAGCGTCCGCTGATAGGCATTGCGTCGCTCGTCCGCACCGATCAAAGCGGAGATGACGACTTCCTTGACCGCGACGTCACGGTCAAGGAGTTGGTCGCGAGCACGCCACACCACGCCCATGGCGCCTCGGCCGATGGGGTGCTGCAGGTTGTACCGCCCGGCGATGACCCGTCCTGTCATTGCTGGCATAGCCGGACCATACCAGCGATTAGGGGTGGCTGCCGATTGCCAACAGCGGGCCGGCGGCCTCCGCGAAGAAATCGTTGCCTTTGTCGTCCACGATGATGAAAGCGGGGAAGTCCCTGACCTCGATCTTCCACACCGCCTCCATGCCAAGTTCTGGGTATTCCAGCACGTCAACCTTGGTAATGCAGTCTTGCGCGAGCCGGGCGGCGGCGCCGCCGATCGAGCCGAGGTAGAAGCCGCCGTGACGCTTGCACGCCTCGGTAACGGCTGCCGACCGATTCCCCTTGGCCAGCATAACCAATGACCCGCCCGCCGCTTGGAACCGCTCCACGTAAGAGTCCATACGTCCCGCCGTTGTCGGGCCGAACGATCCCGAAGCGTAGCCCGCGGGCGTCTTCGCTGGACCCGCATAATACACCGGGTGATCGCGCATGTACTCAGGCATCGGCTGACCGGCGTCAAGCAGTTCCGCGATCTTCGCGTGCGCGATATCGCGGGCGACGATCATGGTTCCGGTAAGCGACAGTCGCGTCTTCACCGGATATTTAGTCAGTTCGGCCCGGATTTCCGACATTGGCCGGTTGAGGGCGATCGACACGACCTCGGTGGTGTCCTCGGTGATCGTCGCCGGGTCCGGCATGTACTGCGCCGGATCGGTCTCGAGCTGCTCGAGGAAGACGCCGTCCGCCGTGATCTTGCCGAGGGCCTGCCGGTCCGCTGAGCACGACACGGCGATCGCCACCGGGCACGACGCCCCGTGCCGGGGCAGCCGGATCACCCGCACGTCGTGGCAGAAGTACTTGCCGCCGAACTGCGCACCGATGCCGATCTTGCGCGTGATATCCAGGACGGTCTGCTCAAGCTCCAGGTCGCGGAACCCGTGTCCGACCACGGAGCCCTCGGTCGGCAGGGTGTCCAGGTACCGGGCCGACGCGTACTTGGCCGTCTTCAGCGCGAACTCCGCGCTGGTGCCGCCGACCACGATCGCCAGGTGATAAGGCGGGCAGGCGGACGTCCCGATGGTCCGGATCTTCTCCTCGAGGAACGAGGCCATCCGGGCCGGGTTGAGCACGGCCTTCGTCTCCTGGTACAGGTACGACTTGTTCGCGGAGCCGCCGCCCTTGGCCATGAAGAGGAACTTGTACGCGTCGCCGTCCGTCGCGTAAAGCTCGATCTGCGCGGGCAGGTTGGACCCGGTGTTCTTCTCGTCCCACATAGTCAGCGGCGCCATCTGGGAGTAACGCAGGTTCAGCTGGGTGTAGGCGTCGTAGACCCCGCGGGCGAGATGCTCCTCGTCCCGCCCGTCGGTGAGCACTCCCTGGCCGCGCTTCCCCATCACGATCGCCGTGCCGGTGTCCTGGCACATCGGCAGGATCCCGCCGGCCGCGATGTTCGCGTTCTTCAGCAGGTCGCGCGCGACGTACCGGTCGTTCGGCGAGGCCTCCGGGTCGTCGAGGATCGACCGCAGCTGCTTCAGGTGCGACGGGCGCAGCAGGTGGGCGATGTCACGGAAGGCCGTCCTGCTCAGCAGCGTGAGCGCCTCGGGATCGACGGAAAGAAGCGATCGCCCGAACGCCTGCCCGGCCTCCACCCCGCCCTCGGCGATCTTCCGGTAGGTGGTCTCGTCGTGCCCGAGCGGCAGCAGATCCATGTAGGAGAACTCAGCCATGAGCCCAAGCTTAGAACCGCCTAGCAGCACTAATAAGCGTGACGTTGATCGCTTTGAAGAAGTTCAGAAAAATCATGACCGTGGGGCAACTTCCCGACTTGTTTGCGTATCCGCAACCTTGTATGGTGACGGTGTGCGGCGGCGCTGCGCCACGCGGTGCCCCCGTCCGCTTGTGGACCTCGCTCGCCACGCAGTGCCCCCGTCTGCGGAGGCTGAGCGGTGGCGCCGCCGCACTCGAACAGGCTTCAGCCTGTTCGAGTGCCAACGGCACTCTTCCCCCTCTGTTCTCGCCCTTCACTGTGGGGGGACGACCCCCCACACCCCCCGGCTGCGCGCTTCGCGCGCGATGAGCGTGGTGTCTCTGATCCGAACAGGGGAACCCCACACCCCCGGCGGCGCGCTTCGCGGGCGATGAGCGTGGTGACTCTGATCGGGACCATTCTCGGGTTTCGCTGGCAGCGCGGGCGCCGCGGGGTGAAGTAGGGACCCGCACTCGCATCCCACACCCCGGTACCCACACTCACACCACTCACGCCACATCACCAACACCAACACCATCCACACCCAAACCCATCCGGGGCTGCGCGCTTCGTGGGCGATGAGCGGAGTCTCTTGAGACATGCGACACGGCGCTCGTGGAGGTCCGCGGCCGGTTTCAGGTGGGCGGGAGGTAGCCCGTGGAGGTCAGCAGGGCGCGGGTCAGGCGGCTGAGGGGGATGGTGCGCAGCTCTTCGCGGGTAAACCAGGCGACTTCGCTGAGTTCGCCGTCGGCGGGCGCGGGGACGCCGTCGACGATGTCGGCCTCGTAGACCGCCGTGACGTAGGCGGCGCGATCGCCGTTCGGATAGGTCACCTCGTAGTCAGGTCCTCCGAGCACGTCGACTAGCCTGCCGAGCCGAACCTCGACGCCAATCTCCTCGCGGGCCTCCCTGACCGCCGCTTCCGCCGGCGACTCGCCCGGGTCAACGGCACCGCCCACGGTTCCCCAGCCATCGGTGTGCCCACTCTGCCAGGCGAGCAGCACCCGACCCCCCTCATCGAGCGGCAGCACGGTGACGCACGGCAGCAGCAACTGCTCATGCCCGACAAAGGCCCGCAACCGGGCAATATGCGGCGCTATCCCCATACTGGCAACCTACCGCCTCGGCTCGACGCCCGCAGGGTGGGTTGGTGTGACGCTGCTGGCCTGTGCCCGTTTTGTGCGGCAGGCATTAAGGGGTAAATTCCGCTCAACGGGAAGACTTTTCCGGCGGGTAAGTAAATCACGCCAGACGGGCAATGCCGTTAGTTAGTGGATATGCGGTGCGGGTGATGAACGCGTGGGGTCTGATGCCACCGCGCCTGCTGGCCCGCACCATGATCGCGAAGGATTTTCCTTTCACGAAGGATTTTCATTGAATGAGATGAAAATCCTTCGCGATCATGAACCTGAGCTGCCGGGATGGGGGACAAATCGGATTTCACCGGTTCGCCAGCCGGGGGAGGAGGAGGGCGGCGCAAGTGATGGCCAGGACGGTGGCCCCCACCAGGACCACCACGTCTAGCCATAGCGTTGTCTGCGTGCCGATGAGGAGACCCCGCAGGGCCTCAACCTCGTAGGTCAGCGGGTTGATCCGGCTGATTACCTGGAGCCAGCCCGGCATGATCTTCGTCGGGTACAGGGCGGAAGAGCTGAAGAACAGCGGCATCGTGATCGCCTGGCCGATGCCCATCAGGCGGTCCCTGGCTACCACCACCCCCGCCAGCGTCATCGACAGGCAGGAGAAGAAGGCCGAGCCGAGCGCCAAGATGGCGAGGGCCGCGATGAGCCTGAGCGGATTATCGGTGAAGGAAACCCCGAGCAGGGCGGCGATGATGATGACCACCACGCCCTGGATCAGCGACCGGACGCTGGACGCGAAGGCCTTCCCCGTGATCAGGGCGGACCGGGGCGTTGGGGTCACCATGAGCTTGGTGAGGACGCCCGCGTCGCGTTCCCAGATGATCTGGATGCCGTAGAAGATGGCGATGAACAGCGCGGACTGCGCCATGATGCCCGGCGCCAGGTAGGCGAGGTAGGGGATGCCCGCGGGCGTGGGGATCGCGTGCACGCGGGTGAAGACTTCGCCGTAGATCAACAGCCAGAGGGCCGGCTGGATCGCCCGGGTGTACAGCTCCGTGCGGTCGTGCCTGATCTTCCGCATCTCCACCCAGCACAGCGTGCCGATGCGGTTGATCAAGCGGGCCGTCTCCGCGGCAAGGCCGGGGTTAACCGAGCCTACGGGCGGTGCGCCGGGCGCGGCGTACGTCACGAATGCCTCCCTCTTCCTGAGCCTCATCAAGCGTGTCGCCCGTGTAGTGGCGGAAAACGTCGTCGAGCGTGGCGTCCTCGCCAAGGCCCGCGCGCAGCGAAGCCGGGCTGCCGGTGACCCGGATCTTGCCCCGGTGCATCAGCGAGATCCGGTCGCAGTAGGCGTCGGCCTCGTCCATGTAGTGGGTGGTCATCAGCACGGTCATGTCGTGCTCGGCGCGCAGCTTGGTGATGTACTCCCAGACGACGCCGCGCGCGATCGGGTCAAGGCCGACCGTGGGCTCATCCAGGACAAGCAGCCTGGGCGCGCTTATCAGCGACTGCGCCAGCTCGAGCCGCCGGACCATGCCGCCCGAATAGGTGCCGGCGAGACGGTTAGCGGCCTCGGTCAGCCCCATCGCCTCGAGCGCCTCGGCGACTCGCGCCTTTCTGGAGCGGCGAGGTACGTCGAAGAGCCGGGCGAACAGCTCCACGTTCTCGACCCCGGTCAGGTTCGCGTCCGCGGACAGGGCCTGCGGCACGTAGCCGATGACCCGCCTGACCCGCATCGGGTGCACGGCCGCGTTGATGCCGAAGACGCTAACGCTGCCGGTTGCCGGGATCAGGAGCGTGGTGATCATCCTGATCGTCGTGGTCTTGCCCGCGCCGTTCGGCCCGAGCAGGCCGTACATCTCGCCCGGCGCGATCGACAGGTTCACGTGGTCGACGGCTAGGTGCGTCGCGAACTGATAGCTCAGGTCCACGCAGTCAACGGCCTGGGTCATCGTGGGGGCGATGACGGTCAAAGCTCCTCCATCTGCTCGGCGAGCCGGGTCAGGGCGGGGATGGCGGCCACGAGGGCCTGCCGGTCGGCGGGAGACAGGCGGTCAAGCGCCCGGCCGGCCAGGTCGGTGCGGATGTCATGCCACTGCTCGATCCGCGCGGCACCCGCCTCGGTGACGGTCAGCCGGACCGAGCGCCCGTCACTCGCGACGCGGCCCCGGTTGAGCAGGCCGTCCTCGGCGAGCTGGCTGACCATCGTGCTGACGCTGTTCGGCGCGAGCCTTAGCTCCGCGGCGGCCTCGGCCACGCCGATGCCTGCCCGGCGCGCGACCAGCCGCAGCAGTTCCGAACGCGCAGGAGGCAGCGGATTGCCGACCACGGAGGCTCGCACGGCGCGCCTGGCTATCCGCCGCACGGCTCCCATCGCCGTGAGCAGCTGGGCTGCCTCGGTCTTAGCCCGCTCGAGGCGCGAGCTTACATCGTTCACAGAGCTAACTATATGGCAACAGAGGGTGCTCGCCAAGAGGGCAGAATGTCGCCAATGAGCCCATTTGCGCGGTAAATATCACTCTGAGTGATTAGGAATGCACGCAAGACTATGGGGTAACCAGATCGAAAAGCCACCGCTCTGCAGCGGGGACTTGGGGGGCGGAAAGAGTAAGGAGCGCGCACATGGCGATTACGTCCTCCACCACGACGAGCAGCCCGCATATCCGGAGCCTCATCCCGGCGCGGATCGACCGGCTGCCGTGGTCGAGATTTCATTTGCACCTGGTGATTGCGCTCGGCGTCGCGTGGATCCTCGACGGCCTTGAGATCACCATCGCCGCCAACGTCGGGTCCGACCTGACGCTTCGCAACACACTCAACATGTCCGCGGGCGCGGTCAGCGACATCGCCTGGTGGTACCTGATCGGCGAGGTCATCGGCGCGCTGTTCTTCGGGCGGCTGTCGGACAAGCTCGGGCGGCGGAACCTGTTCATGATCACGCTGGGCGTCTACCTGATCGGTAGCGGGCTGACGGCCGTGACCCCGAACGGCGGCCACTGGTTCATCTTCCTGTACGCGACCCGGGTCGTCGCGGGCATGGGCATCGGCGGCGAGTACGCCGCGATCAACTCCGCGATCGACGAGATGATGCCGGCCAGGTACCGGGGCCGGATCGACCTCGCGGTCAACGGAACCTACTGGGCGGGCGCGATCATCGGCACGATCGTCACGCTGTGGGTGCTCAACCACGTCGATGCGTTCTGGGGCTGGCGCATCGCCTACCTCGTCGGCCCGGTGCTCGCGCTCGTCATTATCTACGTGCGGCGCAACCTCCCCGAGTCGCCCCGCTGGCAGATCATGCACGGCAGGCAGGAGGCGGCCGAGGCGTCGATCAGGGAGATCGAGGAGGACGTCGAGAAGACCAAGGGCCCGCTGCCGCCCGTCGACGAGAGCAAGGTACTGGAGATCATTCCCGCGCGGCAGATTGGTTACCTCCACCTGCTGACGACGCTGTTCAAGACGTATCCGACGCGCTCGATTCTCGTCGCCGCGCTGATGATCACCCAGTCTTTCCTCTACAACGCGATCTTCTTCACCTCCAGCCTGGTGCTCGAGTACTTCTTCCACGTGAAGGCGACCGACACCAGCTACTACTTCTTCGCGTTCGCCGCGGGCAACCTGCTCGGCCCGCTCACGATCGGCCATCTGTTCGACACGATCGGCCGCAAGAAGATGATCTCCGGCACCTACATCACGGCAGGCGTCCTGCTCGTGATCACCGCCGTGCTCTTCAAGAACGGCGCGCTCAACGCGACCACGCAGACCATCTGCTGGGCCGTGGTCTTCTTCTTCGCCTCCGCGGGCGCGAGCGCCGGCTACCTGACGGCGAGCGAGGTCTTCCCGCTCGAGGTCCGGGCCCAGTCCATCGCCGTGTTCTTCGCCATCGCCCAGCTCTTCGGCGCGTTCGGCACACACTGGTACGGGCACCTCATCGGCAACGGGACCAACAGGACCAGCCTCTTCATCGGCTACCTGGTGGGCGCCGGCATGATGATCTTCGGCGGCGTCATCGCGATCTTCTTCGGCGTGGCGGCGGAGGGCAAGTCCCTGGAGGAAATCGCCAAACCGCTCTCGGTCATCGGCAAGCCCGCGGAGGCCATCTTCCGCACCGGCGCCGAGGAGGTCGACCCGACCGCGAGGGGCACCGGGGGGACCGCCGAGGGCGCCGACGGCCAAGGCTCGCGCTCGGTGCCCGACCAGCGCCTGGCCGGCCACGACGATCCCACGAGGACCCGGCCGGACGACGGCACGCCAACGGCATAGCGAAGCGAGAGAACCGCGGGCACTGACCAGGGTTAGAACGTCAGCCAGTGCCTGCGGCACTCGTACTCGAGGTCGTTCACCCGGAAGTGCTCAACCTCCGAGCGCTTCACGGCCAGGTAGGCCGTCGAGCGGAGCGGCCCGAGCGCGGACATCAGGAGAGAGTCCGCCTCGAGAGCGTCGAGCGCAGCCCGCAAGGAAGCCGGGAGCCTGACCACGGACAGCCGATCCCGTTCGGGCTGATCGAGGACGGCGGGGTCGACGAGCACCGGCTCGCCCGGCGACAGCGACCGGCGGATACCGTCGAGGCCCGCGTAAATGAAGGCGCCGAGCGCGAGATACGGGTTGCCGGTGGAGTCGATCGGCTTGAGCTCGAGGTTCACCGAGCCGAGCGAGCCGATCGGCGAGCAGATCCGCACCGCGGCCTCGCGGTTGTCGGGCCCGTAGCAGGCGAACGCGCCCGACCACATCTGCGGCGCGAGCCGCCGGTAGCTGTTCACGGTGCCGCAGGTCAGGGCCACCAGGCCGGGCAGGTGGGCCAGGACGCCGGCCAGGAAGTGGTAGCCGACCGCGGAGAGCCCGTACCGGCCGGCGGCGTCCGCGAACGCGTTGGAGCCACCGGCCCACAGGGATGCATGCAGGTGGGCGCCGTTGCCCGCCTGCTCAGGCAGCGGCTTGGCCGCGAAGCTCGCCCACAGGCCGTGCCTGATGGCGACGGCCCGGGCGGTCTCCCGCAACAGGACGTGATTGTCCGCGGCGCGTAGCGCCGACGCGTGCCTGATGGGTACCTCTTGCTGGCCGTGGCCAAGCTCGGGGTAATAATGCTCGACCTCTAGACCCTGTTGGTGCAGCGCATCGACGAGGTCGATCGTATAGTCGTGCGCCAGGTGGAAACCGGTAGCAGAGTAACAGAGGCTTTCGTCAATGGGCAGCAGCGATGCGCCTTCGTGACGTCCGAGTGTGAATTCCGGCTCGAATGAGGCCTGCAGCTCATATCCCTCGGCCGCGAGTTCCGCGATCGCCTGCTTAAGGAAGCTGCGCGCGCACCCGTCCCACGCGCTACCGTCCGGGTTGACCTGGTCGGCGAGCATTGCGGCCGCCCCCGGCGCATAGGGCAACCTCACGAATGTCGAAGTATCCGGCTTTATCCGGACCTCCCCGACCGGCCCCATGCCCTCCACCGGAGCAAGCTCGTCCACCATCGACATCGCCATCATCGCCCGGGTATGCCCGATGCCCGACTCGACGCGCTCGGCCAGCCGGTCAGTGGCCGCCGCCTTTCCCCGCACGACCCCGCCGTGATCGACGTAGAGGAACCGCGTCAGCGAGATCTTGTTGAACACGGCAAGACCTTGAGTTTGAAGCGCGGGAGGAGGCGCGTCTGTCATGGGGGAAAGGTATCGTCCTAGCATGGTCCCGCGCCCCGCGCCCCGTGATCTCCGGGCATCCGACAGCGACCGGGAGCGTGTTGTCTCCATGCTGGGCGAGGCGCTCGCCGACGGTCGCCTTTCCCACGAAGAGTATTCCGAACGGATGCCACTGGCTCTGGCCGCGCGCACCCTTGGCGACCTGGCGGGGCTGACCCGCGATCTGGCCGCGCCCGAGCATCAGCCGGTGCAACTGGATGGCGAGCGGCCGGTCACGGCGCTCTTCACCTCGGCGGATCGGCGCGGCCGCTGGGTGGTGCCCGGCGCCGTGACGTGCGTGGCCGCCTTCGGCGAAGTGGTCTTGGACTTCACCGAGGCCATCCTCCAGGAGAGGCACGTGGTAGTCACCGTCTACGCCCTGTTCGGCCGGGTGCGGCTGATCGTGCCGTCCGGCGTCGAGGTTGTCATGGGCGGCAACAACATCTTCGGCCGCCAGCGCGGCGGAACGACGAGGCGCGTCCCCACTTCGTCGGACGTCCCGGTGATCGAGATCCGCGGCCACGTGGCGGCGAGCGAGGTCGTGGCGCGGACGCCACCGCGCCCGCGCCGCTCCCTTTTCGGCTGGCGCAAGCAGATCTCCTAAAGGTTCCTGACCAGGACGTCAGTCGTAGTTGATCGTGCTGTAGGCCTTCAGCTTCCACAGGGCGTGCTCGCTGCGGATCGAGCGGATCGTGCCCGACCTAGAGCGCATGACGAGCGAGTGAGTCGTGGCGCCGCCCGGCTTGTAGCGGACGCCGGCCATCAGTTCGCCGTCGGTGATGCCGGTGGCCGCGAAGAAGCAGTCGTCGGAAGAGACCAGGTCGTCGGTGGTCAGCACCCGATCGAGGTCGTGCCCGGCCTCGAGCGCCTTGCGCCGCTCCGCGTCGTCCCGGGGGGCGAGCTTGCCGAGGATCACGCCGCCCAGGCACTTGAGCGCGGTGGCCGCGATGATGCCCTCCGGGGTGCCGCCGATGCCGAGCATCAGGTCGATGCCGGTGTCCGGGCGGGCCGCCATGATCGCCCCGGCCACGTCACCATCGGTGATCAGGTGGATGCGGGCGCCCGCGGCGCGAACGGCCTTGATCAGCCCCTCGTGGCGCGGCCGGTCGAGGATGACCACGGTGACGTCCTGCGGCGTGATGCCCTTCGCCTTGGCCACGGCCGCGATGTTCACCGCGGGCGGCGCGTCCAGGTCGACCACGCCGGCCGCCTCGTGGCCGGTGGCCAGCTTGGTCATGTAGAAGACCGCGGACGGGTCGTACATCGAGCCGCGCTCCGCGACCGCGAGGACCGAGACCGCGTTCGGCATGCCGTTGGCGCACAGCCGGGTGCCGTCGATCGGGTCTACGGCGACGTCGACGGCCGGCCCGGTGCCGTCGCCCACCTCCTCGCCGTTGAACAGCATCGGCGCGTGGTCTTTTTCGCCCTCACCGATGACCACCACGCCCCGCATGGAGACGGAGTTGATCAGCACGCGCATGGCGTTCACCGCGGCGCCGTCCGCGCCGTTCTTGTCGCCGCGGCCCACCCAGCGGGCCGCCGCCATCGCCGCGGCCTCGGTCACCCGGGCCAGCTCGAGCGCCAGGTTCCGGTTCGGCGCGTGCTTGGCGGGCTCGGGCGTCCCGGGAACGCCAGTTACGTTGGTATCGGTCATGTTTTGAACCTTTCCTACCCGCTTCGTTACGTCCGCTTTACCGGTAAGCGCGCGGTTCTACCAGGCCAGCGCCTGGCGTCGGCGGCTGGGGGTCAGCTCTCGCGATCCCAGGCCTGATTGAGCGCGCTGGTGAACAGTTCCGTCGGCTGTGCGCCCGAGGCGCCGAGTGCCATGTCGAACACGAAGAACGGCACGCCGCTGATGCCGATCTGCCGTGCCTGCAGTTCGTCCTGCCGGACGTCGTCGGCGTAGTCGTCCCCGTCGAGGACCTTGCCGACCTCCCCGGCGTCGAGTCCGGCACCCGCGGCGAGCCCGGTGAGCACGTCGCGGTCGAAGACGTCCCTCGCCTGCGCGAAATACGCCTCGTTGACCGCGTTGAGCAGCGCGTGCTGCACGCCCCTGTCCAGTCCGAGGTGGAGCACCCGGTGGACGTCGAAGGTGTTGCCGACCGGACGGGCGGAGTCGAAGCCGAGGCCCTCGGCCCGCGCCAGCTCGCCGACCTGATCGTCCAGCGCGAGCGCCTCGGCGGGCGACTTGCCGAACTTCTTGCTGAGCATCGCGAGGTTGGATTCGCTCTCCCCGCGCGGCGCGCTCGGGTCAAGCTCAAACGAGTGGTAGACGACCTCGACTTCGTCCCGGTGCGCGAAGCTGTCAAGCGCCTTCTCGAACCGGGCCTTGCCCACGTAGCACCACGGACAGATGACGTCGCTCCAGATATCCACGCGCATGCTTACAGCCTAGATTGCCCGGCGTGCCCCCGGTATCCGGCCACTGTGTGACTTACACCAGTCAAGGCTCCAGGGGGTTGGCCTGGTCAACTGGAGCGACCGGGGCTACGGGCGGAGTGCCCGGAGGGCGGCGGCGAGGATTTCCGCTCGGTCGGCGGGGTCCAGTTTCACGTCATCGGCGGGGCCCCGGTCCGGCGGCAGCACCGCCATGGTGGCGTTCTTCACCACGCCGAAGGCCGCGTTCGCACGGACGATCGCCGCGCGGTCGGCGCCGGGCCCGGCGAGTACCTCGATGACCTGCTGGTTGATCTTCTCGGAGGAGTCCGGCAGCTGATCGGTGATCAGCTTGAGCACGGCGGGGTCCCGGTCGATCATGACGGCCAGTTCGCGAGAGTCGGCCGTGAGGTCGACGAACGCGCCGAGCAGTTCCTCGGGCGACGGGTGCTGCGACCGCAGGTTTTCGAGTATCCGGTTGTAGGCGACCAGCGGTTCCGCCAGCAGGCCGCGCAGGATGTCGGCCTTGGACGGGAAGTGGTAGTAAAGCGCCGCCGTGGTGGTGCCAAGCTCGCGGGCGATGTCGGCGATGGAGGTCCCGGTATAGCCCTGGCGGGCGAACAGTTCGCGGGCGATCTCCAGGATCCGCTGCTTGGTTGAACTTGCTGAAGCCATGCCCTCAGAGTACTTGCTTATCGATCAGTAAGCCAGTAGCGTCGCACTTACTGATCGATAAGTAGGAGGGAAGAACGGATGAGTACCCAAACCCGCGAAGCGGCCCCGGCGACGGGCGCCGGGTTCACCTGGACGCGCGGACACGTGCTAGCGCTCGCGGTGCTGTGCCTGGCCGCGCTGCTTGACGTCGTCGACGTCACCGTGGTCAACGTGGCGATGCCCGCGATCAGGACGTCCCTTCACTTCTCCGAAGGCTCGCTGGCCTGGATGGTCAACGCCTACATGGTCCCGTTCGGCGGCTTCATGCTGCTGGCCGGCCGGGCCGGGGACCTGCTCGGCCGTCGCCGGCTGCTCATCGGCGGAACCGCGCTTTTCACCGTCTCCTCGCTAGGTTCGGCGCTCGCGCCCAACGCCGGGGTGATGATCGCCACCAGGGCCGCCGAGGGACTGTCGGCGGCCTTCGTCGTCCCGACCACCCTGGCGATGCTGTCCAGCGTGTTCCCTGAGGGGTCGGCGCGGAACCGGGCGTTCGCGATCTGGGGCGGCCTGTCGGCGGTCGCGGGCACCATGGGCCTTGCCGCCGGCGGGCTGCTGGTCTCCGCGGCGGGCTGGCGCTGGGTCTTCCTCATTAACATCCCGGTCGGCGCGTTCGTCATCGCGGGTGCCGTACGTGCCCTGCCCGGTGGCAGGCGAGCGGGCGCCGGACCGCGTCGCGCATTCGACGTCGCCGGGGCGCTGACGGCCACCGCGGGGGCGAGCCTGCTCGCCTACGCCGTGGTGCAGACCGGCAGTCACCCGTGGGGGTCGGGCCGTACCATCGCCCTGCTGGCCGCCGCGGCCGTGCTGCTCGGCTACTTCCTCGGGCACGAGCGGTTCATCGCATCCGACGCGCTGATGCCAATGTCGCTGTGGCGCAACCGGTCGGTCGCCGGCGCCAACCTGGTCACCGTCATGCAAAGCAGCGCCCTGTTCGCGATGTTCTACTCGACCACGCTCTACCAGCAGCAGGTGCTCGGATACTCGGCACTGCGCACCGGCGTCGGGTACCTGCCGCTCGGCGTGTCCATCCTGGTCGCCGCGGGCCTCGGCCCGGTGCTAGTGCCCCGGCTTGGCGTCCGGTTCACCGTGGCCGCCGGGTCTCTGCTCTCCATGGCGGGCCTGGTCCTGCTGGCCCGCCTCCAGGTCGCGGGGAACCCGGTCACCAGCCTCATCCTGCCCGAGGTACTCACGGGCTTCGGCGCCGGGCTCGTGACCGTCCCGTCGTCCGTCGCCGCACTGTCCGGGGTACCGGCCGAACGCGCCGGCGTTGCGTCTGCCCTGCTGAACGTCAGCAGGCAGCTCGGCGGCGCGCTCGGCCTCGCGGTCATCTCGACCCTGGTGTCCGCCAGCACCACGCACGCCATGACCACCGCCCACGCGACCGCGGCGGCCGCGATGACCACGGGCTTCCGCACCGGCTTCGCCGTCAGCGCCGGCCTGCTCGCCGCCGCCGTCGTCGCCGCGCTCGGCCTGCTCCGCGAGGACGGCCGGGGCGAGAACCTCAACCTGATCGAGCTGCAGACCGCCGCCTGACCGGCCGGAAAGAGGAGATTCCAATGAGCATGTGGTCGGCCGAGGACATCCCCGGCCAGCACGGCAAGGTCGCCGTGGTCACCGGGGCCACCAGCGGTATCGGCTTCGAGGCCGCCAGACAGCTGGCCAGGCGGGGCGCCACCGTGGTACTCGCCTCGCGGGACGAGGAAAGGACGCGAGGCGCGGCCGAACGGATCGGCAGCGAGTCACCCGGCCTGCGGACCGACGCGGTGCGCTTGGACCTGGCCTCCCTAGCGTCGGTCCGCGAGGCCGCCGACCGCATCAGCGCCAGCTACGGACAACTCGACCTGCTGGTCAACAACGCCGGGCTGATGGTGCCGCCGCTTGGCCGCACCACGGACGGGTTCGAGCTGCAGTTCGGCACCAACCACCTCGGCCACTTCGCGCTCACCGGCCTGCTCTTGGGCAGGCTCTTGTCCGCGCCGGGATCGCGGGTGGTCACGGTCAGCAGCTTCGCGCACCGCCGGGGCACGATCGACCTGGCCGACCCCAATTTCGAGCACCGCCCGTACCGGGCGGCCGCCGCCTACGGCCAGTCCAAGCTGGCCAATCTCATGTTCACCTACGAACTACAGCGCCGTCTGGCCGACGCGGGCGCGCCGACCGTCGCCGTAGCACTGGAGCCTGGCGTGGTCCGGACCGGCCTGTTCCAGCACATGTCCGGGGCGAGTGGCATGGTCGCGGGCCTGCTGGCGCGCGCACTCGGGCAGCCCGACGCCGCCACCGGCGCCCTGGCCACGCTCCGGGCCGCCACCGACCCGGCGGTCAAGGGCGGCGAGTACTACGGGCCCGACCGG
>Ga0207416_1002890_pt1 | contig 17514 bp, 15 predicted proteins | sample PaiPotPPM11metaG_FD_184107 | JGI IMG/M metagenome (GOLD analysis project Ga0207416, IMG submission 184107) | Iron sulfur acid spring bacterial and archeal communities from Banff, Canada, to study Microbial Dark Matter (Phase II) - Paint Pots PPM... ...
GTAGAAGGAGGGCTTGTACTTGACCTGAGGGGTCCACTGCGAGCCGTCGTAGACGTAGTTCGCATCCGGGCCCAGAGCGCTGATGAAGTCCGGTGTCGAGGGGCCGACCGAGTAGGCGAAGATCTTGGCGTTCAGCCCGAGTTGCTTGGCCGCCTTGTTGATGGCGATCGATTCGGCGAGGTGGCCGGAGTTCATCACGATATCCGGGTTGGCCGCCTTCGCCTGACTGATGAGGCCGCTGACGTCGGGCGCCGCCGCCGGGTACGACTTGCTGAAGACGATTTGCATGCCTTTCGAGGCCGCATAGTCCTCGACTGCTTTGCCCACCTCGAGCGAGAAGTTGTCATTGGCGTTCAGCATCGCGATCCTGGTCGGCTTAGGCGTCAGGGTGGCTGCCATGTCGACGACGCCGGTCAGGTACTTGTTTGCGGGTGACAAGACACCGAAGGTGTACTTGTAGCCCTTGTTGAAGATCGACTGGGCCGCGCCGTTGGCCTCGACCATCGGGATCCCGTTCTTCTCGGCGACGATGGCATCGGTGGCGGTGGCGGCGCTGCCGTAGGGTCCGAGGATGAATTGCGACTTCTCGTCCGTGATCAGCTTCTGTACCAGGGTGGCGGAGAGGTTGGCGTTGCTCTGGTCGTCCTCGTATTTGATGTCGACCGGATGCTTCACGTTGTTGACCACGATCCCACCGCGATTGTTGATCCAGTCCTTCCAGAGGTCGTAGCCCTGTTTGGTGAGGCCGCCTTCTTTCGAGAGAGCGCCGGTGAGGGATACGGCTGCTCCCAGGACGATGGTCGAGCCGGTGCTGGGGGCGGTTGAGCCGCTGCTCGACGTTCCACAGGCCGTGAGCAGCACTGCGAGCCCGGCCAGGACAGGCGCGAGCTTCTCCCCTTGCATTCGGATAATGTAGCGCATCGTCACCCCCTGCCAGGAGGCTGGCGCACCGGCGCCGTCTGGCGCGAATGCACCAGGACGGTCCGCTCGAACTCGATGACGACCGTGCCGTCCTGCTTGTAGCCTTTGGTTCGGACCCGAACGATGCCCTGGCCCGGCCGGGATCTGGACGGCCGCGTTTCCAGCACTTCGGACTCGGCGTAGATGGTGTCGCCGGCGAAGACGGGGGCCGGGAGCGTGACCTTGTCCCAGCCGAGGTTGGCCACGATGTGCCGGCTGATGTCCTCTACGCTCAGGCCGGTGACGAGCGAGAGGGTGAGGCAGCTGTTCATCAGCGGCCGCCCGAACTCGGTCTGCGCTGCGTAGTCGGCGTTGAAGTGGATCTCGTTCGTGTTGCAGGTGAGCAGCGTGAACCAGGTGTTGTCGGTCTCGGTCAGGGTGCGGCCCATCGCATGGCGATAGACGTCGCCGACCTTGAAGTCCTCGAAGAAGCGTCCGCGCTCGTCGTCTGTCATGCCGATCCTCCTCTTCCCTGGGAACGAGGAAGGCCGAGGACGTGCTCGGCCACATGCGCCGTCACCAGGTTGTTCGTCACGGGCGCGACGAGATACAGGCGGGCCTCGCGGAATTTCCGTTCGATCCCCGCCTCGACCGTCATGCCGCTGCCGCCGTAGGTCGTCATCGCCACGTCCGCCGCCTCCCAGGCGGCCTCCGAGGCGAGCAGCTTCGCCATGTTCGCTTCGGCGCCACAGGCCTTCCCTGCATCGAACAGTGCGGCGGCCTGCCAGCGCAGCAGTGCGGCCGCCCGTGCGTGCATGAAGGCGCGCGCGATCGGGAATTGGACTCCCTGGTTGGCGCCGATCGGCCGGCCGAAGACCACTCGCTCGCCTGCGTAGGCGACGGAGCGGTCGACGAACCAACGGGCGTCGCCGATGCTCTCGGAGGCGATCAGGATCCGCTCGGCGTTCAGCCCGTCGAGCACTTGCCGGAAGCCGGCCCCCTCTTCGCCGACGAGCGAATCGGCCGGCAGGCGCAGGTCCGTAATGAAGAGGGTGTTCGTCTCGTGGTTGACCATGGTTTCGATCGGCCGAACCTCGATGGATGAGCCCGCTTCCCGCAGGTCGACCAGGAACAGGCTCATGCCGTCGGTCTTGCGGGCAACGTCTTCGGCCCGGCTCGTTCGGGCCAGCAGCAGGAGCAGGTCGGAATGCTGGACGCGCGAGGTGAAGACCTTCTGGCCGTTGACCAGGTACCCCTGGCCGTCCCTGCGGGCGAAGGTCGTGATACCTGATGTGTCGCTGCCGGCCTCCGGCTCGGTGACCGCCATCGATTGCAGACGAAGGCGGCCGGCCGCGATCTCCGGCAGGTAGCGGTGCTTCTGCGCCTCGCCGCCATGCCGCAGCAGCGACGCCATCGTGTACATCTGCGCGTGGCACGCGGCTGCGTTGCCGCCGGAGGCGTTGATTTCTTTGAGAATGATGCAGGCGTCGACGAGACCAAGCCCAGCGCCACCGTATTCGGTGGGGATGAGCACCGACAGCCAGCCGCCGTCCGTCAGCGCCCGCACGAATTCGTCAGGGTAACGCTTCTCCACGTCGGCCTGGCGCCAGTACGAGTCCGGAAACTTCGCGCAGACGGCGCGCACGCCGTCGCGGTACTGCTCTTGCTCCGGGCTCAGGCTGAAGTCCATCAGGGTTCGATCTCTCGCAAGATCGCCCGCGCTCGCTTGACGATCGCCGCATCGACCATCTGGCCGTCGCGGGTATAGGCGCCGCGTCCGCCGGATTCCGCATCGGCGGACGACGCGACGATCCCCTGCGCCCAGGCGATTTCGTCCGCGGTGGGGGAGAAGACCTCGTTCACGGTCGTGACGTGCGACGGATGGATGACCAACATGCCGCCAAAGCCATCGGCGCGCGCCTGCTCGGCGGCGGCCCGCAACCCATCCAGGTCGGTGACCTTCAGCCAGGGGGAGTCGAGTGGAAGCTGCAGGCGCTCGGCCGTCGACGCCAGGACCACGCTGGCGCGGGCGAAGGCCAGGGCTGGGCTGCCGTCGTCCGGATCGATGCCCAGCTCGGCGGCGAGGTCGAAGCGGCCGAACGCGAGGCATGCGACGCCGGTCACTTCGGCGATGGGGGCACAGGCGAGAACGCCAGCCGCGGATTCGATGAGCGGAACGACCGGTAGCTCGGCCGGAACGCGAGCCTGATTCATCGCTCGCCGGCACGCCTCGACGGCGTCCCGATCCGAGGCCTTGGGCAACATCACCGCCTCAAGCGTGCTCAGCGGCATGTTGCGCAAGTCTTCCGCCATCTCCTGGCTCGATGCTGGATGGACGCGCAGCCAGATCCGCGCCCTGCCGGCCAGCTCCTCGAGCGCCTCGCGAACGATCTGGCGGGCTTCGGCGCTGCGTGCCGGCGGCACCGAGTCCTCGAGGTCGAAGATGCAGACGTCTGCGCCGGTGCTGATGGCCTTTCGAAGTCGGGCGGCTTCGGTACCCGGAGTGAACAGCGCGCTCCGCACCCGCGACAAGCGGTCAGCCATCGCCGAATGCCCCGCGGCGTCGCAGCGCCTCGATATCGGCCGGTGCATAACCGGCCTCGGCCAGGATGTTGTCGCGGTCGGCATCCAGTGCCGGTCCCGGCCGGTATTCGGGCGTGAATCCGCCCATCTTGATCGGCAAGCCAACGGTCGTCACCTCACCCAGCGCGGGATGCCGGTAGGCGGCGAGCATCGCCCGCTGCTCGAGTTCCTGCCGATCGAGCGCCGCCTCCATCGTACGTACCGGCGCGACCGGCACGTGGCCCCGCAACAAGCCGACCCAGTATGCGGTTGGCTGCTGCAGGAATCGTTCCCTCAGGGTCCCGAGGAGTTCCTCCCGATTCTGGCGCCGCTCGTCGAAGGATGAGAACCGTGCGTCGCTGATGAGCGCCGGTAGGCCCACCCGCTGGACCAGAGCGCGAAAGAATTTCTCTTTCGCGCAGGCGATGGCGACGTGGCCATCGGCGGTGGCGAAGAACTGGAAGGGCACGATGCTTGGATGGCTCGAATCAGGGGTTCGGTCGCCCGGGATACCCGACGTGAGATACCAGGTCGCGCGGTAATTGTGCAAGGCCAGCGCCGTGTCGTAGAGGCTGACATCGACGTCGCGGCCGCGGCCGGTCCGTCGCGCGTCGAAGACGGCCGCCATCAACGCCAGCGCCGCCATGATGCCGCCCGTGTAATCGGCAAGGGAGAGCCCGCTCTTGATCGGTGGGCCGCCAGGGTCGCCGGTGAGCGCGGCCCATCCGGCCTCCGCCTGGATCAAGGGGTCGTAGCCCGGCTCGGTGCTGCGTTCGCCGTCGCGTCCATAGGCGGACAGCGTGACGCAGACGATCGCCGGGTTGATCCCGCCGAGCACGTCATACGTGAGGCCGAGGCTCTTGACGACGTCGCCACGGAGGTTGGCGTAGACGGCGTGCGCATGGCGACACAGTCCGTGAAGGACTTCCTGACCGGCGGGACTCTTGAGGTCGAGCAGCATGCTGCGCTTGCCGCGGTTGAAGGAATCGAAATAGAGGCTGTCGGTGCCATGCTGTCCGGGCGTCACGTACCGGCTGACATCGCCGCCGGTCGACGGATCCTCCAGCCGGATGACGTCGGCGCCGAGGTCGGCCAGGTGGAGGGTGCCGAACGGTCCGGCGCCGAATTGCTCAACGGCAACGATGCGGACGTCCGCGAGCGGAGCCTGCGCCATGCTGGAATGGTAGGTCTTGCCCCCTCGCCCTTCTGGTGGAGGACCTGGGGTGAGCCCATGGGACGGGAGATGGTGGCAGCGGTCCCCGCTGGCGCGCCCCAGGGCGGCTAAGGGAGCGTGACTTGTCGGTCACTTCGGGCGTTCTTGCTCACGATTAACCTTCTAGGAGGAGTTCCATGCTGCCGATCCTCGTTCTCCTCTTGATCCTGGGAGGCCTGGTGGCCGTGCCGGTGATCCGGATGCTGGCCACCGACACGTCCGCGGGCGAGCGTCCAGGCGGGGTAGCGCGGTGGACCGCCGGCGCGACATCGATCGTTGCCTTGATCGCCGCGCTCCTCGCCCTGATTGCGGTTCTCGGGTCCCTCGCGAGTCCTTTTCTTTCAACCGGAGCCGGCTTACAGCTGGCTACGGTGGCCGTCCTGGCGATTCCGGCACTCGCGGAAGCCGTCCTCCTGATCCTGGCCGGCTTGCTGGCCCGATCGTTGCGAGGTCCATCGGCCAGCACGCGTAGCCTCCTCGTTGCCGGGCTCGGCGCGGTTGCCTTCCCCATCGGTGCGCTGGCCACGATTTTGGCCGGATTCTCGGCCGCCGATTTCGGCAGCGGGGGCGCGCCCTATGCGGCGATCGTGGCCGCCGCCAATGCGAATGCGGGCGCGGCTTTCGGTGCAATCCTGGTGGTCGCGGGAGGACTCATCACCAGATTGGTGCTGGGGGTCACCTCGCGCTAGACTGCACGACTGAGCGGATCGTGAAGCTGGTACTGCTCCCTGGGGGTCGCCCCGGGGGGTGCGGTCGTTAAATCGCTCGCCTGCTCGCCGCAGCCATGCCTGGACGTGCAGGACTACACGATCTGGGTTTCGAACGTCAGCGTGGCCGAGGGCATCGTTCGGATGAAGGTGACGCGCAACGCTATCGCGATGCTCCGCGCGTAACGACGCCGGGGCGATCCTATGTCACGTATCGTGGCCCGCTCGACGCGGTGACCTCGTTTCACTGGGGTTGAATGTGGCAGAGCCCGAACCTGTGCTGGCCCGATGACCGCGCCTGGTGCGTGGCAACGGAGATCGATCTGCCGGAGACGTACGTGGCCGGATCCGAGGACTGCATCGAGCGAATCCAGGCGGATGACCAGCTCGAGGCGATGCGGATGGGCGCCGACGCCCGGGTTGACATCGACGCCGACACGCTGAACCCGCCGGCAGCCGAAAGGCGCGACTAGGAGACGGCTTCGGTGTCTCGGGCGCCCACGCGCCCACCGTCGCCGCGATCCTCGGTGTAGTCCCGGAGGACCTTCGAGCGGCTCGGGTGCCGCAGCTTGCGAAGGGCAGTCGCCTCGATCTGCCGGATCCGCTCGCGAGTCAGGCCCATGCGGCGGCCAACCTCCTCGAGGGTGCGCGGCTCGTCGTCGACCAGTCCGAAGCGCAGCTGGACCACCCGGCGCTCGCGCGGCCGAAGCGTGGCGAGGATGTCCTCGACCTCGTTGCGGAACATCGCCTCCGATGCGGCCTCGAGCGGCGCGATGGCTTGCTTATCTTCGACGAAGTCGCCCAGGTGCGAATCCTCTTCCTCGCCGATCGGCGACTCGAGGGACACCGGCTGCTGCGAAATCTTCTTCAGCTCCTGGACCTTGTCGACCGTGATGCCCATGCCATACGCGAGCTCTTCCTCGGTTGGCTCGCGGCCGAGCTGCTCGAGCAGGGCCCGAGAGACACGCGCCAGCTGGTTCAGGGTGTCCACCATGTGAACCGGGATGCGGATCGTCCGCGCCTGGTCGGCGATGGCACGGGTGATCGCCTGGCGAATCCACCAGGTCGCGTAGGTCGAGAACTTGAACCCGCGCTTGTAGTCGAACTTCTCCACGGCGCGCATCAACCCCAGGTTGCCTTCCTGGATCAGGTCGAGGAAGGACAGGCCGCGGTTGAGGTACTTCTTGGCGACCGACACCACCAAACGGAGGTTCGCCTCGGTGAGGTGATGACGCGCCTCTTCCGAACCGGCCTCCATCTCCTTGGCCAGCTCGACTTCCTCTTTGGCGGTCAGCAAATTGACCCGGCCGATCTCCTTGAGGTACATCCGGACCGGGTCGTCCAGCGCCACCGAGCTGACAACCTCGACCTCGGTGAGGGTTTCCTCCTCGTCGGACTCCGGCTCGGCCTCGCCGTCGGCCGTCACCTGGATGCCCATCTCCTGGAAGACAGCGGCTACGCGAACGAAGCCGTCGGCATTGCCCTCGATCGAGGGAAACGCCTTGATGACGTCGTCAGGGGACAGGTAGCCTTGATCCTTCCCCTTCAGGATCAGCGCTTCCGCGCTCAGTACCAGCGGGTCGACTTGGACCCGCGCCTTAACTTTTGTCACCCGGATTTTCTACCCATATGGTGACGTATTCACTCAAGTTCGTCCAGTAGTTCCTTTATTCGAACGGCCGCGGTATAACGTTTTCCAATAATCGAGACTGCTGAATTCGCCATTTGTGCCCTTTTTTCGCCCTCAGGGCTCGAACTTGGGGGCTCAGGCCGCCTGGTGGACGGATCAGCCTGAGGCACTCTCCCAGGTCGCGAGCCAGGGAAGGACCTCCTCGGCGAGCAATGGCCGGCTGATGAAGTAACCCTGGGCCATGTCGCAGCCGAGCGCCGCCAGCACCGCCCAGGTACGGGCATCCTTCACGCCCTCCGCGACGCTCTCGAGCCGCAGGCTGCGACCGAGATCAATCGACGCCCGCACGATATTCGTCCGACTAACCTCCGCGGCCATTGCCGAGACGAAGGACTTATCGATTTTGATCTCGTCGACCGGCAGCCGGTCCAGGTAGGCCAGGGACGAGTAACCGGTGCCGAAGTCATTCACAGCCAGGCGGATGCGGAGTTTTCGCAGTTGAGAGAGCGTGTTGATGGCTTGCTCCGGCTTGCTCATGATGATGCTCTCCGTGATTTCGAGCCGCACATGATGGCTCCGCTCCGGCGTCGCGAAGCAGCTTCGAGACCAGTTGGGGAAACCCGGGATCGACCAGGTCGCGCATCGAAATGTCGCTTCTTGCCGACCTGGGACGCCACGCTGCTGGTGCATGCGCGCCGCACCCAGAACCTTCCCGAGCCGTACCGCCCGCTGGTCTTCAATACCAGGACGCCCCACTCGGTTCCTACCTTCCTCATCGATGGGGCTGTCGCCGGAACGTGGCGCGTCGAACGCGGTCGCGTCGAGCTCAAGCCGTTCGAGCCGATCCCGAAGTCCGTGCGACGCGAGGTCGACGACGAAGCCCAGCGGCTGGCGGCATTTTTCGCTAGCAGAAATGCAGCGGCGCCCCATCAAAACCTGATGGGGCGCCACTTATCGAAAGTTGGACCTAGCGGCCCTGTCCGGGCTGCGTCGGCCAGGTGGTCGGCTTGTGCTCGGGCTGGTTGCCCTGCTTGCTCGGCCACTGCTGGCCAGGCTGGGCGCCGCCCTGCTTGCTCGGCCACGGCTGGGTTTGCGGTTGCCCGCCCTGTTCGCCGCTCTTCTTCTCGCGCTTGCTCATCAAGTTCCTCCTGACGAATAAGGTCCGCCTCGGAAGCCGTTCGCCTCCGGGTGCATCGACTATATGACCGCCCCGGACGGACCGATAGGGCCGTAGGAGATCTTTCACGTGTTGCCGCAGTTCGGACACGGCTCAGGCCCGATCGGTAAAGCGCGTGGACGCAATCCGTTGGCAGATTGGTGACGGCTTTGTGAACCGGCGCAGGGATCAGCCCGGTACTATTCGGGACGCGATGGATATCACGCGCGCGGTCGAGGAGGCGGAGCTGCGGCTGCAAGGCATCGTTTCGACCACGCCTCTCCAGCCGTCGGCCCGGCTGTCCGAGCTCTACGGCGCCAACATCCTGATCAAGCGCGAAGACATGCAAGCCGTCCGGTCCTTCAAGATCCGCGGCGCCTACAACAAGATCGCCTCGCTGTCGGCCGAGGACCGGCGCCGGCCGGTCGTCTGCGCCAGCGCCGGCAACCATGCCCAGGGCGTCGCCTTTGCCTGCGCGCACCTGCGCATCAAGGGGACGATCTTCATGCCCCGGATCACCCCGACCCAGAAGATCGAGCGTGTCGAGCACTTTGGCGGCGATCTGGTGGAGATCCGGCTGGTCGGCGATTCCTACGACGAGGCCAACCAGGCCGCGCAGGAGTTTTGCGAACAGGCAAAGGGGATCTTCGTGCATCCCTTCGACGACATGCTGACCATTGCGGGCCAGGGGACGGTGGGCAAGGAAATCCACGATGCGACAAGGGGAGAGGTGGGCGTCGTCATCGTCCCGATTGGCGGCGGCGGCCTCGCGTCCGGCGTCGCATCCTATCTAAAGGAGCGGAATCCGAAGGTGTCGGTCATCGGGGCCGAGCCGGCCGGGTCGCCGTCGATGTATGAAGCACTCAGGCAGGGGAGGGTGGTCACCCTCGACGAGCTCCACACCTTCGTCGATGGGGCCGCGGTCCGCCGTGCCGGCCAGCTGACCTTCGAGCTTTGCCGCAAACACGTCGATCGCGTCGTCCTCGTCCCCGAGGGCCGGATCTGCACCACCATGATCGAGCTCTACCAGAACGAGGGCATCATCACCGAGCCCGCAGGCGCGCTGGCCCTATCGGCACTTGACGATGCGGCGGGCGACATCAGGGGTAAGACCGTGGTCTGCATCCTGAGCGGCGGCAACAATGACATCCTTCGCTACCCCGAGATCATGGAACGCAGCCTGGTCTATCAGGGCCGCAAGCACTACTTCATCATCGAGTTTGCGCAGAAGCCGGGTCAGTTACGCCAGTTCGTCGACGATGCGCTGGGTCCGACCGACGACATCGTGCGCTTCGAGTACATCAAGAAGACCAACAAGGAGCGCGGTGCGGCCCTGGTCGGGATCGAGCTCAAGGACAAGGCGGACCTGGCGCCGCTCCTCAAGCGGATGGAGCGGATCCAGCTGAACTTCCGGCCGCTGGGCAGCGAGGAGCTGCTCTACGACTACCTCGTCTAGCTGATCCAGCGGATGTAGCGGTCGGCCGACCGCTGGATCGCTGCCGGGCCGTCGCGATCGACGACCCGGTCCCACCAGCCGCCGTAGATGCGGTCGAAGCGATAGGGTGCGACGGCCGCGACGATTTGCCGAACTGTCGCCGCCGGCAGGGGAATGTCGTTCGGGTAGCTTCGCATGAAGCTGACGAAGCGGCGGTCGGAGACCACGGTAATGGTGTCGCCCGTCAGCAGTGCGCCTCGACCTTCCGCACCCGCCGCCCAATGCAACGCCGTGCTCCCCTCGAAATGGCCGCCGCACTGGATTAGTGTGAGGCCAGGTAGCGGCTCGATCGTGCCGTCCCAGTAGCGAATCGCGGGGTCGGGTCGCATCACCCACTGACGATCCGCCGTCGGGATGTAAATCGGCGCATCGCCGAAGGCGTGACTCCATTCGACGCAGACGCCGTAGAAATGCGGGTGCGACATCGCGATCCCGCGAATTCCACCGCGGGCCCGTACCGCCGCGATGCCCTCGTCGTCGATGAACCCGAGGCAGTCCCAGAGGAGATTGCCTGCAGGGGTCTGGATCAGCAATGCGCGCTGACCGATCCCGATCTGTGGATCGGCGCCGGTGCCGGTCAGGTTGGGCTCGAGGTCGCGCACCTCGATCCGACGGCCCTCGGCGCGCAGCTCGGCAAGCGTGGCCACTGCTGACCCGCCGGTGGTACATACTGGCGCTCGTCGTCGCAGATCGCGCACGCCGCTGGCGGACGCTCGCTCGGCGCCTGTTGCACGCCGCACGTGCGGCAGATGTACGCCTCCATTTTCTGTCCGCCGACGATATCATCAAGCGGGCAATGGGCGGTCTGATCCGGCTTTTGAGGGGCTACCTGCGCCCGTACGCCTTCGAGGTGATCGTGGTCGTGATCCTGCTGCTGATCCAATCGATCGCCAACCTCTATCTGCCGAACCTCACCGCCGACATCATCAACAACGGCGTGGCCAAGGGTGACATCGGGTACATCTGGCGGATCGGGGGCGTGATGCTTGCCCTGACCGTCGTCGTCGGAATCCTCGCGATCATCGCCGTGTACTACGCGTCGCGGGCGTCGATGGGACTCGGCCGGGACGTGCGGCGCGCCGTGTTCGAACGCGTCCAGCAGTTCTCAGCCCGCGAGATGAACCGTTTTGGGACGCCCTCGTTGATCACGCGAAACACGAACGACGTCCAGCAGGTGCAGACGTTTGTGCAGCTCGCGCTCACCCTGCTGGTGGTCGCACCCATCATGGGCATCGGGGGTGTCATCCTGGCCCTGCGCACGAACGTGGCGCTGTCCGCGATTCTGATCGTAGCTGTGCCCCTGATGGTGGCGGTCATCGGGACGTTGATAGTTTTCGCCGTCCCCCTGTTCCAGTCGCTTCAGGTGAAGATCGACCGTATCACCCAGGTGCTTCGGGAGCAGATCACCGGCGTTCGCGTCATTCGCGCCTTCAATCAGACGGCCCATGAGCGCGACCGGTTTCAGACGGCCAATGCGGATCTGACCGGGACCGCGTTGCGGGTGAACCGGATGTTCGCGCTGGCGCTGCCGGCGTTGATGGCGATCATGAACATGTCGAGCGTCGCCGTCGTCTGGTTCGGCGGCCACCTGATCGACAGTGGCCAGATGCCAGTCGGCAACCTGATTGCGTTTCTCGCCTACATCCTGCAGATTTTCTTCGCGGTCATGCTGGCAACCTTCATGGTGATTTTCGTGCCACGCGCGGCGGCCAGCGCGACCCGGCTCGAGGAGGTCATCCGCACCGAACCCTCGATCGCTGACCCGGTGAACCCGGTCGAGCCCGCCCGCGTGACCGGCGTGGTCGAGTTCCGCACGCTCACCTTCGGGTATCCGGGAGGGGAGGAGCCGGTCCTGCATGAGCTCTCATTCCACCTCCGCCGTGGCGAGACGACGGCGATTATCGGTGGGACCGGCTCGGGCAAGACGACGCTGCTAAACCTGGTTCCGCGCTTCTACGATGCCACCGCCGGCGCGGTGCTCGTGAACGATGTCGACGTGCGCGAGCAGAAGCTCGACACGCTCTGGCGGCACATCGGGCTCGTTCCCCAGCAGGCCTACCTGTTCCGCGGCACGATCGCCGGCAACCTGCGCTTCGGTAACGACGCGGCGACCGAGGCGGATCTCTGGCACGCGCTCGAGGTCGCCCAGGCGCGCGACTTCGTCGCCGCGATGCCCGACCAGCTGGAGGCGCAGATCGACCAGGGTGGGACCAACCTCTCCGGCGGCCAGCGCCAGCGGCTCGCGATCGCCAGGGCGCTGGTGAGGCGGCCACCGTTGTACCTGTTCGACGATTGCTTCTCGGCGCTCGACGCCGGCACCGACGCGCGGCTGCGCGCCGCGCTCAAGGTCGAGGCGAAACATGCGACGGTGGTCATCGTCGCCCAGCGAGTCAGCACCATCCTGCACGCCGATCGGATCATCGTTCTCGACGCCGGACGGGTCGTGGGGATGGGCACTCATCGAGAGTTGATGTCGACCACCGAGGCCTATCGCGAGATCGTGGCGTCCCAGCTCGGCGAGGAGGCGGTCGCATGATGGCGCGTGGCGCGCCGGCGCGGCCCGGCGGGCGAGGTTTTGGCGGGCCCGGCATGTTTGGCATGGGGCCGCCTCCGCCGAAGACCAAGGACCTGGGCAAGACTCTCCGCCAGCTGCTGGCCCGGCTGCGCCCGGAACGACTGCTGATCGCGGTCTCGGCTTTGCTGGCCATGGGCAGCGTGGCCTTTACGGTGATCGGGCCGAAGATCATCGGCAACGCGACGAACGTCATCTTCGACGGCGTCCTCGGCAAGTCCCTGCCGGCCGGACTCACCAAGCAGCAAGCGGTGGCGGCGCTGCGCGCCCAAGGGCATGGCCAGATCGCAGACCTCGTCTCGCGCGCCAACGTCGTTCCAGGCCATGGCATCGACTTCACGATGCTGGGCCAGATCCTCGCCCTGGCTGCGCTTGTCTACCTGCTAAGCGCCGCACTCAGCTGGTTACTGGCCTACATCATGGCCGGCGTGGCGCAGCGCACCGTCTTTGGCATGCGAGCGGACGTCGAGGCGAAGATGGCGCGGCTGCCGTTGAAATATTTCGACAGCCATGCGCATGGCGACCTGCTGAGCCGGGTCACCAATGACATCGATAACATCACCACCACCCTGCAGCAGGGGATGACCCAGATCCTCACATCGACGCTGACCATCGTTGGCGTCCTGGCCGTGATGGTCTGGATCAGCCCGCTGCTGGCGGTGGTCGCCCTCGTCACGGTACCCCTGTCTATCCTGGTGACGCTGCTGGTCGCGCGGCGATCGCAAAAGCACTTCGCCGCCCAGTGGGCACGGACTGGCACCCTCAACGGTCACGTCGAGCAGATGCACACCGGGCACGCCCTCGTCCAGGTCTTTGGGCGGCGCCAGAAGGCGATCGAGGACTTCAACCAGCAGAATCAGGCGCTCTACGAAGCCAGCTTCCGAGCCCAATTCCTCTCCGGCATCATCCAGCCCGCGACGCAATTCCTCGGCAACCTGAACTACGTCGTGATCGCCGCCCTCGGGGGCTACCTCGTGGCGTCCGGGGCGATCACGCTGGGCGACGTCCAGGCGTTCATCCAATACTCGCGCCAATTCACGATGCCGATCACCCAGCTCGCCGGTCAGCTCAACCTGCTGCAGTCGGGCCTGGCGTCGGCGGAGCGCGTCTTCGAATTCCTCGATGCCGAGGAAGAGGTCCCGGACCGCGCCGTGGCGTCGCTTCCGCTGCCGGCGGAAGCACGCGGACATGTGGCGCTCGAGCACGTGTCCTTCCAATACGAACCCGACAAGCCGCTCATCACGGACTTCAGCCTCGATGCGCAGCCGGGAAATACCATCGCCATCGTCGGCCCGACCGGAGCCGGAAAGACAACGATCGTCAACCTCTTGATGCGGTTCTACGAGATCGACGGCGGGCGCATCTGCGTGGACGGCATCGATGCCCGCGAGGTCAGCCGCGATGACGTGCGCCGCGTGTTCGGCATGGTGCTCCAGGACACCTGGCTCTTCACCGGCACCATCCGTGACAACATCGCCTACGGGAAGCTGGGCTCGACAACGGAGGAGATCGTGGCCGCAGCCCAGGCGGCGCACGCCGACCACTTCATCCGCACGCTTCCGGACGGGTACGATACGGTCCTGAATGACGACGCCTCGAACATTTCCGCGGGGCAGAAGCAGCTGTTGACGATCGCGCGAGCCTTCCTCGCCGACCGGACAGTCCTGATCCTTGACGAGGCGACCAGCAGCGTCGACACTCGCACCGAGGTGCAGATTCAGGAGGCGATGGCGCGGCTTCGGCAGGGCCGAACCAGCTTTGTCATCGCCCACCGGCTCTCGACGATTCGTAACGCCGACAGCATCGTTGTCATGGATCAGGGCCGCATCGTCGAGCAGGGCGGCCATGCCGAGCTGCTCGCGCGACATGGCTTCTACTACGGGCTCTATCAAAGTCAGTTCACCGACGCCCTCGCCGAAGCCAGCTGAGATGTTCACCACCCGTCCCGAATTGCGAGGAAGCTTCGGGATGGTCAGCTCGACCCACTGGCTGGCGTCGCACACCGGCATGGCCATCCTGGAGCGAGGCGGCAATGCGTTCGACGCGGCGGTCGCCGCCGGCTTCGTCCTGCAGGTCGTCGAGCCGCATCTCAACGGCCCGGGTGGCGACCTGCCCATCATCCTCTGGGACGCACGCCGTGGGAAGGTCGAGGTCATCTGCGGCCAGGGCCCGGCGCCGAAGGCGGCCAGCATCCGCCACTTCCAGGAGCTCGGGCTTGACGACGTTCCGGGGACCGGGTTTCTAGGCGCCTGCGTCCCGGGAGCGTTCGGTGCCTGGCTGATGCTGCTCGGCGAGCACGGCACGATGCGCTTGCGCGACGTCCTCCAGTACGCGATCGACTACGCGACTGGCGGATACCCGATGGTGGCGGCGGCCACCCAGGCGATCGCGCACGTGGCCCCAGTCTTCCGGAGCGAGTGGCTCGAGTCCGCTCGCATCTACCTTACTAATGGTGTCCCGGAACCGGGCGCGACGTTTCGCAATCCGGATCTTGGCCGCACCTACCAGCGAATCCTGGAGGAGGCTGAAGGCGCCGAAACGGACCGAGACCGCCAGATCGAGGCCGCCCGCCGGATCTTCTACGAAGGCTTCGTGGCCCAAGCCATCGACGCCGCCTGTCGAGTTCCCGCGATCGACAGCTCAGGCGAGCGGCACGCAGGACTCCTGACGGCGGCCGATCTTGCCGGTTGGCGGGCGCGCTACGAGCCCTCCGCCCATTTCACCTACCAGAAGGCCACCGTGCACAAGACGGCGCCCTGGGGCCAGGGTCCGGTCTTCCTGCAGCAACTGGCCTTACTGCAGGAGGTCGACCTGAAGGCCATGGGCTTTCTCAGTGCCGACCATATCCATATCGTGATCGAATCGGCAAAGCTCGCCTTTGCCGATCGCGAGGCCTGGTACGGCGACCCCGACTTCACCGACGTCCCACTGGCAGCCCTCCTCGATATGGGCTACGCGTCGCAACGGCGACAGCTCACCAACGACCGCGCCTCACTCGAATTGCGACCTGGATCCGTGAACGGCCGGCAAGCGGTCCTCCCGCGTTTCGCCCATCAAGCCAGCGCCGGTCGAGAGCGAACACCCTCGGTCGGGGACCCGACGCTGCTCGCCAACCCGCTCGGTGACACCTGCCATGTCGCCGTCATCGATCGCGCCGGGAACCTGGTGGCCGCCACGCCCAGTGGCGGCTGGCTCCAGAGCTCGCCCGTGATTCGCGGGCTCGGCTTCGGCCTGGGGACGCGCGCCCAGATGCCGAGGACGACCTTGAGCCCGAACCTCGTGCTGCGCGGGGGCGAGCCCTGGCTGGCCTTCGGCACGCCCGGCGGCGATCAGCAGGACCAGTGGTCGTTGAATTTCTTTCTCGCCCATGCCGTCTTCGGCCTCAACCTGCAGGAAGCGATCGACGCCCCGATGTTCCATAGCAGCCATTTCCCCAGCTCGTTTTATCCGCACGAGTCCCATCCCGGCCGACTCCAGGTGGAAAACCGCCTCGCGCCGGAGACCGTCAAGGAGCTGCGCGACCGTGGTCACGATCTCGTCCTCGATGGTCCGTGGTCGCTTGGCCGGTTATGCGTCGCCGGCAAGGATCCGAAAACCGGCCAGCTCATGGCGGCCGCGAACCCGCGCGGCATGCAGGGCTACGCGGTCGGTCGATAGTCTGCAGGTGGTACCAGCTAACGGTGGTACGCCTGCCAGACCTGCCCATCCGGGAAGGCATACTTCTTCAGGCTTTCCGGCTTCATGGTGATGCTGTAGCCGGGCGCCGTCGGCGGCAGATAGCGTCCCTGTTCGATCCGGACCGGGTCAAGGAAGTGCTCGTGGAGATGGTCGACGTACTCGATCACCCGATCCTCCAACGACCCGCTCACGCAGACGTAGTCGAACATCGATAGGTGCTGGACGTATTCACAGAGGCCGACGCCGCCGGCGTGCGGGCACACGGGGACCTCAAACTTCGCGGCCAGCAGGAGCACAGCGAGCACCTCGTTGACGCCGCCCAGCCGGCAGGCGTCCAGCTGGCAGTAATGGATAGCCTTCGCTTGAAAGAACTGCTTGAACATGACCCGGTTCGGGCAATGTTCGCCGGTCGCGATCCGAATCGGGGCGATCGCCCGGGCGATCGCGGCGTGACCCAGGACATCGTCGGGGCTGGTCGGTTCCTCGATCCAGTACGGCTCGAAGTCCGCGAGCTGGCGGATGCTGGCGATCGCCTCGGGCACGTCCCATCGCTGGTTCGCGTCCATCATCAGCCGGCGCTGCGGCCCGATCTCCTCCCGCACGGCGGCGGCGCGGCGGCGGTCGCTCTCGAGGTCGGCGCCCACCTTCATTTTGAAGTGGGTGAACCCCTGCGCCACCCCCTCACGGCAGAGCCGTCTGATTTTTTCTTCGGAGTAGCCGAGCCAGCCGATCGAGGTGGTGTACGCCGGATACCCCGTGCGCCGCAGCTCCGCCTCGCGGTCGGCTCGCCCCTCGACGCGGCGCCGTAAGATGCCGAGCGCGTCCTCGCGGGTCAGCGCATCGCTCAGGTAGCGGAAGTCGATACAGGCCACCAGCTGCTCCGGTGTCAGGTCGCAGAGGAGCTTCCATAGCGGCTTACCTTCGAGCTTGGCCCACAGGTCCCAGACGGCGTTGACGATGGCGGCGGTGGCAAGGTGGATCGCGCCTTTTTCCGGTCCGATCCAGCGCAACTGGCTCTCGCTCGTGAGCCGGCGCCAGAAGCCCGCCATGTCGTCGCGCCATTCCTCGATGGTCCCGCCGACGACCAGCGGGGCCAGCGCGCGAATGGCGGCGATGCAGATCTCCGTGCCGCGACCGAGCGTGAAGGTCAGCCCGTGGCCCTCGAGGCCCGGCTGGTTGGTCTTGAGAATCACGTAGGCCGCCGCGTAATCGGGATCCGGGTGCATCGCATCGGAACCGTCCAGGGTGCGCGAGGTGGGGAAGCGGATGTCGAGCGACACCGCCTCCGTGATGGTGGTCGGCACCGCCGTCAGCGCGCCATCAAGCCGCCGTCGATGACGAGCGCGGTCCCTGTCACGAACGCCGCGTCGTCGGAGGCGAGGTAGAGCGCGGCCTGCGCCACCTCCTCCGCCGTTCCCAGGCGACCCATCGGCTGGCGGGCGACGAGCTCGGCGCGCAGCGCCGCCGGATCCGCCGCCTCCATGAGAAGCCGGCCCACCCATGGCGTATCGACAGTCCCGGGGCAGATGCAGTTACAGCGGATCCCGTGCGCGACGTAGTCGACGGCGACCTGCTTGGTGAGCGTGACGACTGCGCCCTTG
>Ga0207416_1002891_pt1 | contig 17505 bp, 16 predicted proteins | sample PaiPotPPM11metaG_FD_184107 | JGI IMG/M metagenome (GOLD analysis project Ga0207416, IMG submission 184107) | Iron sulfur acid spring bacterial and archeal communities from Banff, Canada, to study Microbial Dark Matter (Phase II) - Paint Pots PPM... ...
TTAACGGTATACGAGGTTTCTGAGGAGTGCCGCACCTCGCTCTCGGGAATGGTTACGCCGCTGAATCGGCAGCGGGGAGATTTCAGCTTCTTCTCCCGGATGGTGTCGTTTTTGCGCGATTGGCAACCCGACATCGTGCACACGCACACGCACAACGGCAAATATTGGGGACGAGCGGCAGCGGTCCTCGCGCGAACCTCCGCCGTCGTACACACCGAGCATAACCCGACACGCGCGGAGCATACCTGGCCGGAACGGTTGGGCGACGTCGTGCTGGACCCGCGCACGGACGCCGCCGTAGTTTTCAGCCACGAACAACGCTCGTTGTACGAACAGCGCTCCCCAGGCTTGCGCGGACGCATACATGTCATCCCCAACGGTGTCCGGCCTTCGCATCCCGTCTCCGAACTCGAGCGTGCGAGAGCGCGAAAGGAACTCGGCATACCGCCGCACGTCTTTGTCATTTGCATGCTTGGACGTCTGGAAACGCCGAAAAATAATGCCCTGGCCTTACGCGCGTTACACGCTCTTGCGCAACGCGATATTCACGCGCTCATGCTTCTGGTCGGCGACGGCCCCGACGAACGTGCTCTGCGCGCCCTTGCTGCCGAGTTGCAACTCGGCGACAGCGTACGATTTCTCGGATTCAGGAGCGACGGGAGACGCATCCTCGAAGCGTGCGCCGACACGCTGCTCCTCACCTCGACGTATGAGGGCATGCCGATGGCCGTCTTGGAGGCAATGGCCTGCGAAGTTCCGGTTGTATCGACCCCATGGACCGGCGTGGGCGAGATCGTCGAGCGCGGAAAGACCGGGTGCGTTTCGTTGGGATGGAATGAAGGCGACCTCGCCCGCGATCTACAGTTTTTGATGAATCAGCCGGAGCGGCGTCGAGAGATAGCGCGGCTGGCGCGCGCTCGGGTAGAAGCCCGCTTTTCGCTGGCAGCGACCGCGCACGCTCATCACGCGCTCTACGAAGAGCTCTACAATCGCCGTATGAAGGTTCGCGGTGCGCATCGCCGTCATTACCAGCAAATACCCGTTTAGTCGCACGGCTGAGGGCTTCTTCGCCGCGGAGGAACGGGCGCTCTTGCAGGGCGTCGACGGCTTGGTGCTGGCGCCGTTGCATCGGTCCGGCGATGAGCGTTTCTTTCGAAGCCGCGCGCGCGCGATACGCGTCCCCGGGCGCCTTCGCGTTGCGCGCGATGCCGCCGCGGAATGCGCGCGATCTCCGCTTCGCGCGCTCGGCGCCCTGCGTGCCGTCGTCCTGCACTCCGAGTCGGCCCTATCGTTGTTGAAGAACGTGGCCCTCTTCCCGCGCTCGCTCTATCTGGCGCGACAGTTTCGACTCGCGTCGATAGATCACGTTCACGCATACTGGCTTTCGACCCCGGCGACCGCGGCATTCGTCATCGCCCATATGCTCGGCATCTCCTGGAGTGCAAGCGCTCATCGCTGGGATATCTACGCGCGGAACATGACGAAGAAAAAATGTCGTTCGGCGGCATTCATCCGTACTATTTCGCAGGAAGGCGCGAGCGCACTCCGCGACAAGAGCGGCCGGCACGATTCGATCGAATGCGTCCGACTAGGTGTCCGTTTGCCGAGCGTTGCACGCATCGATACTCCGCGCCAAGACCCGGCGTTCTTGTGTGCCGCATCGTTCGTACCGGTCAAGGGGCACGACGCGCTCCTGGAGGCATGCTCGCAATTGCTTCGCGCCGGCTGCCATTTCCGGCTGGATCTAGCCGGGGATGGACCGTTGCGCGCGCACCTCGAGCAGAGCATTCTGCGTCTCCAACTGCAGGGCGACGTTCGTCTACTCGGCCACGTGGAACATGATGCGCTGATCGACCTGATGCAAACGGGAACGTATCGCGCGGTGGTCTTGACGAGCATCCAAAAGGGTCATTTGAAAGAGGGCGTGCCCGTCTCGTTGATCGAGGCCATGTCCGCCGGCATCCCCTGCATCGCAACCGACAGCGGCTCCGTGCGAGAGCTGGTCTTCCGCCCGCACGGGCTGCTCGTTCAACGCAATAATGTTGACGAGCTTGCGAACGCCATGCGAACGCTGCTCGACGATCCCCTCCTAGCGCGGGCCATGGGAAGCGCGGCTCGCCGGCACGTTGAAACGCATTACGACGCATCCGCCAACGTCCGCCGTCTGATGCATCTGATGCAGAGCGCCATTCAGCACAGTAGTGCCACCTCCGCGCAAAACGCCTCCGCCAGGTTGGCCCGGTTATAGCGCTCCTGCACGAAGCGTCGGCCGCTCTTGCCCATTTCCGATAACGCGCGCGGATCGCGCGCAAACCGCATCAGCGCGTCGGCCAACGCCCGCGGATCTTCCGGCGGCACGGCCACGCCGCCGTGCGCGGCCTCGACGAACCGCTTGGCCTCGCCTTCGGCGCAGACGATGATCGGCCGCGAAAGCGCTAATGCGTCCATCATTTTGGTCGGCAGGCTATCCACCACGCCCTTCCGCAACGGAATAACGCAGACGTCGGAGAGGGCCTGGACGGCAAACGTGCGCTGACGATCGAGCGCCCCTAACGCAACGACGTTCGTGAGTTGCAATTCCGCGATGAGGGCGACGATGCGTTCGCGCTCGGCGCCGTCGCCGACCAAGACCAACTTGAATCGCGAATCGTTCCGCAGCAGATAGGCGGCGCGCACCATCACGTCCGCGCCGATCGCTAGCCCGAGATTGCCCGTATACGATGCGACAAACTCTCCCGGCCTTTTCACGAACGGGGCTTCCGGGGCGGGGGTCACAATATCGTAACCGTTAGGAATGAGCCGTACGTTCGTATGCCCTCCGGAGCGGGCGCGGATCGCCTCCGCGCACGTTTCGGTCACGCACGTTACGAGCGCCGCCCTGCGATATAATGCCTTTGCAACGTGCCCGACGACGCGGTACACGGCGCTAGACTCGCTCCACTCACCGATACGCGCAGCTACTTCCGGATAGACGTCGCGAACGTCGACCACGAGTTTGGCTCGGTGCCGGAAGCTTGCGAGCAGGGCCGGAAGCGCCAGCGTGATCGGCGGGGAACTCACGTATACGATGTCCACCCCACGCTTACACCACAGCGCGGCGATGGAACAAGCTACCGCTGACGTCAGCATATTGGCGAGCTTGGCGCGCCGAGAGAACGATCGGGTTACATACGACCAGACGGACAGCACGTGCACGCCATCCGGCCGCCGCACAAGCTTCCAGAGTCTGCGGCGGTACGGCTCGGTTAGCTCGCCGCTCGGCCAACTGGGGTGGGTGGTGACCACGGTCACATCGTGGCCTCGCTCGGCCAAGTGACTCACAAAAGCGCCGACTCGGTGGCTTGCGGCCCCGGTTTCAGGCGGAAAAAACTGCGTGATCACCAGAATGCGGCGCGAATCGTGTAGCGTGTCCATAATGAAGGCTTTGCGTTAGGGCTTTTGGGTATCCTTGAGTCCTGTGGTCGTGGTGCATTGGAGGCCTTCGTCCACCCTGGAGGTCTCTATGGACCAGTACCGCTTCTGCGTACGCTTGTGCCATGGCAGCGATGGTTATTCCCAAGGAGTCGCCCGATCCTAACGTGTCGAGCGCGGCCCGCGAACTCCTAGAAAACCAGATTAGTACGGCAAAACCGCAACAGAAGCCAGCGAGTTTCTCACGCAGTTCGGTCGCTTTGCTCGCCGGCGCCGACATCTGTATGTTCCTCATCTCGACCTACCTTGCCGCATCCTTCGTCCAGGGCACGCGATCCGTATCCGATACGTATTACGTCTTTTCCCATACGGCAATTATCTTCATCGCCATTTGGCTCGTTACGTTTCAGCGCCTCGGCCTGTACAAATGCACGTTTGCGCTCTCGACGAAGGACGAGGTGTACTACTCCACGGCCGCCCTATGCATCGGCGTCATCCCGCAGTTCATCCTGTTCACCCTTTGGCCGGCGGTATCCACGTCGCGTTTGATGCTGCTGCTTTCGTTGGTATTCGCCGTTGTAGGAGTCGGTAGCGTGCGCGCCGCTTTGCACGCACTTCGGAGCGCGGTCTTGACGCGGACGGAATGCGTCGCGGTCGTGGGTTGCAAGGATAGAGTCGAAGCCGCGATCCAGTCGCTGAACTTTCCGGCTTCCTATCGCGTATTCCAAATATTCATCGATCCCGTCGAAGAGACGTTTTCGCAGCAAGTCGCAAATGAGACGACGCTAACGAGCGCCGATTGGTTTCTAGGAGCGGTATCACACGGATGCCAACGATTGCTGCTTACGGAACTTCTCCCTCCGGATTTCATCCCGGTATTAGTCAGCGTCGCACAACGCTACAACATGGATATCGCATTTGCGCTTCCGCGCGTCGTATCGCATGCTTATTCTCTGGATCTGCGGCTACAAGGCCAACAGGCATTGCTCGTGCCACGCTCCCTGCGCGCCTGCACGACCCTCGCCGGTTTTCTAAAGCGTCTGCTCGACATCGCGGTCGCCACCACCGCCCTCGCGATAGCTGCGATCCCGATGTGCATCATCGCTCTGGCAATCAAGCTCAGCGATAAAGGCCCGGTCTTGTATGCTCAAACCCGCGTAGGCCAATTTGGAAAGCCGTTTGAGATGCTGAAGTTTCGTTCCATGAGCACGAATGCCGAAGCCGAGAGCGGGCCGGTGTGGGTGCGACCGGAGGATACGCGCGTAACGCGGCTAGGCCGGTTCCTGCGCCGCACCAGCCTCGACGAACTTCCTCAATTCATCAACGTGCTTCGCGGCGAGATGTCGATCGTCGGGCCGCGGCCGGAGCGACCCTATTTTGTCGAGGTTTTTCGCCGCACGCTTCCGCGCTACGACGAACGGCACTTCGTACGGCCCGGGATCACCGGATGGAGCCAGTTGCATATGGCGCGCAAACTGCGAGAATCGGATATCGGCGAAAAGCTCAGCTACGATTTGTTCTATCTCGAAAACTGGTCGTTGCTTCTCGACCTCTCCCTCATCTTCAAAACCGCGACGGAAGTTTTCTTCGCTTCGGCCCGCTAGAATCCGCAGCGAACGAAAAACAAAGGCTCGAACCTCCGGGTTCGGGCCTTTCTACTATCAGCGAGGACGAAAGCCCTAACCGGTCTTGCCATCATCTAGGGCCAACGCGCATCAAAGAGCTGATATGGTATAGGGGTGCCCAGCATAGCTTCTAAATCTGCAGAGACGCTCGCCATCCGATTGCTTGCTCAGGGTGCCGGGGTCGCAACCGGTATCGTTATCGCGCGCACGCTCGGGCCTGGCGACAAAGGGCTCTTTAGCTACGTCGCGGCGGTGCTGGGCCTGCTTCTAACGGTTTCGTCGGGCCAATCGGCAGCCGTATCGTACCAATATGGCCGCCTAAAGATCGCAAGCGGTACCGTGCTGCACGCGCTTCGTCGCGTGATGGTCGCTATCGCGGCGTTCCTGGCAATCGCGCTCATCGTCGCATCGTTCGTGTTGCACCAACCGCTCTTGCTCGTTGTCGCGGCCGTGTTTCCTTTCGCATTATTCAACCAGACGTCTCTTGCTTTTCCCCTAGCGGATGGAAACGTTCGCATGCAAAACGTTCAAAATTTATTGCTAACCGCGACGTTTTTCGCAACCGCCTTTGTGGCGTGCGTCATATTTCACGCTGACTTGAACGTCCTGTTTGTTTGTTGGATCGCCGTCTATGCGGCGATCGCGATTCGTTCCTTTTACATGTCGCGCCGATACGATGGGCCGGCCGATAACGTCGCGGCCGCAGTAAAGCGCCAGTTGCGGTTTGGCATAAAAGTAACCCTAAACCAGCTCGTTGCGGCGCTGAACTACCAGATCGATATCTTCATCGTCTTCGCCTTTTTGGGCGCGCCGGCGCTGGGCATCTATACGGTTGCGATCGGGGTCGGCCAGATGCTTTGGCACCTGAGCCAGCCGCTGGCATCGTCCACTTTCGGGCTGGTCTGCTCCGGAAGCTTCGAGCGCGCAGCGGAGCTTACGGCAACGTGCGTACGGCACGCCTTTACGGTCGTCGGTGCGGCGGCCTTGATTCTATTCTTTGCCGGGCCACCGTTGATCACCGCGATTTACGGGCCGCGCTTTGCTCCCGCCGGTGAAGTGCTTCGATGGCTGCTGCCCGGTATTGTCGCCTACTGTTCGACACCGTTTTTTGGAACGTTTCTCGTCCAACAGGTGGGTAAGCCGGGAGTCATGACCCTCATACTGAGCGTTTCAACCCTGTCGTGCGCAATAGTGACCATCGCGCTGATTCACCGTTTTGGGATGGTAGCGGGAGCGATCGGAACGTCGGCGTCGTATTCCATTTCGCTGGCGATCGCGGCGGTATATTTTCGCAGGATAACCAACGTGCCCATACGCCGCCTCTTTATTATCGATCGCAGAGACGTTCAACACTACGTTTCGGCTCTCCACGGCCTTCTAGCACGCGTGCGAGCGCTCAAGGCCGGCGCCCCTGCGCAATAAGCGCCCTGAACCCCTCGAGATCCAGCGGCCCTTTAACGATGTTTGTTACACGCCCGTCCGAGCCAATAACGATCGTTGTCGGGATGAGGGTCGCTCCGAGCGCGCTTGTAGCCAAGGATGAATCCAGGAGGATCGGATACCGGATGTTCATGGCCCGGGTGAAGCCGGACACACGCGATGCCGGCTCGCCTTGATCGATGCCGAGGATTTCCACGCCTTTTGGAATGTGCCGATCCAATGCGGCAAGCGCGGGCATCTCGCTTTGACACGGCACGCACCACGTGGCGAAGACGTTGACGAGGAGCACGTGGTTGCGTCGCGCCGTTAACGTGACGGGAAGCCCGCGCATATCGCTCAGACGAATGGGCGGCAATACGTCCCCGACGCGAAGCGGGTGCTGGGATCGAACCGCATAGTACAATCGACGGGCATCGGAGCGCAATATCGGGACTTTGAGCGTTGCAAGTAGGACCAATGCAACCGCGCACGCACTCGCGATCCCGTAGACAAGAGCCTTATTCATTCGCGCATTTTTCCCATATTTTTAGGGCTTTTCGCCGGTCGTAGCCATCCCTGCCCCATGAAACAATGGCATCATGAAACACGCATATTGGGCCGTCATGGCCACGCTTTCCCTCCTCGCCGGATGCGGCGGCGGCGGAGGCTCCGGTTCGGGTTCCGGCTCTTCGGGCGCACCTACGCAGGTCGTGCCCGTGCAAACACCGCAGCCAAATCCAGCCGCGATCCTCGCTCAGATCAACGGCCCCCAAGGCCCGGTGCCGCTGGCCTCGGACCCGGTGGTCTTTTCGTGCGGCTGCCAGCCGGATTCGGGCCAAACCGCACTCGCCGGCCAAGCTTCGACCGATGCAAGCGGTATGATCACCCTGCCGAGTAGCAGCACCGGCATACCCTCCGGGACGTACACCCTCGTGGGGGGGCGCAACTATCTGATCGTTACCTCCGGCTCGGGGACCGAGAGCTGGACGATGGAGCACGTCGGCACGGTGCCGGCTAATAACATCACGCTTAGCGCCGCACCCGGCGCCGGGACCGACCCGGCTCAGGCAGCGGCCGCGCTCTACGTATTTCGATTCTCCGATGCTACGCCGCCGGCCAATTTGGCCTACGACGATTGGAATTTCTCAACGATCGCCAGCTGGGTTTCACGCCTGCGTTCAGGGCCGGTGAGCAACGCAGAGAGCAAACTGCTTGCCGATATCAGCGCGTCCCAGGCAGCGGGAAAGTCGCTCTATCCCATGGCGCCGCCATGGAATCGGAATCTTCCAACAAATCCTAACGCCGGCACGATCAATAGCGATCTAACGGCCGTGCAGCAGAGTGCAGCTACTGAACCGAGCCTTCCCACCCCATGCCCGTCGGGCGGCTGCAGCGGAACGCCGGCGCCGTAATGCGTAACGTTGCACTCGCCCTCCTGAGCTTATGCGCTTGCGCGCTGCTCAGCGTTCGTGCGGTCGACGCGAAAGCCGTCGTCATCTCCGAGCTGGGAACGTTCCCACTGTTAGGAGATAGTGCTTCGACTCCCGATCTTCGGCAACATATCGCGCTTCGGCGTACGCTATTCAAAGCGGCGGGCGCCGAACTCGGCTTAACGAAGTCTGAATACGCGCAACTCTCCGATCGCATTGACAGTAACGGGCTCTCTTGGGTCACGCTACCGCGACACCTGGATGCGATGACCTGGTCCGATGCCGGTCGCGTATACGTCATCCACGACGTCACGATTCCGGCGAACACGCGCGGTTGGGAAGCCGATCTGCGCGAACCCGGTGCGATCTTGGCCGTCTTCATTCCGGCTCGTTGCGGAAATCTGTCGCTCGTACGACGCGCGCTGCCGATCGTCGCCGACCGCCCGAGCGTGCCCAGCGCTCCGGCCGTTGCCGTGAACGTGCCTCCCGCAATCGTTCCACAAGATGCGCCGGTGCTTCCCGCGCAATACTCGGTTGTAGATGCACCGCCGCCGCCGGCGGATACCATCGTTACGCCCAGCCGCCGGCGCACGGACATCTTACCCTTCCTCCTGAGCGCGCTTGTCTTTGTACTCGGTGGCCGCGGCAGCACGGGTAGCGGCTTCACCCCACCGTACATACCGCCGGGGGCTTGCACGTGCTCGCATTGATCGCGTCCCTATCCACATTACCCAATGGTCCCAAAAGATGGCGCGGCGCGGAGTTCGTTTATCCTAGCCGCGCTGACGAAATGAGGCCTGTGCCAGCGTCGACGACATGCTACATTAACGACGACACCTCCGCGCCACTCCCATGAGTACTACAACAGGAGACGCCATGCGTCACATGCTCGCCCTTTTCACCGTGCTGTGCCTCCTCATCTGGGGAACACCGGTACGCGCACAGACATCACAATACCAAGTACATGCCGGCGACCAACTCGCCGTCCAAGTGTACGGCGATTCCACGCTCACCCAAACCGTCACCGTCCTACCCGACGGCTCGATCGAATACCCGCTGATCGGCCAAGTGTCGGTTGCCGGCCTATCTCCCGTAGGGGTGGAGCACATCCTAAAGCAGCGGCTGACGAAATATGTAAAGCATCCGGTTGTCACGGTAATGATCGCGCAGCAAGGCCAACCCAACGTGTTGGTCCTGGGCAACGTAAAGACGCCTGGTAAATATACGCTTCGTTCCGGCGCGCGCCTGACCGACGCCATCGCGGCCGCCGGCGGGCTCGGAGAAGTGAACGGCCTGCTACCGGAGGCGCGCGTATCGGACGGCACCCAGCAAATTGAAACGGTGTCCCTGCAAAAATTGCTGCACGACGGCGACACCGCGCTCAATGTACCGGTGCAAGAAGGCACCGTCGTCTACATTCCAGGTCCGATGCAATTTGACGTAGAGGTCGTGGGTGCCGTCGATCATCCGGGCCAGATTACGCTCAACCAAGGCGATCGTCTCTCCATGGCCATAGCGAAGGCGGGGAATAGCGCAACCGCTCAGGCCGATCTCAATAATATTCGACTGGTAAGGACGCTGGCAGACGGTAAATCGGCAACCTATAAAATCAATCTCTATAAGGCGCTAGAGCAAGGCCAAACCAACTACGACGTAGCGCTTCAAAAGGGCGACGTCATCTATGTCCCTCAGACCTCTCAGCGCATACATGAAAATGGACTGACGGCATTTTTCTTACTGCTTAGCCGCATCCTCTGAAGGAGCACCACGTGGACCGCTTGCAGACCAACGGCAACGGCATTGCCGCACTCCCCGGCGCAACTTTTACGCAACAATCCGCAGATACGCGTGACGGCCGCTCGCTCCTGCGACTCTTCGAACGCCGCCTCAAAGTCATGATCGCCGTCTTTGCCGGATTCGTCCTCCTGGTCGTGATCGCGTCGCTGCTCTCGCCCAAATCGTATACGACCGTCGTAAAGCTTATCGCGGGAACGACCGGCACGTCCAATGGAGCCGCGGCGCCCGATAGCGCTCTCCCCATATTAAATGCACTCTTGCTCGCGAACGGCAATCAATCGGCTGAAACCTACGCCGAACTCTTTCAAGAGACGCCGGTAGCGCAACAAGTCATTCAGAATCTCGGGCTCCAGACTTCGCCGGGCAAGTTGCTCAAGAACGTCAGCATCCAACCCGTTACCAATACGCCGATCCTCGCCCTGGCCGTGACGTGGTCGGATCCCGTAACGTCGGCGAAGATCGCGAACGAATTCGGAACTGTCGTTATTTCACGACAGCGCGATTTGATCGCGGCGCAAGCCGTCAGCGCTATCGGGTTCCTCTCGAAGGAATTGCCCTCGGCGCAGAAACGTTTAACCGACGCGCAGACCGCACTCGCGGCTTACGAGACTTCCCATAATATCGCCGACATCAGCACGCAAACGCAAGGCCTGATTGCCGCGCTCTCCGCGATCGATGCCAGGGTCGGACAAGAGCAAGTGGATCAGCGGCAAGCCGCCGCCCAGTTGGCAACCGTGCAGGCTCAGATGAATACGACCCCGGCAAATATCAACGGGCAAACGTCGGTCGACCCGAACCCGGTCCGCGCTCAGCTCGACGCTCAGTTGGCGCAAGTGGACGTGCAGTTAGACACGGCGCGCCGCCAGTACACCGAGAAATATCCGGCCGTAACGGCTCTCGAAAACCAGAGGGCCGAACTACGACGTCAGATCGCGGTTACGCCGTCGACGGTCGTCGCGGCCAGCAATACCGTACCGAACCCGGTCTATCAGCAACTCGAGCAGCTTGCCGCGCAACTGCGGGCACAGATTGCCTCGGCACGTTCGCAGATCGCCACGCTGCATAGCCAGCGCGTGGCAATGCATCCGTCGCTCGCCAAGCTTCCTAAAGAAGCGGTACAACTCGCGGACCTCGAGCGTGCGGAAAAATCCGCCGAAACCGTGTACTCCGCGCTGCAGTCCAAATACGATAACGCTTCGGTTGCGAAATCGACGGCACTGAGCGACGTAACGGTAACCCAGCCGGCAACCGCCGCGGGAGCCCTCGTTCGCCCCAACTTGCTCCTCAACACCTTGGTCGCGATTCTGGTTGGATTGATCCTTGCGATTACTACCGCGTACGTGATGGACTTCTTCGACCGCAAAGCCCGGGACCAAGAGGACGTCGAGCAAGAGCTCGCACTCGCGCCACTGGCGTCGGTGCCGCTGATACAGCTCAAGGACGGCGCGCTGGTTCAGCCGTGGGTGAAGGCCCTGACGATCGAATCCTTTTGGCAGTTGCTCATGTCGGTGCGATATTCGCTGGATCATCCCGTGCGTTCGCTATCGATCACCAGCCCGACCCAAGGCGACGGTAAGTCGACGGTTGCGTTGAACACCGCCATCGCGATGGCGGAGTTCGACCCGTATATCTTGCTGGTTGACTCCGACATGCGCCGCCCCTCCATCCACAGGATGTTGGGCCTCAAGAACGACATCGGTCTCTCGGACTTCCTGGCAGGCACGAAGGACTTAAGCGAGGTCATCCGGCAAACGCGCTACCCCGGGCTCGATGTCATCACGAGCGGCACGAACGCACCGAACCCCTTGAAACTGCTGGAATCCGGGCGCTTCGATTCGCTCATGGAGCGCGCGCTCGAGAGATACCGTTGCGTGATTTTCGATAGTGCCGCAACCACCGCGACGTTCGACCCGGCAGTTGTAAGCCTGCGCACGGACGGCACCATTTTCGTGGTCTCTTCCGGCGTTACGGATCTACGAAAAGCCAAAGAAGCGCTCAAACGTTTCGAGCAGGTGGGAGTGCGCAACATTCTGGGCTTCGTACTCAATCGCGTAGCGCCGACCCATATCGACTATTCGGGTTACTATCTAGGACAGGGCAATCAATCGGCGGTCGGCCAAAGCATGATTACATCCGGATAGCCGGAGAAGAGGTTGCATGCGACTGCTTTCGTTCCTCATCGAAGCACAGGACATCTTCGTCCCGGCGCTTTCCGAAACGCTTATTGCGGCGGATTTCGACGTAACCGAAGTCACGCCGCAACCGGACATGCACGCCCTCCTGCAGGCCAAGCCCGACGCCGTATTTATCGACCTGGACTTCGTCGATCGCGACCCGCTGGAAGCGTTGAACATCATTCGCACCCTGCTACCCGAGACGCTCCTTTGCGTCTCCACCAGCGATCCGCAATCGGGGTGGTGGCGTTCGTGCCGCGCGGCCGGCGCGAACGCCGTTTTCTCCAAAGCGTCGACACGCGACGAGATTATCGCCGGCTTGAAACATGCAGCATCGAGCGGCAATTTCATAGACCGCCGGCTCGACGAGCGTACTCGCAGCCGGTAACGCGATTAGAAGCCGCTGGGAAAGGTGACGCTCGGGATCTGCGGGGGAACGATAAACGGAGCGCCGATTTCGAGAACGATCTCTTCGTGTTGCAGCAACTGGATGGTATTGGGGTCTCCGGTAAATTGCGTGAAGGCCGGCCCAGCGGTCCCATTACCGGGATCCTGGGCGGTAAAAACCATAGTCTGCGCACTATCGCCGGCGATGTTCGTCGTGCTAAGCGGTTCACCCCAAATATGAAAAAACTCACCGAGCGTGAATTGCGCGATGGTTGTCGACTCGACGTGAATGATGCCGGACGCATCGTGCGTGTGGAGATCGTAGTCGCACGTCCCCCCGCTAACAACCCCGTTCACTGCCGGTACCGGGTCAAACATCCCGATAGCTGCCGGGACCGCGATGCGCGTCCCGCCCATGTACAGCGATAGGTGCGTGTGATGGTGCAATGCCAGCGGCGCCGAACCGCTGTTGCACGTAAGACCGTCGCTCGAGGGCGCTCCATTTTGAGCCCCGTTTGAGGTATCGCCCTCGGGAAACGTTGGGTTTCCGAGCACCTCCCCTTCGAACAACACGATCGGCGTAGGGAGCGCCGCCGGAACCGGCACGACGCCGCCGGGAGCGCTCGGGATCGAACTGTTTCCACCGCATGCGGCAAGGGCGATCGCGGCCGCGGCGAAGGGTAACGCTATTGTGGAACGCTGATGCATTATAAGTTCCTCCACCGGTCCGTTTTTCCGCCGCTCGACTCCGCCCTTGGGCCCTTGCACCCATCGGGATTGGAACGTTGGGGCCTATGGCAAGGGGATGCGGCAACGGATACTGGCACTATGAACATCTTGTCGACGTTGCGCAGCTATATTTCGTCCGCCCGGCAGAGCGTACGCGAGCAGCGTGCGATCGAGCGCTTCCCCGACGTGCATTTCGCGACCGGTGTGTTGCTGAGAGCCGAACATCGCTTCTTCCCAGGGCCGGGCCTCTTTATCGATCACCGCGCGTATCTGAATTGTGCCGGTGGTGATTGGTGCGATGGGAGCGGGTACATCCGAACCGGAAAGAATTGCGAGATCGGGCCGTACTGCGTCATCTGGGGAGCCGGCGGTGTAGAGCTCGGCGACGACGTCCATTTGGGACCCCACGTGGTCATTTCAAGCCATGAAGCCAACCCGATCGAACTTTGGGTGAGCGACCCTTACACAAGGCTTCGATTCAATTTCGCGCCCGTTATCATCGAATCGCACGTTCTTGTCGCCTCCGGTGCAATACTCATCCCCGGGGTCCGCATAGGGCATCACTCGCTTATTGGCGCCGGCGCGATCGTAACGTCGGACATTCCGCCGTATTCCGTAGCGGCCGGCAACCCGGCTCGCGTGATACGTTCCCTCGAAACCGGCCTTCGTGAAACGACCGACACTCGATACAGCACCGCTGCGAAGTAAGGTTTGCGCGAGATGTACGTCGTTTTGCACGGAGATTACAAAACGCAAGCCCTCTATTTCCGCGGACGTGAAAGCGCCCAAGCCGCTCTGCTTCAGATCGAAGAGCAGCGCGAACGGCCCAGCGTAACGGTCGTCAACGAGTTCGGCGGGCAGCTCACTTTTGCCCCATCGCGCTTTCCCCGCGTCGAGTTGGCCGACAGCGCACCTCCAGGCACGTCTCCGCAGCGATACTCCGAACGCGGCGGCATCTCGTGGTGAGGGCGCATGCAGCAGGTACTGCCTAGAAAATATCGGCGCTCGATCGCCCTTGCGTTTCCCGTGCGCTGGCAGGCCGATCGCCCGTATCGATTGGCTGCGCCGGACGGCGAAACGCTCGGCCCATATTACATCGATTGGTTCCCCGGTCAACAGGCGTTGGGCGAGGACTGGACCTGCGCTCCGTTTGACGAACGCGGCGTCATCCTCACGCCGCAGGGCGGAAAATATCATCCGGTCCGCATCGCGCAATTTGGACTGCACCACCATGCGGCCTGGCTCGCGCATGGAGATCCTCGATCACGTACGAATTTTTTAGATCAGGCACGTTGGCTTCGCGACCACCACACGCAAAGCAACGGCGTGCCCGGAATCTACGCGTATGATTTTCCCAATGTGCCGTACGGGGCGGACGCGGGCTGGATATCGGGGATGGCCCAAGGCGAGGCCATTTCGCTCCTATTGCGCGCCGCCGAGGTGTACCCGAACGACGGCTACTTCGAGGCGGCTTTGACTGCCGCGCAGGTATTTCGGCACGACGTTCGAGAGGGCGGCGTCTGCTGGCGCGCGGGCAAGCTCCTTTTCTTTGAAGAGATCGCCGTAGCGCCCGCCACACACATCCTCAACGGCAATATCTTCGCCTACTGGGGCCTGTGGGATCTACATAAAAAAACCGGTGACGCCTGGATTGGCGGGCTGCTCGCCAACGCGCTGGAGACGATCTGTCAAACGCTGCCGCTGTACGACGCGGGGTATTGGTCGTATTACGACCTATTGGTTTCGAAGAACGGCCGTCGGAAAGTGGCCGTTTTGAAATACCACGCCATTCACATCGCTCAGTTACGCGTGTTGAGCGCAATGACGTCGAACGCACAACTGGCCGAAGTCGCGAACAGATGGGCCGCCTACGTGAACGACCCGCTCTGCCGCGCGCGCATGCTAGCGAACACGCTCGCAGGCCTACCCGAGCGCTTTACAACCAAAACCGATACAATCCCGGGCGGCGCCCATCCGCTGCTCCAGTAGCTCGAGGGCCTCGTCTGCCTATGGCGCAACAGCCGAAAGGCAAGCCGCTGTCAAGGTCAAAATCCATAGACGCGCCGATGAGGCGCACGCTCGAGTCGATGCAGCCTATGAAAACACCCACGTAACTCTGAGCGCTGCCCAGGCGATAGACAATAAACGGAGAGCGACTATGCGAGGCATCCCGCATACCGGACCCGGCGATCGTGGGCGGCATGTTCGGCGCTGACATGTGGATCACGGCTGCCAACGTGTTGTATCTGGTGTCCTATTCCGTGCACGATATTCTCTGGCTGCGGGTTCTAACGGTACTGGCGGCTCTGTTACTCATCCCGTACTACTATCTGCAACCCGTGCCGCTGTGGATGCCGATCACCTGGAATCTGGTCTTTCTCGCGATCAACGGATATTGGATCGTGCGCCTCATGCTCGAAAGACGGCCGGTGCACCTAACGGCCGACGAGCGCCGTCTTCGCGATCTCGCATTCCCATCGCTCACACCGCGGGAAGCGCTGAACCTTTATAAGATGGGTGTTTGGGACGACATCCCACCCGGCGCCTCAATCGTGGAGCATGATAACTCATCCGCGCGCTTTTCAGTGATTCTTTTTGGAATCGCCGACGTGGAACAGAACGGCGAAAAGATCGCGGAATTGGGCGAGGGCCAATTCGTCGGAGGGCTCGACTCTCGCGCCGATGAGGTATCCGATATCGACGTCGTCGTCCGCACTCCCGTCCGCGTCATGTGTTGGGCGCGCATCCGGCTCCAAGCGTTTCTGAAGGACAGGCCCGACGTCGCGCTCGCGCTCGAGAGAAGCGTCGGGCTGCAACTTAGGCGCCTCCTAGACACGACGATCTCCAAACTACAACGCGGCACGACGTAACGACGCCGTACTACAAATAGGGACACATTTCTTGTCGCTTGCGACCCTAGGCGTGATTGCCGCGTGTTGACGCCTCGGCCTCTACTTTGAGAAGCCTCGCGCACGCAACCAGCGAAGCATAGCTTCGGGGTAACCGACGTAATGAACCGGAAGTGACGGTTGATCTTCGTATCCGGTCGCGGATGCGACCAGCAGATGCCCAGCGTTCGGAAATGTGATGACGGTAAAGTCTTTCATTCCAGATTTCTTGAATGCACTCCGATAGCGCGCGACGCTATCACTTGCATCGACGTTTTTGTCTAGCGCCCCGAAAATTGCTAGTGTGGGGGTACGCAGGTGCTCGAGGGTCACTTTTGGGTTGTAGATAAGCCCCGCTCGTAGTGCCGTTAGCATCGCAGTCGGCGGAGGAGCCGTGAAACCTGGTGGAATGCGCATATAGCGAAACCAAAGTTGCGTTTTTGCCACAGCCAGCGCCTGCGCGGCAGCGCTCCAACCTGAGTTCGTTTTCAATGCGTCGAACACCATTCGCTCGAACGTAATCGCACGAGCTATTTGACGTGGCGAGAACTCTCCGCCTTCGCGCAAGTCCGATTGAACTTCGTACAGAATGTTTTGGGCGATACTCTGGCTCGGTGCACTCTTCAAAATGAGAAATGCAAGCGGAAAATGCGTTGCGACAATTGGTGCAACCCAACCGCCGTTACTCGCAGCCCATGCGCCGATACGATTGGGATCCACTGCAGGATCGCTCTTTACCGCCTGAAGAAGTGCAAGAATGTCGCGCGCCTTGGAGTTAGGGCTGGTGTATTGCCAGTTGCCGACCGAGTCACCAGTCCCACGCTGATCGTAGGTAACGACACTTAGTCCATGAGCGACGAAGAATGGTATGATAAACCCCATCCGTCGCGTTGAATCATCCGCCCCCTGAATCAGTACAACGGTCGATCGATGCTCTGTATTCTTCGCATACCATAACGATGCACCAAAGCGATCGTCGCCCGTTCCCAGAATATAGCGTCGCTCTTCAATCGGTCTCGTCGGTGTGTCGAATGTAAATGTAAGCGTCGGCCGCGCATTCGTGCGATATGTATGACCGGAAACGTACGTAAGCGTTCCCATTCTTCGAGTCTTTGAGTCGTAATACTGAATCGTCGGATGGTCGGGCGGCTCGGCATTCATGCCAACATAAACCGTTCGTCCGCGCAGCCGATAGGCTCCCATCGCCGGGGCGTGCGTAACTGCTGCTAGAGCCAAAGTTGCGATGAGCACGGTCAATTCCTCATATGGACAAGCCCTTCTATTCCGGATCGCCCGTCGCCCTTGGAGCGCCGCCCGGCGACGTGATTCACGAGGCGGCTCCCACTTCGTGATCGTCGGCAGACGGGCAAGCGCAAGCCATCGGCGTTGCAGAGCGCAAACAATCAATTCTCTCCCTGTTCCGATAGCATTCGAGCGTAGGGCTTGCAAAGACCCATACGGCGACCAACGGCAACCTCGTCGCTTAGGCAAAAGCCCGTCAAATAAGGGCGCAGAGATTGGGATGACCGGGACTCGAACCCGGACGCTCTTTCGAACTGCAGATTTTAAGTCTGCTGTGTCTACCGATTCCACCATCATCCCGTGGGACACTATCGGCTACTGCTGATAGTGTTCTACCGTGCTT
>Ga0207416_1002892_pt1 | contig 17499 bp, 14 predicted proteins | sample PaiPotPPM11metaG_FD_184107 | JGI IMG/M metagenome (GOLD analysis project Ga0207416, IMG submission 184107) | Iron sulfur acid spring bacterial and archeal communities from Banff, Canada, to study Microbial Dark Matter (Phase II) - Paint Pots PPM... ...
AATGAAGGGCATCAATCTTCAACCGGATAGGTTTCATGGCGAATGGAACTATGTCATCAGACCTCATCAGCCCCGATAGCGTCAAATCATGAGGATGGGTTGATACCTTTATTTATTTACGACACCTAAGCGGCGAAGTAATTCCAGCCGATCCCGCATCAACGATAGCCAGAGCGAATGCTCAACCCCATCGTCATAATGCTCGAACGCGCTGCCGGTGTTGTACGGCGGATCGATGAAAACGCACTTCACCTTGCCCGCAAAGTCCTGTTCCAGGGCCTTCAACGCCAGCAGGTTGTCACCGAAGATGAGCCGGTTGTCAAAGATGTCATGATCGGTGACACGCGCGGCCGCATGATAGGACTTGGCTGGGTCTTCCAGTAAGACTCGCGGCTCCAGCCGCGGCCGGTTCTCCTTGCCAATCCACGTCAATTCCAGTTTCCGCTTGCTACTCATGCCTGGGCCTTTCGGGCTTTTCTCGCTTGCTGATACTGGAAGCTGTCGAGCAAAAACTCGCACAAGGTAAAGGCGGCATTCACGGCCAGCTTCGCGTGGTGCGGGGCTGGATTATATTTTCTGGCATGGCGATCACTCGCTTTGTTTGCCACTTCATAAAGCCCCCCAACCAAGCTTTTCAAGCCCTGCAAGATTGTTTTCAAATGGCTTTCGAGATGCCCGCCTTTCGGATTGAGGTTCAGAGGGTCACATGCGCTGCCGTACAACACTTTGATGTCCCCTTCCGTTTCCTTGAACCCCGTTCCCGTTTGACGCAGGACTTCCTTCAGAAATCCCTCCACGAGTGTGTAGGCATTGGTAATTGCCCCTGCCGGATCACCGGCCTCCATCTTCGCTCGTGCTTTTTCAACATGCTCCGCTATGGACTCCTCCGTGAGGGCGACAAGGGATGAAATCTCAAGGGAATTTGCACGAAGGGAGTCGGAGATAAATTTGCTGTCCTCGTAGCGAAAGCTATCCCGTTGCATCCGTATCAGGAGCTCTCGGCAGTTTTTTGAGTCTATAGACTCCTCCGGGGCGCTCGTCCACGGGTCTGTCGCTTGGGATGGCCGTGCCTTCAATCGAACAATGAGCTCCTCGTAAGCAGCGACAGCCTTACGCACATCCGACACGCTGCGGAAATCGATACTCGCATAGTATTGTTCCACAAGACTTCTACGCTGCCCGCTCACCGGGGCCGCGAAATCATTCCTCCGAGTAATCCCTCCTGCTTCGAAGATCATGTTGATCTCGTGGAGCACGAACCGGGTAAGGACCTCGCGAAATTCGTTACGGGTGGCTTTGCTAATAAGTTCCCTGCTCATGCTGCTCCCTGCCGGACAATGGAGAGGAACGTTGCTCGCTAGAGCAATCTTTCCGCGGACGGCGGTCCGGGCGCTATTCGACCCGCCACCAAACTGTGAACAACTCTTCCGTGCTCACGCTCTGTTGCAGTCTGGCTTCCACATTGGAGATTAAGTTCTCTTTGCGCCTGTCAATTTCATCCTGTGCCTCGAACAATGCACGCCTCTTTTTGGAGCGGTCGCTCTCCAACTCCTTGACTTTGCGATGAAGCTGGAGCTTGGCATCTAACGCCATCTCAAGCTTCGCGCTGCGTTTCATTGCTTTGATCTCAGTATCCAGCTCTTTCAGCTCCAGTTCGAGTCCCGCTTTCAAGTCATCCGCCCACTTTTCCAGCTTCTCAAGCTCCACCTCAAAATAAGCGGCGTTCCTCTGTCCCAGCGTTCCAAGAATAGTATCGCGCTGTGCGTCTAATTGCTCCTGCAATCTTAAACCGTATTTACCATCAATGACGCCCCCCGGTTCTCCCGTTTCGGCGGACAGAGAAAAGAGGCGGCGGCATTGATCCGCGTCCAACGCGGCGCCATCATCGCACAAGCCGGCGAACAAGAGGTGATCCTCACTTTCCAGAGCCGTTACATTCAGGGAGGCAACGCGAAGAGTCCCGCGACGGCCAATAAGCGGCTCGACGATGGAAATATGCTTTCCTGCATTAGAGTACCGGAAAACGACTTCTTTAACCGGCAACGTAAGTTTCTTGCACTCTGCTATCAGGCGCTGCGCCAGTGGGTGACCGAGGCGGTAAAGGTTCGCGTCCTCGACATTCTTGCCGCTCCGATACGGACCAGGGTGGATATGTTCCTCCGGGAAGGGGTTCTTGATCAGCGTGAAGGCGTTGCACCCGTCTTCAAAAGTTGCGTAGGAAGCCAGGTAATAGCGGGTGAGCCGCCAAAGCCAGGAATCATACTTGCTCAACACTTCGTTGCTTTCCCGCAAACTGGTTCTGAGCTTTTCGTGGACCTCTTCATCAAAGTTTTCGAGCAACTTCTGGCGAGTGATCTTAATACGCTCATCAATTTGTTGCTCCATCTCCTGCTGCAACTGATCGAAGTTAAACTGAATTTGCTCTTCAGTCCGGCACCTCTGGTAAATGTCCGCGATACGTTTTTCGAAATCGACGCCGGACTCGATGCTGCCCAGCACTTCATCGCTTGCGCCAAACACCCCGCTGAACAACTTGAACTTTTCATGCAGAAGTTGATAGACGCGCTGGTCCGCAGCGTTCTTTTTGTTCAGGAAATTGACCACCACAACGTCATGTTTCTGCCCGTAACGGTGACAACGCCCGATGCGCTGCTCGATCCGTTGCGGGTTCCACGGCAGGTCGTAATTAATCACCAAAGAACAGAACTGCAGGTTAATGCCTTCGGCGGCGGCCTCGGTGGCAATCATGATGCTGGCTTCGTCGCGGAAGTAATCAACCAGGGCGGCGCGCAGGTCGGCCGTGCGGGAGCCGGTCACCGTGTCCGTGCCTTTGTGCTTTTCGAGCCAATTCTTATAAATCTCCTTTGACTTCGCGTCATTGTTGGAGCCGTTGAAGAGGACAATCTTCCCTTTGTAGGCAGTTTCTTCAAGGATCGAACGCAGGTATTCCTGAGTGCGCGTAGACTCTGTGAAGATGATTGCCCTTTCGCTCCCACCTTTCTCCTTGGCTTCGGCGAAACCACGACTGAGGGCGGTGAGTAGCCTCTCGCCTTTCGAATTCTTGAGAATCGACTTTGCAAGCGCGGCGAATTGAAGCAGTGATTCCATCTCTTCCCGCAACTGCCGCAGATCATCCGGGGTGTAGCTCTTCTGCTCCTTGTCACCGCCTACCGGATCTTCCTCTTCTTCCCATTCATCCGCTAATTCATCAAACCCCTCGAAGCTTTCCGTAACTTCTTGGGGAGCTTCGCTGACGGGCGTCTGGCTGTTGGCGGCGGTTTGAAGTTTGTTCGCAAGACCTTCGAGCGTGCCCGCGATGGCAAAAGTGGACGAAGCAAGCAGCCGCCGGAGGATGAGCGTCATAAGTTGCCGTTGACTGGGGGGCAAGGCATAGAGATTGGGACGCTGGAGGTAATCAGAAACCAGATGATAGAGCTTCTGTTCGGCGTCACTGGGGATGAATTCCTCAACCAGGGCGATGCGGTTCGTGAACTTGATGTACTCCAACACCTGCCGTCGTAATGTCCGCTGGCAGACCGGCTTGATGCGCAACTTCAGCGCCTCGAAATCCTGTTCCGTACTCAGCTTGGAAAACTGGCTCTTAAAGCTCTTCAAGTCGCCGAAAGTGAAATCATCGATAATGCTCACGAGGCCGTATAGCTCAAGAAGGCTATTCTGGAGCGGTGTGGCCGTGAGCAGGACCTTCGGGTATGGAGCGATGGCTGCCTTGATGGCATTACCGATTTTGTTCGTAGGTTTGTAGACGTTCCGCAGCCGGTGCGCTTCGTCAATAATCACCAGGTCCCAGTTTACCTGCCGGATAGACGCCTCCTTGGAGCGAGCGAATTGAAACGAGCAGATGACCACTTCATTCCTACCGAACGGATTGAGGTTACCCTGCTTGATTTGCTCGTTGAATGTTTTGGTCTCAAGGATGACGGAGGGAAGGAAAAACTTGTCCGAGAGTTCCTGATTCCATTGTTTCCGCAGGCTCGCCGGAACGATCACAAGTAGTTTGCGTTTACGCTCGGCCCATTTCTGGGAGAGAAGAATCCCTGCCTCAATGGTCTTGCCCAAGCCCACCTCGTCAGCAAGGACGGCTCCCTTGGAGAGCGGCGAACGGAAGGCAAACAGCGCAGCCTCCACTTGATGCGGATTGAGGTCAACCTGTGCATCCGCAAGCGAGGCAGCGATTTTTTCTAGGCTGCCCGACGAGCACCGCTTTGTGAGCTCGTGGGCGAAATACTTGGCGTGGTACGCAGTGCTCATTGGAAAAACGATCCGCAAGCTCTCTGTTCTGGATGAGGCTGAAAAACGCGCCTTTATTTATATCATCGCCCGCCGTGCGCTTCAAAGTGAGGTTCAGATAGCCTCCTCAGCATGCAATGCTCCGGCCTGTGCTGAACCTTTTCGGCACAGGGCCCCGACCAGGTCCGCGATCAGAGATCTGATCCTGAAGATGGCCGCTGCCAACTCGCTTTGGAGAGCGCCCCTTCATCCACGGGAAGCTACTCAACCTGGTGATCGCCTTGTCCCGTAGTTACGATCGTTTTTGTCAGTTCACTCATTGAAATAGAACGGATTCTAGTCGCGAGACAAGTTGGGTGCGCTGCGCCGCCAGGCCAAGCGCGCGCTGCTGGCCGAAAGCCAAAAGCAGCCGGCGAGCCGATGGCTGGGCTCGGTCCCCGGCCTGGGTCCAGTGCGGGTTGCGGTGTTGCTAGCCCTGATCCAGACGCCCTTCCGCTTCCGCAGCAAGCGCCTCTTCTGGGCTTACGTGGGCCTGGGTCTGGTGACGCGCGTCAGCGCCGAGTTCGCGCTCGTCAACGGCCAGCTGAAGCGTTCGGGCAAGGCCCCGGCGGTCCGAGGACTGAATCCCAATCATCAGCGGGAGTTGAAAGAAATTTTCAAGTCGGCGTCGCGGGTGGCCGTGCACCAGCCCGGCCCCTGGCAGCAGTTCTACCTGCAGCGGGTGGCCGCCGGACGCAAGCCGGAACTGGTCCGTCTGACGGTGGCCCGCAAATTGGCCGCCCTGACCTTGAGCCTTTGGAAGAAAGGAGAACGCTACGACGTCAGTCATCTGAAATCTCCAGCGGCTTAGCGCCGGAAGAGAATGCCTCCCCCCGCCGAGAACTTGACTCGCTCGGCCGCGGTCGCCGTTCTCTTCCTGGGCAAGGGTTCGGCTGGCCCTCCGTCGAGGGTCGGCCTACGAGGGAGAGTATCCAGGAGAGGGTTAGGCTCGCTTCAGGACTACTGAGGAGCAGCTTCAGTGCCACGCTATGCCCCCTCGCACAACCCAATAAAGCCTTAGGCCACGAGTCTCCGATAGAACCTTGGTTGGCGCCCCTTGCCAGCACCCCGGCTGTGAAGCCCGGAGGAAAACGACGACGACGACGCTGCCCGGCGATGAAAGATTCAAGCTGGGTCATGAGCTTCCTTCTACGAATCACAGGGGCTGGAAGTCGAGAGAAAAAATCCGCCTTCCGAGTCCAGGGAGAAAACTTTTCCCTTGACATCCCCTTTCATAGAACCCTCTCCGCTTGTCACCTCCACATTCTAACCTTCCCTCCGCGTCGAATGACCCGCACGCCTTGCTTGCCGAAGCGGATCCCCTTTCTTGGGTTTTTAACTCGCCCAAGGCAGCACCCTTGTACCAGCGAGCCGGGAACCTTTTCACAGCGGCAAATGACCCGGCCAATGCGCTCCATGCAAAGATAGGCTTCATCCGCGCCACGGCTGAGACAAATTCCTTTGGCCAAATCTCCACGTATCTCACACAGGAACTGCAAACGCCATTCGTCCAGAGCCATCCGCACTTGCGCCTGTGGTGCCTGGTCGCAAAGGGGATGACCGACATTGAGGTCAATGTTGCGGCGGCGAAAACAGATTGGGAAGAAGCGAAGGCGCTGGCAGACTCTTTGGGCGAGAGAGGCTGGTCAAACCGTGCGTCGGGCGAGCTTGGGCTGGTTGCATTTCTTCAAGGTGACTCGAAGCGTGCCGCTCGCTTGGTAGGCGGCGCGCTGCTCACATCCATGGCGACCGGAGACGCCGGGGGACAGGTACGGTATTTGGAGCTGTTCGGGAACGCTTTCAACGAACTGAACCGGCAGGAGGAGGCACTTCTATTTTTCAACCGGGCCATCAAGGTTTCGAGCGATATGCCAGACATGGGCTTCCCTTTCATGGCCTACGAAGGAAAGGCGCAAGCATTGACGAGCCTGAAGCGAGATTCTGAAGCAGCGGCCATCTTGCAACGGGCGCTGGCTGAATCGAAAGCCGAGCACAAGCAAGGTCACGAAACCCAGATTTTGATTTTGCTCGGGCATCTTTCCTTACAGTCCGGCGATGCCGCGCGTGGAATCGACGACCTGCAAGAGGCTGGCCGGTTGGGAAGCCAACTGGGTTTCTATCGCATGGTAGCTCAGGCCATGTTCGACCTGGCCGGCCAGTATCGCCGAAGGGGTGATCTGCCGGATGCGGTACAGCGGCTTCAGGTTGGCCTGGCCGCCAGCCAGCGAATTGGTGACCGGTATTACCTGCCTCGCAATCTTCGTGCGCTCGCCGAATTGAAGGCGCGGACGGGCGACATTCGCGAGGCTCATGACCTTTATCAGCAAGCTGAGGATGTGATTGACGGGATACTGATTCACGTCCCGGGCGCGTACACGGAAAGTTCCTTGTTGGGTGCGATGAGCGACATCTATTTGGAGGATTTCCGGCTTGAAGCGCAACAAGATGATGTGCCCGAAGCGTTCGCCATTATCGAACGTGCCCGTGGGCGCACGGCAGCCGACATGTTGCGCACCACTCAGGGAGATTGCCGGAGTCCGATGCCGCGCGGGCGGTCAGCAACCGGATTGCAGCGTTACAGACACGCCTGATGCAGTCCAATGATCCGAATGAACGGCGTGGTCTGCTCGAAAACCTTGTCCAAGATGAACAGACACTTCCATACGTGAACGGCTCGCTGTCGCCTTCACGCCCCACGGTGATGGCGAGCCCCATCGCCCTGACAGCGGCAGAGCGCAGCTTGAAGCCAGACGAAGCGATCCTTGAGTACGTGCTGGCAGACCCCGCTTCGTATTGCTTGGTCATTACTCGCACCAAGTCAGCTATCATCAAGCTGCCGGCAGGCCGGAAACAAATCCAGGAACTGACGTCCGCATTCTTGAACGCGGTCCAGGCCGGGAAACCCGCTACGAATCAAGCTCAGCCGTTGTACGCCTGGCTCATCGCCCTGCTTCCCGCCGAAGTGCAAAAGCCACGCATCATCATCGTGCCCGATGGCAGGCTACATGTGCTGCCCTTCGAATGCCTGCAAGACGCAAGCGGGCATTACCTGATCGAGTCTCGCGTCATCAGCTACGCGCCCTCAGCGACGACGCTCTACTATCTGAAAGCGGCGCAACGCACCCGTCCCGCCAAACTCGCTCTCCTCGGCCTTGGTGGAGTTGAGTATCAGACCGGCAACATGCCATTCATGAACACCACGGGTCACCGAATTACGAGGGCGGTGTCACGGGGCATTTTTGACCTGACCGGAGTTCATCTCAATAACCTTCCAGCCAGCCGCTCGGAGGTTACTGGTGTCAGCCAGGCTCTCGGGCGGCAGGACAGCGTGCTTTTGGTCGGGGGCGCTGCCACCGAAACGGCGTTCAAGCGGGAGCCGCTGGGCGACTTCAAGATTATTTATCTTGCCGTTCATGCCGCTGCAACCCCCAAGTACCCGGAAAGGTCTGCGTTGCTCCTCGGGCGCGACCCGAAATCTAGTGACGACGGGCTGCTGCAGGTCCGCGAGATCGTCAATCTTCCCCTGAATGCGGACCTTGTTACACTGTCTGCGTGTGACACTGGCAAGGGAAAACTCGAAGGGGAAGAAGGGGAGATCAGCCTGGTGCAGGCGTTTCTGGTTGCCGGTGCGAGGAGTGTGGTCGCTGCCCTTTGGAATGTGGATGATGCATCCACTGCAACCCTGATGGTGCGGTTTTATACTTATTTAGCCAAGGGCGAGGACAAGGCGGCTGCGTTGCGTGACGCGAAGCTCGATTTGCTGCGCTCGCTCACAGACAACGCTCCGGCGTACTGGGCAGGGTTTACTCTCACAGGAGACGGCGATACGCCGATTAACTTTTCACAATGACAAACATTGCCGCCAAAGACCGCGAGGCTGTGCTGGAAAAGGTCTCACGCCTCGTGGAGAAAAAGCATTTCAATCCGGGCCTTAATGGTGCGAACTGGCCGGAGCTTGTTGAGGCTCGCCGAGGCCGCATTCTGGCGGCGGAGACGATTGAGCAATTCGAAAACGAAATGTCAGACTTGCTCGCCGAATTGAAGACCAGCCATACCGGATTCTTCCATCAAAGTCTCCGCAAGATTCCTGCCCGCCATGCGATTAACGCAACTTTCCAACGCTATTCTGCAAACGGAAGCACGCGATGGATGTTCCAAGATGTGCATGAAGGTGGTTCCGCGCGTGCGGCTGGCTTCGAGCCCGGTGACATTCTGCTTGAGGTTAACACTCGGGATATCGTGCCGCCGGAGCAGCCAGTTTTCCAAATGGGCGAGCCCGCATCAATCGCTATCGAAAAGCTCTCGGGTGAGCGCCTGTCACTTCAGCTTGAGGTACCTGCCCCTAAATCGAAGAAGCGACCCATCATTCAGCCGCGCCCGGTCGCGTGGTCCAAACTACAGCCCGATATTGGCCTTCTCAAGATTACGATGTTTCCGGGCGCTATAGGGATCGACTTTGGTCACGCTATCGACCGCGCCATGCAGAACCTTAAAGATTGCAACCGGCTTATCGTGGACCTTCGCGGCAACACGGGGGGAGGCATTGGCGGATTGCGCGTGATGAGCTATTTGACGCCCGATAAGCGGCCTGTCGGCTATAGCCTCACCAAAAGGCGTGCGGCCCAGGGCTACCGCCGTGAAGACCTGGTGCGGTTCGGCAAAATACCTTCACGTAAAATCGCCCTGCTGGGCCTGCTGCTGCGCTTTGCCTTCGTTGACAAGTCGATTGCGGTGGTAACGGAGGGATTGGGGCCACAGCGATTTCACGGCCGCATTGTTATCCTGGTGAACCAGCACAGTGCCAGCGCCGCCGAAATGCTGGCCGCATTCGCCCAGGAAAACGGCCTCGCCACTATCAAAGACTCCAGGACGCCTGCTGACCGGCAGCGCCTTCAAGGTCGGGCATGGCTATGTTCTGGGCCTGCCCACCGCAGGTTACCTGACGTGGCAAGGGACACTGTTGGAAGGCAAGGGTGTCGAGCCTGACCACATTGTCGAACTCTCGCGCGACGCACTGAAGGAAGGCAAAGACGCGCAGATGGAGAAAGCCATCGAGGTTGTGCAGCAGCTCTGATAGCGTCGGCAGTCCTTCATATTTCAGCGCGACCAAAAGCCCAAACTACGTTGGCTATCGAGCAGTTTTGTGCGTTGCGAATGAGGCCTCAAACCGCTCAAATGTGCTTGGTCCGGAGATGGCACTGCTGCGAAAGTAGCCCGCAATAATTTCGCCATTTTTCGCCAAGGTCCATTTTGCCAAGGTTAATTTCCTGGAACCCCGTTCAGAGAAGCAATACATCAGCCGTTGCATCAAGGCTCATTTTCCGAGTGGGCGACGATTCGCCCGGAATGTGCTTGGAGGAGCGATTGGCGTCGCTATGCGTTGGGGCGTTACGGCTTGTCATCGCCCAAGGAATTCCGCCGGCCTGATGATCGGTATGTTTCGGGATGGGTTGAGGGCAGGCAGGTCTTTATCCCTGGTAATAATAATGACGTCGGCCGAACCGTTCACGGCAAGCTCAAGAAACTTATCGTGTCTGAGATCACGGCAGGCATGAACAGAGTAGGGAATAGGAACCGTCTCGGCGATGAGTCCTGGGCCGCGCAATAATTGCTGGCGGTCTTGACCTGCTGCCATTCTTTGGTCCAATCATAATGTGAGTTCCAGGGGTTGGTCTTGCTTTTGTTCATCCCTCCGGGGCGGCTCGAAGGGAGGCGTAGGCAACCGCAGAGCATTGTGAAACGACATATGTCATTGATTCATTCGACTGTTTTTTTCGTTCCCCGGATACCCTCAGCCGGGGTCCGCTTCTTCTGGCCCGACCTTACGTTCTTCTCGAGCCGTAGCCCTCCGACCGCTTCCAGTGGTTCCAATCCCGAAGCCAGAACCGGCGGCTGCGAGTGGATTTGTTGACTCCTCTGCGGCCACAAGAGAGAATTGTGGTTACAATTTCGTGGTTTTGCAAAGTCGAGGATTCGGAATGTGGTTAACTCGCGGCTGGAGTTTGCTCCTGGCTGGATTACTGCTTTTCGCGATGCAGGCGGTGGCCTTTGGGCAAAAGGAGAGACCGTCCGCCCCGATCCTCGCGGAAGCGCAAGCGGCGGTACTTGATCACCGTTACGCCCAAGCCATCAGGATTCTGAAGAAAGCGCTCAAGGAATTCCCATCTGATAATCGGCTGCGAGTGGACCTCGGCCGGGCCTACCTGTTGAAGGGTGATGATTGGAAGGCTGGCCGCGTCTTCCGCCAAGTCTTGCAATTGGAGCCTGAGAACCGGGAAGCGAAACTGGGGCTGGCCCGCGCACTGAGCCACCAGGGAAAATATAAACCCTCCAACCATCTCTATCGTGAATTGTTGCATAATAGTCCGCGCGATGAAGCCGCGGCTATCGGTCTTGCCAGCAATTTGATGAATGAAAGGCGGATGAGAGAGGCTCGAAAGGTGGTTGAACAAGGGCTGGCGTTCCACCCGGACAGCCTTGTTTTGCAGGAATTCCTGGACCGGCTGAACAAGGGCGAAATGGGCGGCAACGAGCCATACGTTCCGCAGCTTAGAAACCGGGCGGAGGGCTTCGTGGACGAGGCCAGCGACTCTGAGGGCGACAAGTCGTTGTGGGCAACACAACGGTTTAGATGGCAGATGGGGGACTCGGCGACAAGCCAAGTCCGAACTCAGGAACGCTGGCTGGTCAGTCCGGGAACGCCTCTGCTCCGCACAAATGAGGCAAGCAATGAAATTCGGCTTCAACTTTTCAGTCCGTTGGTGCTCAATTTGGGAGGAGGTGTGGTGGAATTTCCCGGCGGTGCCGCACGCGCCCTCTACAACGCGGGATTGGAAATCCACCCTGCTCATCGCTTGTGGCTGGAAGCAACTTTTTTGAGGGTCCCCTTCTACCCAGACGCGGTGGCAGCACAATATGATCTGACCTCTGAGGGTTGGCGGACACTTTTCCAATGGAACCCCGGATCATGGACGGTGGACGGATGGTGGTCGAAACAACACTACTCGGACGGAAACCTTGGGAAGATGGGAAGCATGGATCTGATGCACTGGACGGCAGGCCGCCGGGTTGTCTTGGGCGCTGGCTACCACTTTACCCAATACAACTTCAACAAGGATCTGGACCACGGTTATTTCAATCCGAACAAGTATCAAAGCCACTTGGCGGCGGTGGGAATCAAATTCCACGCGCGGAGGGTGTTTCACTCCGAATATCTGGTACGGGCGGGAGGCGAATCGATCAAGCGCGGCTCGCCGTTTCGGTTAGGTTGGGAGGCTTCCGCGCGAAACCGGGCTAACTTTGGCCATTGGCAATTGGAGGGCGATTTCCTTTACTTCCGCCTTGTCCAAAACACCGGAGCATTCCAGGCCCAGGAGGTCCACTTCGGCCTCAAGTATCATTTTTGACGGACTGCGGGTGGTTCGTGACGGACTTTGCCAGCAAGTATTGATTGTAGGTGGCTTTTTGCCTGAAAGAAGCATGTCCAAACCTGTCAGCGTACTCGTAGTTGATGACGACAAATCGATCGCAAAATGGCTGAAATCGGTCCTGACCGCTGAGGGCTACCGCTGCCAGACAGCGCACAGCACTGAAGAGGCAGAAGCCTTGTTGCGCGAGGAACGCTTCGATATTACGCTGGTTGATATCTACTTGCGTGAGGCCAGCGGGCTGGATTTCCTTAAGCGCGTGCAGGCGCTGCAGGCGGACTGCAACTGCGTCATGATGACCGCGCACGCCAGCGTGGAGACGGTGGCGCGATCGGTGACCGAAGGGGCTGTCGAGTACCTCGCCAAGCCCCTGAAGATTGATGAATTACTCTCCTTGGTCAAGCGTCTTGGAAGCCGCCCCCTCGCGGCCCCTCGAGAAGCGGCGCCTGTGGACTCTTTTTCCCCGCCCACCTCGATCGTAGGCCGGAGTCCCAAGATGCTGGAGGTCTATCGAGTCGTCGCGCGGGTGGCGCCCAGTGACGCAACTGTGCTCATAACCGGGGCCAGCGGAACAGGCAAAGAACTGGTGGCGAGGGCAATCCACCAGCATAGCCACCGATCCCAAATGCCATTTGTGCCGATCAACTGCGGAGCGCTTTCTGAGGCGCTATTGGAAAGCGAACTCTTCGGACATGAGAAAGGCGCCTTTACGGGAGCAGACCGGAGCCGCCACGGCCTGATCAAGACGGCCAACGGCGGCACCCTGTTTCTGGATGAGGTGACCGAAACCAGCATCATGATGCAAACGAAGCTGCTCCGAGTCCTTCAAGAAAGGCAAATCCGCCCGGTAGGTTCCAACGTGCTCATTCCCGTGGATGTACGCATTCTCGCTGCGTCGAACCGGAACGTGGATGAACTTATCCAGGCGGGGGATTTCCGGGAAGACTTGTACTACCGATTGGGGGTGGTCACCATTCACCTCCCGTCCCTTGAGGAACGCCGCGAGGACATTCCGCTGCTGGTTCGCCATTTTCTGAATGACTTCAACCAGCGCAACCAGAAGCGCGCGTCGGTCCGAGAGGATGCGCTATCCATCCTCGCCAGCCTTCCTTGGCCTGGGAATGTGCGGGAGTTAGAGAATGCCGTTGAACGGCTGGCGATATTCTCCTCTCACGGGGAAATTACAGCGGCGGATGTGGAACGAAGCAAGCTTCCCCTGGTTACTTCTAGCGAACCGGATGCCATGCCAGTGGGAACTTTGCGGGAGATGGAACGCCAGCACATTCTGCGGGCCCTGCGCGAAGCTGACGGCAACCGGTCACTGGCTGCCAAGCGCCTCGGCATTGAGCGCAAGTCCCTTTACAACAAAGCTCGCCGCCTAGGCATTGATTTAGGCCCTGGAGACGCATGAGCGCCACAGGAGTATCAGCGGGACAGGGACGGAAGCGGATATGGCGCTGGATTCGCCTGAACATTATTCTGCTCATTCTCACCGGAGTGCTCAGCCTGACATACCCAGTGCAGGAACTTAGCCGGAGGGCAGGTGATCTTTACTTCCGGTTACGCCTTCCACTACCAGATTCGCGTAACGTCGCCCTGGTGTTGATTGACGATTCCAGCCTGCAACGCTATGGCTCCTGGCCCTGGCCCCGGTCTCTGCTGGCCGCGCTGGTCCGCTCGGTCAGTGCCCAGCACCCACGGGCTTTGGGGATTGATATACTTCTTTCGGAACCCACCACCTCCCAGGATGACCGTGACTTGGCGGAGGCCATTAAGACGGCGGGAAACGTGGTGTTGGCGTCCAAGATCGCTACCGGTCTGGGCTCCCGCATATGGCTCGACCCCCTACCCATCTTCGCTCGCAACGCTGGGGCCGTGGGACATGTACAAGCAGTACTAGGCCCTGATGGCATTTGCCGTAGCGTCCCCCTGGCTGAAATGACCATGGAAGGGCCTCGCCTCGCCTTGGCCGTCGAGGTGGCGCGTGTCGCGGAAGGACATTTGCCTGGCACTCTGCCGGAAGCATTGGAAGCCAATGCCGCATCCCACGAAGGAGCGGGAATTGAGCATCTTCGTCGTAGATTTCTGCTGATTGATTTCCATGGCCAGATCAACCCCGGGCAATATCCTTCCCCCTTCGACTGGGTGCCTGCGGCGGTCGTTCTCCAAGGCCAAGGGGGCGAAGTCCTCCGCCACAAAGCTGTCCTCATCGGCTTCGCCACAACGGAGATCACAGACCGGTTTGATACCCCGATCAGCACGCAACTGCTGATGCCGGGCGTGGAAATCCAGGCTAATCTGGTGGACGGACTGCTTGCGGGGCGATATTTGCGGCCATTGGGATTCGGGGTTGAGTTGATCCTGCTCAGCATCCTCAGCCTGCTCCTGACCTTGTTGCTCCTGAGTCGCCCGGGATGGCAGGGGATGCTGGCCTCCGCAGCTCTGATTTTTGGAATGTACGGGCTGGGTTATATTCTCCTGACGGGCTATTCACAGCTCATCTCTTTCGGCCCATTTTTGTGCGTTGGTATTCTAGCCCTGCCCATCGTACAGGTGGAGAATCTGCTGACCGTTGACCGAAGCCTTACGCAAAGTCTCCAGCGCTTGCAGAGCGCGTTGCGGGAAGCCACGACGGGCGGCATTGCAGACTTAAGGTCGGCGCTGCGTGGGAGTACTGCCGCCGCTTCCGGCAGTGGCCTGCATTGGAAGGTTGCTGCTGTGAGCGAGCTGGAAGAAGAGTTGGGATCCCTGTACACGTTCGACCAGACGCTGCTGGCCAACATCCAGGAGGGTTTGGCCGTCTTCGCCCCGGAGGGCAATTTGACCTTTCAGAACCCGGGCTGGCAGGAATTCTTGAGAAAGCTTGGCTGCCAGCCACAGGCAAGTTTGAAGGAAATAATTGCTGTGTTACGCCAGCCTCGCTTGCAGGAGTTAGAAGCAGCGATTTTCGAGCCAGGGGCGCGTTTGGAAACCGAATTGCTCAACGACAAAGGGCTGTGGCTCGTACAAGCTGTCCGGCTGCGCCCCGAGCCTCATGCCAAATCTGGGGCCTTGATGATGATCACTACTGACCTGAGCACCCGGTTGGAGCGAGACCGGGCGCGAGCTGAAGCGCTGGGCTTCGTAACGCACGAGTTACGGACGCCTTTGGTTTCTATTCAGGGCTACGCCGAATTTCTGATGCGATATCCGGAGGCGGAGGGATCCTCCGAAGCGGCAGAGACAATTTTCAAGGAATCCAACCGGCTCGTGGCCATGATCAATACTTACTTGGACGTGTTGCGCCTGGAGTCGGGAGCTAGACCACTGCGCCGTGAAGCGGTGGACCTTGAAGCAACGTTTGCTCATTTGACTGCGGTGACCAGGCCGCTGGCCGAGGCGGCGGAGGTCATGGTCAAGGTAGATGGGGTGGGACTGTGGCCGCAGTTCCGCGGAGATTCGGATTTGATCGCGGGAGCATTATTGAATCTGCTCAGCAACGCCATTAAATATAGCCCGCGCAGGGGCGAGGTGCAGATGCGCGTGTGGGAAGAGCTTGGCCATGTGATCATCGAGGTCTCGAACGCCGGGCCCGTGATCCCGCCACAGGAAATCCCGCGCTTGTTCGAACCCTACTTCCGCCTTGACGAACATGAACGTGGCGTTCGTGGTTGGGGGCTGGGTCTTGCTTTTGTCAAACGTATCGCTGAAGGGCATGGTGGGAGAGTGGAAGCGAGCAGTGACGCTACCGTAGGCACAACACGCTTCCGGCTTGTATTTCCGAACGTTGAGGAATAGAATGATAATAGGGAGAAGTATATATGTATCGCCTACTTCTTAGGCGTCACTCAATCGCACTTATCGCCTTGCTGCAGTGCGCATCGTACGCCACGGCGGCCCAAAAGGCACAGCAGGCTGCCAGGCCTTCTGTCGCTCCTCTCGCCGGGGCGCTTGTTTCTGAATGGAAAGGCAAGATCCAGCTTCAGCTCCCTGGCCAAGCGGCGTCTTTACCGGTTCGCGGACTGTTGCTTCCTGCCGGAACCATGTTGGACACTCACGATGGCCTGATGGTATTAACGCTTCAAGATGAAAGTCAGGTTCTGCTACGCCCTCACACGCGTCTAATCCTAAACAAGCCAGGTCCGGGGAACTGGAACTACCTTCAGCTTCTCATTGGCCATATCCGCGCTTTTATCAGGAAGCGCACGGGTGGCCAGCCACCTTTCCAATTGGGAACGCCGAGCGCGGTAGTTGCCGTGCGAGGAACCCGATTTGATGTCGAAGTCAACCGCCTTGGAGTGACCGAGGTGGACGTCTTTGAGGGCTTGGTAGAGGTAAGCGCAAAAGGGATCCCTGGGTCTTCCGTGCTTGTCCGGCCGGGCTTCTCCACTCGAGTCGCGATCGGAGGCGTACCGGAGGCGCCGGTTCAAACCGATGAGATACGCCCCGATGCCACAGCGCCCGACTCGAAGATAAGCGCGGAATTCCTGCGAGAAGAATTCATTGGCTCAGATGACTCCCTCGGGAATGAGATGGCCGAGCCTTCTGAAAGCGAAACTCAGGAACTTGAAGGCGATCACCCTAAGGCATCGTCTTCTAAAGGCTCCAATAATAATCCGGAGTCGCCCCACTAAGACCTGCATTAATCCCCCCAGCTTGTTCGATCTTCCTTAACCCTTCCGGCCGGGGATGGAAGGCGTGCGTCTCAGTGCCCTCGCCAGCCTTCGGCACCCAGCACAGGCAAGACCGTCGAGGAATGTGTGTATAAAGAAGACTCACCCTGAGTTCGATCGACCCATTTCAGATTCGAGCGAAATGGGCGAAAGCCTGTATCTGCATCATGTCTTCGGGGTCTGAGTTTGGCAAGCCACATGCACATTGGACAAGCGAAAGGTCTGGCGGCGAATGGCTGATCCAGACTCAATCACGGGAGGCAGCCCAATGAGAGTATGTATCGTCGGAACCGGTTACGTGGGTCTCAGCACAGGGGTATGCCTGGCATATCTCGGACACGAGGTGCAATGCCTGGATACCGACAAGCAGAAGATTGCGGCGTTGCGAAAAGGGGATCTGACCATTTATGAGCCGGGTCTCGAAGAGCTTTTCTATTTAGCACGGAAGAGTCTCAATTTCACGAGTGAACCCGCTGTGGCGATGCGCGACGCGGAGGTGATTTTCATTACCGTCGGTACGCCCAGCCTTCCTGATGGCCATCCGGACCTCCGGTACATCCATGCTGCCGCGGAGATGGCGGGCAAGCATCTGGGTGAAGACTTTACGGTGGTGGTCAACAAATCCACCGTTCCCATCGGCACGAACCGGCAGGTTGAGAAGATCGTGCGGGACGCCTTTCGGAAAAGCCACCCTGGCCAGCCGGAAGCAAGATTTGCCGTGGCCTCGAACCCTGAGTTCCTCAAGCAGGGTTCGGCAATCCATGACAGCTTGTACCCTGACCGCATTGTTGTGGGGTCAGACAGCCAAGAAGCCCTGCAGAGGCTCGAGACGCTTTACAGTCCGATTATTCACCAGCAGTTTGTCCCCCCCAGATTTCTTCCGCGTCCGGCAAGTTGCCGGAAAGCAGCCGTGGTCACCACTGATCTCGTGTCGGCGGAGATTATCAAATACGCTGCTAACGCCTTTCTGGCGGTGAAAATCAGCTTTGCCAATGAACTGGCGGAATACGCAGAAGTCGTCAATGCGGATATTTTGCAGGTGATCGAGGGCGTTGGATTGGACCGGCGGATCGGCAACCAGTTCCTCCAGGCGGGATTGGGCTGGGGCGGCTCTTGTTTTGGGAAGGACACGG
>Ga0207416_1002894_pt1 | contig 17486 bp, 14 predicted proteins | sample PaiPotPPM11metaG_FD_184107 | JGI IMG/M metagenome (GOLD analysis project Ga0207416, IMG submission 184107) | Iron sulfur acid spring bacterial and archeal communities from Banff, Canada, to study Microbial Dark Matter (Phase II) - Paint Pots PPM... ...
GCCAGCGCCCGGCGCAGCCGTCGCGGTCGGACGGCACCAGGATCAGATGCACATGGTTGGGCATCAGGCACCAGGCCCACACTTCCACATCAGCCGCTCGGCAATGCTGACCGAGGAGGTCGCGGTAAAGCGTCGACTGCGCGCCTACAACTACTCGTCATCGTCTGAAGTCCGATCTCTCTTGCTGAGCAATTTCGTAAGTTGAGCCGCAATAATGCCAGCGCCTATTACAAATATTAAAAACATCTCCAGCCAGAAATTGACCTGGTTTCGAGTGGCTGGAGAAAAAAATAAATAGGGCAGAGCTAACAATACAGTAGCTCCGATTAGCCCACGTAAATATGATAGGCGCTTTTCACGAGGCCCAGGCGCGGAAGGCTCTTTTGAACGTTGCGGATCGTTTGGCATCAAGTTTTACGCACCGCCGGTTTATTTAATTACGGTGACAGTGCATTCAATTACTCTTCGGCCTGCGCTTACCGAGCCGCCCATTCGCAAGCAAGCGTAACCTGGATTGCGCTGTCAGCAAAATCCGGGAGTCAGAATCCCCGGATTGCGTTGCGCGATCCGGGCTACCAACAATCAGCCCGCCTTCACCGTCAAAGCTTCCTCCACCGCCGCGCGCAGCACGGCAAGCGTGAAGGGCTTTGTGATCACGTCATGAATGAGCGCATCGAGACCATGCGCGCGCTCGCGCTGATCGGCGTAACCGGTCATCAATAGAATAACGAGATCGGGAAAGTCGCGGGCCGCGGCAAGCGCGAGCGCAATGCCGTCCATGATCGGCATGCGGATGTCGGTCAGGAGGAGATCGAAGCGTCCACCCTCGCGCTGCAGCATGTCGAGCGCTTCGCTGCCGTCACACGCGGTCTTGACGTCGTGGCCGACCATCGTGAGCCCGCGCGCGCACATCGCGCGCAATGCTTCCTCGTCTTCGGCGATCAGAATTTTAGCCATCAGCGTGATCCAGCGTAAATGTCACTGCGATTGAGGAAACGCACCAGCACGTCGTGAGCATCCGGCGGCGGCGAGGCGAGCCGGGTGCGGAACGGGACCCCGTCGCCCGGCGACAGCAATGTGCGCGGCAGAACGGCGGTCCACGAATAGATCTCCTGCCGCGCGGCATTGCGCACCGCGAACCGCAATCGCGGCACGTCGACAATCCTGCGCGTCTCGTTGACGATTTCACCCTCCACCACGAGGATCGGCACGCCTTCGTGCTGTTCGGTCGCGGTGCTGAGGTTGTCGAAGTCGAGGCCGCGCAGATTCACCGGCAATCCGATCCGGGCGTAGAAGGAAGCGGTTTGCGGCATCAGCCGCACGAAATCATTGCGCCAGCCGATGACGATCGCGTCGAGCAGTATCAGCGCCAGGATGCCCGACTGCATCGCCGACAGCGGCCAGCGCAACCAGGCGAGCTTGGTGCGTTGCGGGTAGCGCCGCGCGGCCAAGGTCTCGATGTCCTCGATCTGGGGGGCGCCGGCACGTTCATCGCGCTCCGGCTCGGCTTCGAAAGACGGATTTTCCGCATCAAGATCGGTCGGCGCGATGGAGGGTGAATCAACCTCAAAGCCATCATGCGTCCCGGCGGCGGCGCCCGCGTCATTTGGCTCGTCGTCGGCCGTCCCGTCGAACCATGCCTCGGCCGGAGTCGGATCCCGGGCCTCAGCACGCAACGGAGAATTGGGCTCTTCCGGCGGAGGGGCCCATGCCGTTTCCTCGGCCACGGCTTCCGCCACCGCCGCAACCGCATGCCGCACCGGCGCCAGGGCCTCGGCCGCGGCCATCAGCTTATCGGCATGAGACAGTTCGGCCTGCCAAACCGTCCGGCAGCGCACGCAGCGCACCTTGCGGCCATTCGGCCGCAGGCTCGCCACTTCGACATCATAGGATGTTGCGCAGTTCGGGCAGACAATCAGCATAGGTGAATCCGGAGCGCGGCACCTTTGGGGGAAGCCTAACAGGGCAAACGTTAACGGATTGGAAACCAAGCCGTTCTGGCGGCGGGCTTTGGCAGGCTCGGGGCCGGGGACCATGGCCTGTGTCTACGGGCAGTCCAGGCCCGGTTCTTGAGGCCGTAGGGGTGATAAGTTGCCGGTAAAGACGAATCGTTTGCTAGTCGTAGGCGAATTGTGGGCGATACAGGCTGCGGCCGAAGGCGCGTGCCACCCCGGAGAACCGCGTGATTCGATTCGAGAATGTCGGCCTGCGCTATGGGCTCGGCCCTGAGATTTTGCGCGACCTTTCATTCCGCATCGACGGTCATTCGTTCCAGTTCCTCACCGGTCCGTCCGGGGCCGGCAAGACCTCGCTGCTGCGGATGATGTTTCTGCTGCTCAAGCCGACGCGCGGCCTGATCACGATGTTCGATCGCGACACGACGACGCTGACCAAGGACAGCCGCGCCACCTTGCGCCGCCGGATCGGCATCGTGTTTCAGGACTTTCGGCTGCTGGATCATTTGACCACCTACGAGAATGTATCGCTGCCGCTGCGGGTGCTCGGCAAGGAGGAAGCGTCGTATCGCGCCGAGGTGGTCGAGCTGCTGCACTGGGTCGGTCTTGGCGAGCGCATCGCGGCTCTGCCGCCGGTGCTCTCGGGCGGCGAGAAGCAGCGCGCCGCGATTGCGCGCGCCGTCATCTCGCGGCCGCAGCTCCTCCTTGCCGACGAGCCGACCGGTAACGTCGATCCCAATCTCGGCCAGCGGCTGCTGCGGCTCTTCATCGAGCTCAATAAGTCGGGAACCTCGGTAGTCATCGCCACCCACGACATCGCCCTGATGGACGAGTACGACGCGCGCCGTTTGGTGCTGCACGACGGACGGCTTCATGTCTACGACTGAACCGCTCGAAACCATGTCGGAGCCGTGGGACGATCTCGCCACCACGGCGGCGCGCGCGCTCGTGCCGGAGGCTCCGGCCCCGATCGTGCCGCGCGGCTCGATCGCCGGACGCTCGCTGACCGCCGTCATCGCCATCATGACTTTCCTCGCCGCGCTGACGGCGGGAGCCGTGACGATGGTGGTCGGCACCGCGAGCGACTGGCAATCGGACGTCGGGCGCGAAGTGACCATTCAGGTGCGGCCGGCCTCCGGGCGCGACATCGAGGCGGACGTGCGCGCGGCGACGAATATCGCGCAGTCGACCGCCGGCATCGCCGACGTGCGGGCCTATACGAAAGAGGAATCGGCAAAGCTCGTCGAACCGTGGCTCGGCTCCGGCCTCGCGCTCGGTGACCTGCCGATCCCGCGCATGATCGTCGTCAAGCTGATGGGCGGCGTGACGCCGGACTTCGCGAGCTTGCGCAAGATGCTCACCGCGCGAGTCCCGAGCGCAAGCCTCGACGATCATCGCGGCTGGATCGACCGCATGCGCGCCATGGCGGAGACGGCCGTCGCCGTCGGCATCGCGATCCTCACGCTCGTCATCGCGGTGACCGTGCTCTCGGTCACCTTCGCCACGCGCGGCGCCATGGCGACCAACCAAACGATCGTCGAGGTGCTGCATTACGTCGGCGCGACCGACAACTTCATCTCAAGCCAATTCCAGCGCCATTTTCTCCTGCTCGGCCTCAAAGGCGGCGCCATCGGCGGCGGCGGCGCCATCGGCCTGTTCGGCATTATCGCGGCGATCAATGTGTGGTTCTCAGGCACGCCGAGCGGCGACGAGGCCGCGGCTTTATTCGGCACCTTCTCGGTCAGCATCAGCGGCTACATCGCCGTCCTCGCTTTGATCGTGCTGATGGCAGCGGTCACGGCCCTGACCTCCCGCCGTACCGTCAATCAGACCTTGGACAACATCGAGTAGGGACCGGCAAGAGCCGACAAGTTCAACTCGTCGCCGGAATCCCGGCTATAGTTTCCGCCTCTTGGACGTGTATTCTCATGACGGATTTCGGCGCGAGGGACGCGCGCGGCAATGGGCAGCCTCAGTTCGGCAGTCAAAAGACGACGCCTCGGCTCGATCAGCCTGAGGCTCGCCGTGCTGTGCGCGATTTTGCTGGTCGCCGGCTTTGGCTTCTTCATCTGGCTCCTGCCGGAGCAAGAGGTCGCGCTCGACCGCAACGCCGACGGCATCGTGGTCCTGACCGGAGGCACTTCGCGCGTCAGTGACGCGCTTGAGCTGCTGTCGTCCGGCCGCGGCAAGCGGCTCCTGATTACCGGCGTCAATCCCGGCACGACGACCGGCGACATCGCGCACCAGACCGTCAACTACGACCGCATCCTGATCTGCTGTGTCGACCTCGACTATGCCGCCCTCAACACGCTCGGCAACGCGGTGCAGGCGCGGCGCTGGGCGCTGGCGCACAACTTCAATTCGCTCATCATCGTCACTTCGTCCTACCACATGCCGCGCGCGATGGCGGAGATCGCGCACCAGCTTCCGGACGTGGCGCTAATCCCCTACCCGGTCGTCTCCGACCGCTTGCGCATCGAGCCGTGGTGGTCGAACAGCGAGACGACCCGGCTGGTGCTGTCGGAATATCTCAAATACCTTGCAGCCAAAGTGCGCATGCGGTTCGACGCATTTGCGGAAACAAGCGAATTGACGGCGCCTTCGAATTACGCGGCAATCCCCGCATAGTCTCCGATCGAATTCGCAAACGTGAGAATCCGAGAGAGCGCTTTCGGAAAGTCTTCCAACAGGTCCGCCGTGTCCCGCTCTTTCGTTACTTACATTCGCTCCCTCGTGTTCAACGCTCTGTTCTATGCGAACCTGACCGTTCACATGATCGTGGCGTTGCCGACACTGCTGTTGCCGCGGCAGATTCTGCATGCGTTCGTGCGCTCCTACGCTCTGACGAGTCTGTGGCTGTTGCGCGTCGTGTGCGGCACCAAGGTCGAATGGCGCGGCGTCGAGAAGCTGCCGAAGACCGCATGCATCATCGCCTGCAAGCACCAATCGGCGTGGGAGACGTTCGCGCTCTACGCGGTGATCGACGACCCGACCTACATTCTCAAGCGCGAACTGATGTGGATTCCGCTGTTCGGCTGGTACATGTGGAAGGAGGGGCTGATCCCGGTCGATCGCTCCGCCGGGATGGCGGCGCTGGCGCGCATGAGCGCGCGCGCCCGGCAAGCGCTCGCCGGCAACCGGCAAATCGTCATCTTTCCCGAAGGTACGCGGCGCTTGCCCGGCGCCGAGCCGAGCTACAAGCCGGGCGTCCTTTATCTCTACGGCAAGGCCGACGTGCCTTGCGTTCCGATGGCGCTCAATTCCGGACTCTATTGGCCGCGGCGATCGCTGCGCCGTTTGCCCGGAACCATTATTGTCGATATCCTGGATCCGATCGCGCCGGGCCTCGACAAGAACACGTTTTCCAATCGGCTTGAAAGCGCAATCGAAGACGCGACCAGCCGCCTCATTCAAGAAGCCGGCATCAGCAATCAGGCGTCAGGCGCCGACTCTTGAGTCCTGACGGGCTGCTGATTTCCGCCGAGCCGTTCGGCGAGCAAATGCAACTCGCCTTCGCGATAGCCGAGCGTTTCCAGCGCCCGCACCGTTTGCACCACATAGTCGCGATTGGGACCGGACCTACCGTGGCCCTGCCGCACGTGATGCAGGCTTTCGGCGAGCGTCAGCCGCCCGGCATATTGCACGTGGCTGCGATCGACAATGTAGCAGAGCGCCCGCACCCGCCGCCGGGCTTCATCTTCAAGCTCGATCTGTCGCATGGTCTCGACATAAACGCTCGTGACCTGCTCGCGCCCGCGCAAATATTCGATGGTTTCGGCGCGCGCCGCCGCAGCCACCCGGAAGGCGATGCCCCGGCACATGCCGCCGCGATCGAGCCCGAGCACCAGGCCGGGCCGTTCCGGCGTGCCGCGATGAACGAAGGAAAGGACGCACAGCGCCCGATGCAGACCGATCAGGCGGGCGGGCGTCCGTTCGAGATACGCGAAGCCTGGGCGCCACATCAGCGAGCCATAGCCGAAAACCCAGAGTTCCCCGGCTTCATGCTCGGCATTCGTAGTCATTGAACCTCGAAAGTTCGCGGGCGTTTTGCGATATACTCTGATGCGAAGTTGAGAATCAAACGGACCCGCGTCTACGTCCGTTGAATGCCGTTTCGGGGGCCAAGACGGACAATGCCCGGCCAGTCGCCGATGAATATGATGCGAACGGCGCCGCGGCCGCAGCGCCGCCGCGCCGCGCCGCCCCGACGACGGCGGCTATGGCCCTTCGTGCTGCCGGTCGCCATTACCCTCTTGGCCGCCGGCTGGACCTGGCTGTGGTACTACGCTGCCGGCATTGCCGGCGAGGCGGAAGCCGGCTGGATCCAGCGCGAGGCGGCGCTCGGCCGCGTCTATGCCTGCGGCGCGCAGAGCATCGGCGGCTTCCCGTTCAGCTTCATCAGCCGCTGCGATCAGGCGGCCGCCGCGTTCAAGAGCAATAATCCGCCATTCGATGTGCGCGCGACCGGCGTCACCTTTTCGGCGCAGGTTTTTCGCCCTACTTTGTTGAACGGTGAAATCACCGGGCCGGTCACTTTGGCGGATCCTGGTCAGCAACCGGTCTTCGTCGCCAATTTTTCCAACGCGCAATTGAGCCTGCTTGGACTGCCACCCGATCCGGAGGCGATCACCGTCACGCTGCGCAAGCCGCGCCTCGACCGCGTTGCCGGTCCCGGCAGCGGCATGATCTTTCAGGCCGACGCCGTCGACGTCGCCGGCCGCATCATCGCGGGCTCCGCGCGCAGCAATCCGGTGATCGAGGCGACCGGACATTTCACCGGCGCGACCGCGCCGACATTTCATCCGCTGCTCGCCGAACCGCTGCAAGGCGACGTTGACTTTGTCATGCGCGGATTCACCGACTTCTCGCCAAAACCATGGCCCGCTTTGTTTCGCGAGATGCAGGCCGCGGGCGGCGGCATCGAGATCAAGACGATCCGGATCGAGCGCCCCGACGCCATCATCGCCGGCACCGGAACATTGACCGTGAACACGCAAGGCAAACTCAATGGCGTCATTGAGGTCGCTGTCGTCGGCATCGAGAATATCGTTCCGCTTCTCGGCATCGATCAGTTGATCGGACAAGGCATCGACCGGCTCACCGGCGGCAGCGGCTCGGCCAATCAAGGGCTCAACGCACTCGATCGCCTGGTGCCGGGACTGGGCGGCGTGGTCCGCCAGAACGCCGCCTCGAGCGTGATCGAGAACATCAAGAAAATGGGGCAGCCGACCGAGATCGACAAAAAGCCCGCGGTCGCTTTGCCGGTACGCGTCGAAGACAGCGTGATCTATCTCGGCCTCATTCCGCTCGGCGTCGTACCGCCGCTGTTTTGAGCTTAGCGGCGCCGCTCGGCGTGCCAGCCGACCAGTGCATCCGGCACGGAATCCGTCGAGGCGAAATACGGCTTGATGTCGAGGAGCGGCGTGTCGTCGAGGCAATCGACGCCGACCACCGAGAGCTTGTTGCCCTCGATGCGCACAAGCCGCGCCACCGAGACTGCGATCGGATTGGGCCGCGCCGGCGAGCGCAACGCGAACGTGCCGCGGTGCTCGGCGTAGTGTCGCGGCGATTGCAGCACGAGATCGCGCCGCGCCTGGTCCATCCAGTAGAGCAGCAGCACGTGGCTGACGGTTTCCAGGCCCTGGAGTCCTTCGGCCCAGCGCGGATCGAGCTCGATGGTGCAGACCGCGTCCGACCCGCGCGCGTTCTTCGGGCAGTCTTCGCGCCGTTTCCAGGGCGTGCGGATGCGGCCGATATAATAGAGCGACGCATCCGGCCGCGCCGGCAGTTCGACTGAGATTTCACCCTCGCGAAGCCCATAGGCGTCGCCTGTCGCGGCCGCGCGGTGTGCTGGATCGGCGGGCTTCCTCGTCTCGGGCATAACGGCAAATTGGCACGCACATTTGGCAGCCGCCAGTGCCACCTCCCGAGCGGCGGTAAGCGCCACAGCCTTGCGGCCCACCGTGCAAATGCCCATCCCCTGTGGGACCAATCCCATTAAACTTGCGTCAGCTTATTTAATGACATAAAGATATCTTTATATCAAAAGTCATAGGGCGAAAGGCGCCCGCAAATGCCGATGGATCAAGAACAACTGACATTCACCGGGCTGACGACGACGCTGAAGGCGGCGGGCGAAGCCACCCGGCTGCGCATATTGGCGCTCTTGGCCGAGGCCGAATTGACCGTGTCGGACCTGACCGAAATCCTGCGCCAGTCGCAGCCGCGGCTGTCCCGGCACCTGCGGCTGTTGGCCGAGGCCCGGCTGGTCGAGCGCTTCCGCGAGGGCGCCTGGGCCTTTTACCGCCTCGGCGAACAGGGCGGCATCGATATCGCGCGCACCCTCATCGGGCGGCTCGACCCCGAAGATCCGGTCATCGCCCGCGACCGCGAGCGGCTTACCGCCGTGCGCGCCACCCGTGCCGCCGCCGCGCAGAATTACTTCCGGCGGCATGCCGCAGAGTGGGACCGCATCCGCAAGCTTCACGCCGCCGATGCCGCCGTCGAAGACGCGATCCGCGCGGCGCTGTCCGACAAGCCGATCCGCGCACTGCTTGATCTCGGCACCGGCACCGGCCGCATGCTCGAAATGTTTGCGCCCGAGATCGAACGCGGCCTCGGCCTCGATCTGTCGCTCGATATGCTGTCGCTGGCGCGGGAGCGGCTCGACCGCGCCGGCCTGAGACATTGCAGCGTGCGCCACGGCGACATCTACGATCTCGCGCTGGCGCGGGATACCTTTGACGTCGTCATCATCCATCAGGTGCTGCACTTCCTCGACGACAGCGCGCGCGCCATCCGCGAGGCGGCGCGCGTGTTGCGGCCGGGCGGACGGCTTCTGGTCGTCGATTTCGCGCCGCATGATCTGGAATTCCTGCGCGAGGAGCATGCCCATCGCCGCCTCGGCTTCACGCCCGAGACGGTGACGCAGTGGCTGGAAGCCGCGGGCCTCGACCTGTTGCGCCAGGAAACATTTGCGCCCGGACCGGAAGGCAAGATCGCGGTGTCGCTCTGGCTGGCGCGAGATCCGCGCATTCTGCTCGCGCAGCCGGCAACGCGAGAGGTGGCCTGATGATCACGCCCCGACCAAGCCGCTTCGTCGAGGCCGGCGGCCGCCGCAGCCCGCATGTCTCGTTCGAATTCTTTCCGCCGAAGACCGCGGAGATGGAACTGTCGCTGTGGGAATCGATCCGGCGGCTGGCGCCGCTCAAACCCAATTTCGTTTCGGTGACCTATGGCGCCGGCGGCTCGACGCGCGAACGCACCCACGCGACGGTGAAACGCATCCTCGCCGAAACCATGCTGACGCCGGCGGCGCATCTGACCTGCGTCGCCGCCAGCCGCGATGACGTCAATGCGGTGATCGGCGCTTATGCGGAAGCCGGCGTGCGCCACATCGTGGCGCTGCGCGGCGATCCGGTCAGCGGCATCGGCGAACGCTACACGCCGCATCCGGGCGGCTATCAAAATGCCGCCGATCTCGTCGCCGGCATCAAGCGCATTGCCGATATCGAAGTTTCGGTTTCCGCCTATCCGGAAAAGCACCCGGATAGTCCATCGGTCGCAGCCGACATCGACATGCTCAAGGCCAAGGTCGACGCCGGCGCGACGCGCGCGATGACGCAATTCTTCTTCGAGAACAGTCTTTACTTCCGCTATCTTGAGCGCGTGCGCGCGGCTGGCATCAATATCCCGATCGTGCCGGGAATCCTGCCGGTGCAGAATTTCAAACAGACGAAGAATTTCGCCGAGCGCACCGGCGCGTCCGTTCCCACCTGGCTCGCCGAACGCTTCGACGGCCTCGACGACGATCCGGCCACCCGCAAGCTGATCGCAGCCGCCGTCGCCGCCGAACAAGTGATCGATCTCGTCGATCACGGCGTGACAGATTTTCATTTTTACACCATGAACCGCGCCGATCTTGTTTACGCGATCTGCCATTTGCTCGGCCTGCGGCCCGATCACGCCGCCGCAACGGTTCCTCCGTCCGCGGCTGTCAAGGAGCGCGCCTAGACCGATGAATAAGCTCGCGCCCAATTCCAAGTCTCCCACGTCTCGGGCCGAATCCACGCTGCGCCGTCTCGCCGCCGAGCGCATTCTCGTGCTCGACGGCGCCATGGGCACGATGATCCAGGCGTTGCGTCTCGACGAGGACGCGTTTCGCGGCGCGCGCTTCGACGCTTGGAACCGCGAAGTGCGCGGCAATAACGATCTCCTGAATCTGACGCAGCCGGATGCCATCCGCTCCATCCATCTCGCCTATTTCCGCGCCGGCGCCGATATCGTTTCGACCAACACCTTCTCGTCGACCCGGATCGCGCAAGCCGATTACGGCATGGCGGAGATCGCTTATGAGCTGAATGTCGATGGCGCGCGGCTTGTCCGCGAGGCGGCCCGCATCGCGCAGGACGAGGACGGCCGCGAACGCCTCGTCGCCGGCGCCATCGGCCCGACCAACCGCACCGCCTCGATCTCGCCGGACGTGTCCAATCCCGGCTTTCGCGCCATCACCTTCGATCAGTTGCGCGACGCTTACGCCGAGCAGGTGCGCGGGCTGATCGACGGCGGCGTCGACGCGCTTCTGATCGAGACCATTTTCGACACGCTCAACGCCAAGGCGGCGATCGTCGCCATTGCCGACGAGCTCGCCGCGCGCGGCATCAACCTGCCGATCATGATCTCCGGCACCATCACCGACCGCTCCGGCCGCTTGCTCTCCGGTCAAACGCCGGAAGCGTTCTGGAATTCGATCGCGCATGCGGCTCCGGTCTCGATCGGGCTCAACTGCGCGCTCGGCGCCAAGGAAATGCGCGCGCATATCGCCGAGCTCGGCCGCGTCGCCGACACGCTGATCTGCGCCTATCCCAATGCCGGGCTGCCCAATGAATTCGGCCATTACGACGAAGGCCCCGACGCCATGGCGGCGCTGCTCGGGGAATTTGCCGCATCGGGGCTTGTCAATATCATCGGCGGCTGCTGCGGCACCACGCCCGACCACATCCGCGCCATCGCCCGCGCCGTCGCCGGCAAAGCGCCGCGCAAGATCCCCGACATCGCGCCCCGGCTGCGGCTGTCCGGCCTCGAGCCCTTCACGCTGACGCCCGAAATTCCTTTCGTGAATGTCGGCGAACGCACCAACGTCACCGGCTCGGCGCGTTTCCGCAAGCTCGTCACTGCCGGCGACTATCCGGCCGCACTTGCGGTCGCGCGCGATCAGGTCGAAAGCGGCGCGCAGATCATCGACGTCAATATGGACGAAGGCCTGCTCGATTCCGAGAAGGCCATGACCACATTCCTCAATCTGGTCGCGGCGGAGCCGGATATCGCGCGCGTGCCGGTGATGATCGATTCGTCGAAATTCTCGGTGATCGAGGCCGGCCTCAAATGCGTGCAAGGCAAGGCAGTAGTGAATTCGATCTCGCTGAAAGAAGGCGAGGAGTCTTTTATACGTCATGCCGAAACCGTGCGCCGCTATGGCGCCGCCGTCGTCGTCATGGCGTTCGACGAGAAGGGTCAGGCCGACACGCTCGAAAAGAAGCAAAAGATTGCCGCCCGCGCCTACGACATTCTGGTGAACCGCGTCGGCTTCCCGCCGCAGGACATCATCTTCGATCCGAACATCTTTGCCGTCGCGACCGGCATGGAGGAGCACAACGGCTACGGCGTCGACTTCATCGAGGGCACGCGCTGGATCCGGCAGAACCTGCCGCACGTCCATATCTCCGGCGGCGTTTCCAATCTGTCGTTCTCGTTTCGCGGCAACGAAGCTGTTCGCGAAGCGATGCACGCGGTGTTTCTCTATCACGCGATCAAAGCCGGCATGGATATGGGCATCGTCAATGCCGGCCAGCTCGCGGTCTATGACGATCTCGATCCCGAACTGCGCAATGCCTGCGAGGATGTCGTGCTCAACCTCCGCGCCGATGCGGCCGAGCGCTTGCTTGCGCTGGCGGAGCGGCATCGCGGCCACGGCAAGGAGAAAAAGGAAGCCGACCTGGCCTGGCGCGAATGGCCGGTCGAAAAGCGGCTATCGCACGCGCTCGTTCACGGCATTACTGATTTCATCGCGGAGGACGTCGAGGAAGCGCGCCTGAAAGCGCCCCGTCCGCTTGCCGTGATCGAAGGCCCGCTGATGGACGGCATGAACGTGGTCGGCGATCTGTTCGGCTCCGGCCGGATGTTTTTGCCGCAGGTGGTGAAATCGGCGCGCGTGATGAAACAGGCCGTCTCCCATCTCATGCCCTATATGGAGCAGGAGAAGGACGGCCGCCAGCACTCGTCGTCGAGCGGCAAGATCGTGATGGCCACCGTCAAGGGCGATGTGCACGACATCGGCAAGAACATCGTCGGCGTTGTGCTCCAGTGCAACAATTACGATGTCGTCGATCTCGGCGTCATGGTGCCGGCCGAAAAAATCATCCAGGCCGCGATCGAGGAACGCGCCGACATCATCGGGCTCTCCGGCCTCATTACGCCGTCGCTCGACGAAATGTGCCATGTCGCCTCCGAGCTCGAGCGGCAAGGTTTCGACGTGCCGCTGTTGATCGGCGGCGCCACCACGAGCCGCGTGCACACCGCCGTCAAAATCCATCCCCATTACCGGCGCGGACAGACGGTCTATGTCAACGACGCGAGCCGCGCCGTCGGTGTCGTCTCCTCGCTGCTGTCGCGCGACGCGCGCGACCGTTACGTCAGCGACATTCGCGCCGAATATGCGCGGATCGCAACTGCGCATGCCCGCGGCGAAGAAAACAAGCAGCGGCTTCCGCTCGCCGCCGCGCGCGCCAACGCGCTGAAGCTGAATTGGTCCGGCAATTATGTGCCGCCGGTGCCGCGCCTTATGGGCGCGCGGACGCTGACCGACATCTCGATTGCCGAACTTGTCGACTATATCGACTGGTCGCCGTTCTTCGCCACCTGGGAGCTGAACGGCAAATATCCGGCGATCCTCCAGGACGCGACCGTGGGCGAAGCAGCGCGCGGCCTGTTTGCCGACGCGCAGGCTATGCTGAAGGAGATGATTGCCGAAAATTGGTTCCGCGCCAGCGCCGTGACCGGCTTCTGGCCGGCCAACAGCGACGGCGACGACATCCTTGTCTTCGGTGACGAGACGCGCAACAAGCCGATCGCGACCTTGCACACCCTGCGCCAGCAGCTTGCGCGCCGCGAGGGCCGCGCCAATGTCGCTCTCGCCGATTTCATCGCACCACGGTCGAGCGGGCTGCGCGATTATATCGGCGCCTTCGCGGTAACAGCCGGCCTCGGCGAAGAAACCGTGGTCGACCGCTTCAAGCACGCCAACGACGATTATTCCGCGATCATGGCCAAGGCGCTCGCCGATCGCCTCGCCGAAGCGCTGGCCGAGCGCATGCATCAGCGCGCGCGCCGCGAATTCTGGGCCTATGCGCCGGACGAAAAGCTGCGCAGCGACGAGCTGATCGGCGAGCAATATCGCGGCATCCGACCCGCGCCCGGCTATCCGGCGCAGCCGGACCACACCGAGAAGGCGACATTGTTCGAGCTGCTCGACGGCGAGCGCGCGATCGGCGTGAAGCTCACGGAAAGCTTTGCCATGTGGCCCGGCGCTTCGGTGTGCGGGCTCTATTTCAGCCACCCCGACAGCTATTATTTCGGCGTCGGCAAGATCGAGCGCGACCAGGTCGAGGACTACGCCAAGCGCAAGGGCGAGACCTTTGCCGCGATGGAAAAGTGGCTGGCGCCCATCCTCAACTACGATCCGCTCGCAGCCGCGCGCACCGCGGCGGAATAACGGCGTCGCGCTGAACTATATCCGTCATCCTGAGGTGGCCGCGTAGCGGCCCTCGAAGGATACGGCCGAGGCGCCGAGGCCGTCGTCCTTCGAGGCTCGCGGAGCCTGTCATCGGGCCGGCCACTTCGGGCCGGACCCGTTGGCTCGCACCTCAGGATGACGGAAGAACTTCGTTCACGCGCCCACCTTCTTCGCGATAGCCTGCTCGACAAACAACGCTGCTTCAAGCGCCGCACGATCGCGGCCGAAGCGGCCGACGATCTGAATGCCGAGCGGCAAGCCGTTCTCGCTCAAGCCCGCGACGTTGACGCAGGGCGTGCCCATCAGTGTCCATAGCCGATTGAAAATCGCGGTGCCGGTCGTCGCAAAACCATGCGGCGCAGCGCCGGGCGCCGACGGCGTGAGGATCACGTCGTAATCCGCCATCGTGTCCGCGAACGCCTGCCGGGCGCGGCTTCCGGTGCGGCGCGCCGCGTCGTAGTTGGCGGCGGTGATGGAAACCGCGGCGTCGAGCTGTTCGCGCAGCCTGCGGTCGATTTTCTCGCGATGGTGATCGTATTCCCAGGCCACCGCACAGAGGTTTTCGTAGTCCTGGATGGTGTGCTGCGCGAGATAGGCGTCCTCGAAAATCGGCGGCAGCGTGATCTCGGTAACCTTGGCTCCGGCGCCTTGCGCGATCTTTGCCGCGGTTTCGACCGCCTTGTGCATCGCTTCGCTCGCCTGCGGCCACAGATGCGTGCGCGCGACGGCGATGCGCGGCGCGGCCGGCGCGGTGCGGTCGACGCGAAGATCGCGCGCGAGAACGGCACCTGCCACGAACGCGACGTCGGCGACGCTCGCACCGAACAAGCCGGCCGTATCGAGATGCCAGGCGACGTCCTTCACGCCGACCAGCGGGATCAGGCGATAGGACGGCTTGAAGCCGGCAACGCCGCAGAACGCCGCCGGCCGGATCACCGAACCCGCGGTCTGCGTGCCGAACGCCATCGGCACCATGCCGGCGGCGACCGCCGCGGCCGAGCCGGACGACGAGCCGCCGGGCGTGTGTTCCAGATTATGCGGATTGCGCGTCGTCGACGGCACGAGCGACGCCATTTCGGTCGTGATCGTTTTGCCGATGACGATGCCGCCGGCGCGGCGCGTCAGCGCGACGGGACTGGAATCGGCGCGTGGCCGATGGCCGGTATAGATCGGCGAGCCGTACTGCGTCGGCAGATCGGCGGTGTCGAAAATATCCTTGAACGCAACCGGCAGGCCGCGCAGCGGCGTGGAAGAAAGATGCGGATCGTCGGCCATGCGCCTTGCCGCATCGAGATCGAGCGCGGCGAAAGCGCCGACGTCTTTCTCGCGCGCAGCGATGGCTTGCGCGCACAGATCGATCGCGGCGCGCGGCGTTATTTCACCGGCTTCAAAGCGGCGGACCAGATCGAGTGCGGACAGCATCTTTTCTCCTCGCCGCCATTTTTTCTTGTGCGATGTGGCCCGAAACACGGTTCCGGATCAAGGCCCATGGTTAATGGAGAGTTCACGCGCTAGAGCGTCGATCGCTTGATATTGAATCGATCGACGCTCCAGCTTCTTGATGGAGCATGATCTTTTCGGAAAACCGGTTTCCACTTTTCCGGATCATGCTCCGGCCGTGCAACATCGTTGAGCAGTCTTTAAGGGAATTGCTCGCATTGTCCGCGCATGACGCGTGGAGTTCGTTGGTATCTCGTCAGCTCCCTCGTCCTCGTCGCTCTGATCGCCGTCGCCGGTTGCAGCCATTACATGCTCGCCGAGCGCGAGCCATGGCGCGCCGAGGCGGAATTGTCGTGCCTGAATTCCGGCGCCGTGAAAGAATCGGCGGCGCGGGTACGCATCTCGCCGATCGACGGGCCGGGCGCATGCGGCATGGCCTATCCGCTGCGCGTTTCCGCGCTCGGCGCAAGTTCCGCGCTCGGCTACGACGACGAGTCGATGCGGCCGCCAAATTCTATTCCAAATGCGGCGGTCGCCAATGGTTCGATGCCGCAGAGCTGGCCGGGGCAAAGTTCAAGTCAGGGATATGGCCAGCCAAGCAGCGCGCCTTACAGTCCCGCAGCTCGTTCGAGCACGATCCAGTCGAGCACACTGCCGCCGGTGCAGCAGAGCGGGCGGCAATACAATCCTTATCAGCAATCTTTCGCGCCGCAGTCTTATCCTTCGCAATCGTACCCTGGGCTGCGGCCGTATCCGTCATCGCAGTCCTACCCGCAAACCTATCGCGGGCCGCAGTCGACAGCGCAAGCCGGCCAGCCGTTGTCGCTCAATCCGCCGGGACTGCCGGAACCCAACGATGACGAAGACGTCGGCATTCCAGGCGGGCCGCCGCATCCGTATTATGGCGGCCCCAACCCGGCGCCCTATTCACCACGCCAGGCGCCCGCTCAACCGTTGCCGCCGCTCGGGCCGCCCGACCCGTCGATGACCGCGTCGATCCCGCCGGTCGCGGTGCAGCCGGCGGCGACGCTCGCCTGTCCCATCGTGTCGGCGCTCGATCAATGGATCACGGGCGCGGTGCAGCCGGCGGCGCTACGCTGGTTCCGCCAGCCGGTCGTCGAGATCAAACAAATCTCGGCCTATTCCTGCCGCGGCATGAACGGCAATCCGAACGCCCATATTTCCGAACACGCTTTCGGCAATGCGCTCGACGTCGCCGAGTTCGATCTCGCCGACGGCCACAAAGTCAGCGTGCAATATGGCTGGCACGGTTCGCCGGAGGAGCAGGGATTCCTGCACGACGTGCAGTCGGCCGCGTGCGATGAGTTTACCACCGTGCTGGCGCCCGGCGCCAACGTCTATCACTACAATCATATCCACGTCGATCTGATGCGGCACTATAACGGCCGCCACATCTGCGAGCCCTCGGCGATCCCGGGCGAAGTGGCCGCCGCGCGCGTGCGCTCGCGCTTTGCCGCGCAGCACTACCGCGATCCGGGTGTCACCGGCTCGATCAAGGGCAGGACGCATACCGGTCCGCTCGGTTATTCGAGCGAAGACGACGACAGCCTGCCGCAAGCCGTGCCGGGCGACGACTAATCCCGTCGCGCACGCCGCGTGCGAGCGTACGCGTTAATATCTCGCCTCGCGCGCACGCGCGAGTTCTTGCCCACAATGTCAAACAGCGATGGCTCCTTCTCCCCGCGTGCGGGGAGAAGGTTGGGATGAGGGGCCTCTCCGCTGGGCGCAGAATTTCGGCGCTCAGACTCGCTGAAGCGCCCCCTCACCCTCGCTTCGCTCGACCTCTCCCCGCGCGGCGGGGAGAGGTGAAAAGAAATAAGGAAGCGGAACGCCGACAGACGCAGTGTTTCATGTCCGCACCAGCGGGTGCGGTCGCGCCACGAGAGGGCCGGCTCGCGCCGACCCTCCGCTGCGGGCGCGCTCGCCTGTCGGCGTTCCACCACGGTTCTGCCCTAGAGAGTATTCCATCCCTAGGTGCAGCTTCAGGCCATGCTTCCGGGGACTTGGCGGAGCGCCGATCCTGTAGTCATCCCCCTTCCGGGGGCAGAACCGACGCAGTTTGTGCGGGCGTTACCCGCCCCAACCTGTCCCTTTATCGTCCAGCGAGCACCTCGCGTCCCAGTCCGTAGTGCTGGGCGGCTGATGCCCGAAGCTGCCCGGGAGCGGAGTGCAAGTCCGCGCGCGGGCACCGCACTCGCCCCGACCTCCAGGCTTGCCTCCCGAAGGCGTCCTTGCGAGCGAGATTTGATTCGCAGCGAGAATGTACCTGAAACGGTGAC
>Ga0207416_1002895_pt1 | contig 17485 bp, 15 predicted proteins | sample PaiPotPPM11metaG_FD_184107 | JGI IMG/M metagenome (GOLD analysis project Ga0207416, IMG submission 184107) | Iron sulfur acid spring bacterial and archeal communities from Banff, Canada, to study Microbial Dark Matter (Phase II) - Paint Pots PPM... ...
GCCGTAGCCCTGCGCGATCACGGCGGCGTTGGTCTGCGGGCCGGTCAGGAAGCCGTAGTTGAGCTGGCCGAGGTTCACGAAGTTCATGGTGGTGTCCTCCCCTTGTTGTCTGTACTGGCGGTGGCTCCGCTGCCCCGCCTCACACCAGAAGTATGCCCGCCACACCCATGCGCTGGCTGTGAACGCCCGAACCGCCGGAACATCGGCCTCACTACAATGCTGGCGTGGCCCAGGCATGCCACAGCGGTGTGCCCAATCACGGTGTCGGTGTGAGGCCGGCCACACAGCGCGGTCTCACACGCCCGCGGCACGCGAGGAGGCCGCTGCTGGCCCTGCCGGAACGGGCAACGCTCAGTCGCCTGCGGCTACTGGCGTCAGCTCACCTTCGGGCGCCGCTGCCGCCGAGGGAATCCGCCGGCGCATGGTTGGCGCGGCGTCTTCGTCGTGAATCAGGAAGGCGAAGCCCGCGCCGATCACGGCCAGCACAACCGCGATCACAAACGCATCATGGAACGCCAGCAGCGTGCCGGGCGCCGCCGCGGCCTGCGCTGCGCGGTCGCCGTGCTGCGCTGCCGCCAGCACTGCGGCCGGGACGTGCGCGTTTGTGCGTTCTGTGAGGATCGTGGCGAGCACGGCCACGCCGACCGAGCCGCCGACCTGGCGGTTGGCGTTCATCAGCGCCGAGGCCCGGCCCGTGTCCTTCGGCTTGATCGTGGCGAACATCGCCGTGCCCATCGGGATCATGCAGAAGCCGAGCGTCAGCCCGCGGGCGAACATGATCAGGCGAATCCACCAGATGTCGGTTTGCAGATCGATGCGCAGGAACAGGGCAGTCGTGACAGCCAGACCGAGCATGCCCGCGAGCATCATGCGTTTCGGCCCCACCACCATATACATGCGCGTGGAGACCTGAATCATCAGTATCATGCCGATCGCCTGCGGGAAGGTCGCCAGTCCGGACTGCAGCGCCGAGAGGCCGCGCAGCTCCTGCAGGAACAGCGGCAGCAGGAAGAGTACGCCGATCAGCCCGCCCGACGCGGCGAACATGAAGAGGTTGGTGTTGCGGAACATACGGTCGACGAACAGGCGCAGATCCAGCATCGGCGCCGTGTCGCGCAGTTCGAAGATCACGAGCGCCGCGAACAGCGCCACGCCCGCGGCGAGCGAAAGCATAACGGATGGGTTGGTCCAGCCCTGCTCCGGCCCGCGCGAAAGGCCGAGCAGGATCAGCGCCAGTCCGACGCCGGAGCAGACAAAGCCCCGGATATCCAGCCGCCCCGCCGTCGGCTCGGTGTGCTCGCGCAGGCAGACGAACGCCAGCACGAGGCCCAGCAAACCGACGGGCAGGTTGATGTAGAAGATCCAGCGCCAGGAGACATCGGTGACGAGCCAGCCGCCGACGATCGGCCCAAAGGCGGGCGCAATCATCGTGGGGACCATGATGAAGGCGGAGGCTTTGGCGCGTTCCCGCGGCGGGAAGACGCGGTAGAGCATCGCCGAGCCGACGGGGCTCATCATGCCGCCGCCGACCCCTTGCAGCAGGCGGAAGGCGATCAGGCTGCCGGCGTTCCATGAGACGCCGCAGAGCGCGGAGCCGAGGGTGAACATCGTAATGGCGAAGATGAAGGTCTTCTTGGTGCCGAAACGGTCGCCCACCCAGCCCGATGCCGGCACCCAGATCGCCAGCGAGAGCAGATAGCCGATCACCACCCACTCAATCGTGTTGTTCGTGGTATGGAAGACTTTTACCAGCGTCGGCAGGGCGACGTTGACGATCGTCGAGTCCATGATGTCCATGAACAGACCGCAGACGTAGATCGCCGCCACCAAATACTTGTACTCGATCGATCGCAGCCGCATGAGACGCTCCAGGGAAAAGTCGGGGGATATCGGCGAAGAGCCCCGCGCCGCGTCGCCTGCGACGGCCCGGATGCGGCCCGTGAGGAGGGCGTGGGGTCTGGGAAACCTGCTCTGCTCAAGATAGAAGATGAATTCCGGTTCGTCAAGAACATGAATTCCGTTTATCGTTTGTGCTATGATCGCGGCGAGCAGCCCAGGAGCACCGCGTATGATCCTTCGCAGCGATGCGCAGGCCAACCACGGACGTATCGTCGCCGCAGCGACCGACGCCTTCGGCGAAAAGGGCCTCGCCGCCGACATGAAGGAGATCGCCGATCGCGCCGGTGTAGCCGTCGGCACGCTCTACCGACACTTCCCCGGCAAAGAAGAGATGCTGACCGCCATTCTGCGTGAAGCGATCGCGGGCAAGCTCGCCGGTATCGACGCGGCCGAAGCCATTGCCGACCCGCTGGCGGCGCTGCGCTTCTTGCTCACTCACGAGTACGCGCGCGTCGAACGGTATGGTTGGTTGACGGAAGCGACGGTCAGCGGCCAGCTTCCCCCCGCCTGCACCGCGAGCCTGCACGCCGATGTGCAGCGCCTTGACTACGCGGGGCGCTTCGAGCGGCTGATCGAGCGCGGTGTGCGCGCGGGCCAGCTACGCGCCGATCTGGACGTCAGGGCGGCGGCGGCGATGCTTGGAGGCACCGCGATGCCCTGGAACTACCGTCGCTTCGCGCAGCACAGCACCCCCGCCCAGGTTGCGGAGGCGGTGCTCGCCACGTTCCTGCGCGGCGGCGGCGCGGACTGAAGCCGGCTGCCCGCGCGGGCGATGCTATACTGAAGCCCATGGACCGCCGGGCGCGCTGTTCGCCGGCCACGTCTCAGGGCGGCGCGGGGTAGGCGATGCGCAGTACCTTCACCGGCGGTCGGCTGTTCGGCATTCCCATCCGGATCAACGTCTCCTGGTTCCTCTCGCTGGCCGTCCTGACTGGTCTGCTGGGCGGACGCGTGTTTCCGAACGTGCTGCCCGATCTGCCGCCGGCCGCGCAGTGGGCGCTCGGTTTGGCCACGGCATTGACCTTCTTTCTCTCAATCATCCTGCACGAGCTGGGCCATGCGCTGGTGGCGCGGACCTTCGGCATCCCCGTGCGCAGCATTACCCTCTTCCTGCTGGGCGGCGTGGCGCAGATCGGGCAGGAGGCGAAGCGGCCGTTGACGGAGTTCCTGATCGCGGTGGTCGGCCCGGCGGTCAGCCTGGCGCTCGCGGCGCTCTGCCTGGGGCTGATGCTGCTGATCGGCGGTCCGCATTCGCCGGCCGGGGTGATGTTTATCACGCTCTTCGGGCTCAATCTCTCGGTCGGCCTGTTCAACCTGGCGCCCGGTTTCCCGATGGACGGCGGCCGCGTCTTCCGCGCACTGATCTGGGGCATCAGCGGCAGTCACAGCTGGGCCACGCGCATCGCCGCCTGGACCGGCCGCGGCTTCGCCGCCGTACTGATCGTGCTGGGTCTGTTTGCCGTCGTGGGTGTGCGAGGGCTGCCCCTGCAGGCGGATGGTTTTACCGCGATCTCGATGATCTTGATCGGGCTGTACCTCGACGGTGCCGCCCGCGCCTCGCTGGAAACGATGCGGCTGCTCGAGTACTTGAGCGCCTACCGCGCCGGCGACCTGATGTTGCGCGACGTGCCGATCATCAGCGCCGGCGCCCGCCTGCAAGAGTTCCTTCCCGAGATGCTGGCCGCGCGCGACTGTGACGCCGCCTTCGTGGCCGAATACGCGGGCGAAAGCGAAGCCGATGCCGGTCGCATGATCGGCCTGTTGCCCCGCGGCCTCGCCATCACCGTGCCGGAGCGCGATCGCTCGCGCCTCACTGCCCTCGATCTGATGCTGCCGGCCCATACGCTGCATCCTGCCGCGCCGGAAGATGACGCCGCCGGCCTGCTGCAACGTCTCGAAGGTGAGGGGCTTGTGGCCGTGCCCGTCGTCGCCGGCGGCGAAGTGCTCGGCCTCATCGGCCGCAGTACGCTCGCGCATCTGCTCGCGCGCCGTGGCCGCGGCTAAGCCGGGGCGCCCGCCGCTGCGGGCGATCGCCGCCGTTGCCGTCGGCAAGGCGTTCGGCATGGCAAGCCGGCGGCTGGGGCGCGGCGGCGGAACGGCGCTGCCGGGCGTCGTGGCGCAGCGCCTCGATCCACGCCTGGCGAGCCGGCTGGCGCGGCAGCTCGGCCGCGGGCGAGCGATCGTCACCGGCACCAACGGCAAGACCACGACGGCGCGCATGCTCGCCGGGATCGCCGCTGCCGCCGGCGCCGCACCCGTGCATAACCGCAGCGGCTCCAACCTGATGCGCGGTATCGGCACAGCCTTGCTGGAGGCCGCGGCGTTCGACGGCCGCATTCGCCACGCCGGCAGGCGCTGCGGCATTTTCGAGGTCGATGAAGCGACGATGCCGGCGGCGATTCGCGCCCTGCGGCCTGGCGTCGTGCTCTATGCCAACCTGTTCCGCGACCAGCTCGACCGCTACGGTGAAGTCGACAGCATCCTCAGCCTCTGGCGGCGCAGCCTGGGGCAGTTGCCGGCAGGCACAACGCTCGTGCTGAATGCCGACGATCCCTCCGTCGCCGGACTGGCGGACGGCTACGGCGGGCCAGTGCTCTGGTTCGGCGTCGATGTTATTGCTGGCGATGAGGCGCACCAGCGCGCCTCGGCCGGCGCCGAGCACGCGGCCGACGCACGCTGGTGCCACGCCTGCGGCGCCGAGTATCTCTACGAGCCGATCTATTTCGGCCACATCGGTCACTGGCGCTGCCCTGGCTGCGGCCGCAAGCGCCCCGAACCGCAGATCCGCATCACCGACATCCGCGCGGACGTCGCCGCCGGCGGCCAGAGGCTCGAAGTCGATGCCTGCGGACAGCGGCTGGCGTTCAGGCTGCCGCTCGACGGGCTGTACAACGCCTACAATGCCGTTGCCGCGCTCGCAGGCGCGCGCGCCCTCGGCTTCGACAGCGCCCTCGCGGCGCGTACGCTGGCAGGGTTTTCGGCGGCGTTCGGGCGGCAAGAGCGCGTGACGCTGGCCGGTCGCGAGCTGCGGCTGCTGCTCTGCAAGAACCCGGCGGGCATGAACCAGGCGCTGGCCGCCGTACTGGCCGACGACCGGCCCTTGCACCTGCTGATCGCGCTCAACGACGGCGTGCAGGACGGCCGCGACATCTCCTGGATCTGGGACGTGGATTTCGAGCGGCTCGCCGGCCGCGCCGCGTCCGTCGTGGTCTGCGGCAGCCGCGCCGCCGACCTGGCACTGCGCCTCAAATATGCCGGTCTGCAGGGCGGGATCGCCGTCGAGCGGCAGGCGGCCGCCGCGCTCGATCGGGCGCTCGCACAAACGCCCGCCGCGGCGCGCCTCTACGTGCTGCCGACGTACACGGCCATGCTGGCGCTGCGCGGGCTGATCGCACGACAGGGCGGAGGCCCGGCTTTTTGGCGGCAGTGAGCGAGCGCCGTCCCGCGGACAGACCGGTGTGTTATCGCAAAGCTCTCGCAATTTGGGACAAATTCATCACCGGAGAGGCTATACGCATAGACCGGCCGGTGGTAGGGTACGGACGGATCGGCCCAGCCCTTGCGTCGGGGAGACGCCCCGGCAGCGCACTGTGGAGCTAGATTCCAGGTATGCAATTCCGCCTACGGCTCGCACACCTGTACCCGACCCTGATGAACCTCTACGGTGATCGCGGCAACATCCTCTGCCTGCGGCACCGCTGTGAAGCGCGTCAGATCGCCCTCATCGTGGACGACATCACCATCGACGAACGCTTCGACCCAAAGGCCTACGACCTCGTCTTTATCGGCGGCGGTCAGGACCGCGAGCAGCGGCGCATCGCGCCCGATCTGCTGGAGAAGGGCGAGGCGATTCGCGAAGCGGTCGAAGCCGATGTGTCCGCGCTGGCGGTGTGCGGCGGCTATCAGTCCTTCGGAGAGTATTATCAGCCGGGCCAGGGCGAACGGCTGCCGGGCATCGGCGTGTTCGCCATGTATACCGTGCATCCCGGCGAGAGCGCCGAGCGCTGCATCGGCAACGTGGTGGCGGAATGGGAAGGGCAGCGGCTGGTCGGCTTCGAGAACCACGGCGGCCGCACCTACCTGCATGGCAGCACCGAACCGCTGGCGCGCGTCGTCGCCGGTTTCGGCAACAACGGCGAGGATGGCGGAGAAGGCGCGCGCTACCGCAACGCCTTCGGCACCTACCTGCATGGCTCGCTGCTGCCGAAGAATCCCGCGTTCGCCGACCGGCTGATCGCTCTGGCGCTGGCACGCAAGTATGGCGAGCACATCGCACTGGCGCCACTCGACGATACGCTCGAAGCCTTGGCGCGCGAGGATGCAACCGCGATCGCCCTGCGAGACCAGGCGTCAGCGCAGCGAGAGCGGCTGCCGCTCGGCATCGGCCGCCTGGCGGCGCGCTCCGCCGGCCGCAAAGCTGGCGCCGATCGCACGCTGCGTCCGGCCCACCTGCCGGTTCGCCCCGGTCAGCGCTAGCGGCGCCTCGCGTACGCAGACCGGCCGGACGGTATACCGTCCGGCCGGTTGCTGATCGGCGTAGCCGGGCTCGTTAGGCCGTGGCGGGCGCCGGCGCTCCCTCTTCCTCTTCGAGTTCATCGACGGCGTCTTCGTAGGCGGTCTCGCCGCGGAACCAGCGGAAGGCGAAGAACGCCCCGGCCAGACCCCCCGCGATCAGGGTGAGGAGCAGCAGCTTCTTCATCGGAGATTCCTCCTCTTGCGGCATCGCACTGAACGACGGCCCGATCGTGGGCTGCCTGGCACGATACGCTCGACGTTCGCCCGTCCGCGGGTGCGCTGACCGGCGCCGGGCGCTGAATACCATAACACTCTACCACGCCGCGCCGGGATTTGGCGCTGCGGGTTCGGTGTCTTTTTGGCGCTCATTTCCAGAGCGGCTGAGGAGGCGCAGCGAGAGCAGCGGTCGGCAGCGGCGGCTACGGTTCCGGCGGCGCCGACTGCTCAAGCCTCGCCTCTTGCCGGTCCGCCAGCAGCAGCGCGTCCGGCAGCGACTCCGATCCGGCGGACGCCACCAGCGCGACGATGCCATCGACGGCGCCGCGCCGGAACTCAACCAGATAGACGCCCACCTGCACTCCGAAGGATTCGCCCGTGAGATGCACGATGCGCGTCTCATCGCCGATCACCCGGGCAATCGTCACGGGATCGGCGCTCAAGTCCGGCAGCCCGGCGAGCGTACCGAGGCCGCTGAGATCCTCATCCTCAAGCTGCGCCGCGGCGGCGGGCACGTCGCGATACACGCCGGCGATCGAAATCACGGAGATCGCGCCGCCAAGTTCAGCGCTGTTCGCACTGTCGAGGTTGCGCTGAAACAGGATGTGGTACGAACCGAGCAGGCCATCGGCCGCGGCGCCGTCGACGGCGCCCTGGTCCGTTCTGTGGAAGTCGATCGGTACGTCATAGGGCTGCAGCACCAGCCGCGAGAGGACATCGTGCAGCGTGCTTCCCGAAGGCAACGGCGGTCCGGCGATCAGCGGCGGCAGCGGGAGGACCGGCGGATAGATATTGTACAGATCGTTGGAGAGACCGCTGCCGTAGGTATCGGGCGGCGCGGGCGGGAGATCGACGTGCGTACCGACGCCGCCGAAGCCGACCACCGCGAGCACTGATGCGGTGAGCAGCGCCAATGCCCCGGCAGAGAGCGTGCCCAGCCGCAGCGCCCGCGGCGTGTGCGACCAGGCCCGAGCCGCCGCGAACCGCCGGCGGATGCGATCCGGAACCAGCCGCCGCAGCAAGCCGCGGCCCAGCCCAGGCGTCTGGATTGGAGACTCGATCGGTGCTGATGAACCCTCGGCCGGCGCCTCGTTGCTTGCCACGCTCGCCGTCAAGGAGACGCCGTTCGCCGCTGCACCGTGATCGGCGCCCGCCTGTTCCGGGCCGCCGTGTGCCGGATCACGCCCGTTGCCCCGATCGGCAAGGGCGACGCCATCGTTTTGCGCCGATTCCGCCACACCACCAACCCACGCCCCAACCGGGCGGCGCGGCGGCACACCGCGTGTGCAGGGCGCCGCCAGTCGCTATTGTAGCGAACAATTTCCGTAGACGCTGCCCGCGCGGGGATTACGGCGCGGCAGATTTCAGGCGATCGTCCTGCTTTTGCGCCAGCTTCGTGGTGGCGTCGATGCTGCTCGCCGCCGTGCCGAGCAGCAAGACGCCCGCCGTGTAGCGGCCGCGGCGCCAGAGAATGGCGTAGCCCGTGAGATCGACGCCTTCGCTCTGGCCGGTGACTTTGTAGCTGCTGGTTTCGTCACCGAGTTTTGGCCCGTCCGCCGTCGGCTGAAACCGCACATCGGCGCCCGTATCGGCAAACGCCGAGCCGCTGTCGGCTTTCAGCCCGGCCGAAGCCGACTTTGCATCGGCGTAGGCGTCGAGCGTCACGGCGGCGATCTGGACACCGGCGCCGCTGAGGTCGAGGTTGAGGAATGCCTCGTCGTACGTCGCGGTGATGCCTGCCTGCTTTGTCAGGTCCGTGCTTTCGTCGAGCTTGACGTAGCCGGCGCCGAGATCCGCCTCGGTCAGCGCCGCCGCGGCGAGTTGCTTCTGCGCGTTCGGATCGGCGGCCGTTGCCGGCGCAGCAGATGCGACGGACGGTTGCGTGCTCGCCGAGGACGCGGACGCCGCGGCTGGTGTCGGGCGAGACCCGATCGGCGTGTTCGTCGCGGCGGCGCTGGCGGTCGAGGTCGCGAGGGCCGCGACGGCGGACAGCGCCGTCGCGCTTGCGCTCGCCCGGGCGCCTGGTGCGCCGGCCGCCGGCGCATTCGCCGTGTTGCCGGCGGTCTGCTTTCCGCCGCGGCTCGCCACGATCACGGCAAAGACTGCTGCCCCGGCCAGCATGACGATCAGCGCCGCGGCCGCGGCGAGCCAGCGCCCGCGCGAGCGCGCCGGCGACGCGCTCCCAGCGGCGACGACGGGAGCAGTCGTCGGGATCGGCTGCGTGGGCGGCGCGGACGAAGCGGAGTCGGGCGGTGCGTCCGCTGGCGCCGTCGGTCGCGTGTTTTCCTGGCCGGGCATGCCCGCAGCGGCGCCGAAGCGCTGCGGCCGAGGAATACTCACCATGCCCGCCTCATCGCCGGCCGGCTCCGCGGCCGCGATCGAGGGCGTTGCCGGTGGCACGGCGGCGAGCGCCGCCGCAAACTCGGCGGCTGTGACCGGGCGCCTGGCTGGATCCTTTTCCAGCGCGGCCTGCACCGCGGCGTACGTCGCTTCCGATAGGTCGGGACGTTTCTCACGCAGCGGCGGCGGCGTCTCGTAGACGTGGGCAAAGAGCAGATAGGCCGTGTCGCCGGTAAACGGAGGATTGCCCGCGAGCAGGTGGTAGGTCAGCACGCCCAGCGCGTAGATGTCGCTGGCGGGGCCGACGTGCTCGCCACGCACCTGTTCCGGCGACATATACTCCGGCGTGCCCAGCGAGGTGCCGGTGCGCGTATGCGTGGTTTGGTCGATGGCGCGGGCGATGCCGAAGTCCATCAGTACGATGCGCTCGCGGTCTTCGAGCATGATGTTGGCGGGCTTGATGTCGCGATGCACCAGCCCGGCGCCGTGCAGGTAGTCGATCGCCGAAGCGAGGCTGCGCAGCAGCACGCTCACCCGATCGGGCGGCAGCGGCCCGTCCACGAGCAGCCGCGCCAGCGTCGGTCCCTCGATCAGCTCCATCGTGAAGAAGGGCCGGCCATCGCTTTCGCCCACGTCGTAGATCGTGGCGATGTTGGGATGACGCAGCCGGGCGATGCCGCGCGCCTCAGCCACGAAGCGCTGGCGCACCTCCGCATCTTCGGCGAGGTGCGGCAGCAGCAGCTTGATTGCGACTTCGCGATCGAGCGCCTGGTCCCTGGCGCGGTAGACGGTGGCGAAACCGCCCTTGCCGAGCGTGCCGAGGATCGCATAGCGACCGAAGGCTGTGCCGGAGTCCAGCATTGTCGTCCTTCGGTCCCGCCCGTCTTCGCCGCGTCAGGCTCGTACGGACTATGCGCAGCGCGCCGGCGTCGCGTCAACGTGCACGGGTTCAGCATCAGTATCGGCGCGCCGCGACCGCTGCGAGCGTTCGACGTCTGCCCCGGCAATGAGTTCCCGAACTCCGCTCCGTCTGCGCGTCCGACGGCTTATACTGGACGTTGAAACGCGGAAACGCGCGGCATGGCACCGCCGGATGGGTTGGAGGAAGTAATGGGCATCCTGAGCCGCATGTCGACGATCTTCAAGTCGAAGGTCAACCGTGCTCTCGACAAGGCCGAGAATCCCGGCGAGACCCTGGATTACTCGTATGAGCGGCAGCTCGAACAGGTGCAGAACTTCAAGCGTGGCATCGTCGAGGTGACGACTGCCAAGAAGCGGCTGGAGCTGCAGTCGGCCGGATTGCGCGCCGATGTGCAGCGCATGGACAATCAGGCCCGCCAGGCGCTGGCCGCCGACCGCGAAGACCTGGCCCGCACCGTGCTGGTGCGCAAGCAGGCGGCGCAACAGCAGCTCGACGGGCTGGACCAGCAGATCTCTGCGCTGAACGACCAGCAGCAGAAGCTGAGCGACGCCGAGGCGCGGCTCTCCGCCAAGGTCGAATCCTTCCGCACGCAGAAGGAAGTGATCAAGGCGCAGTACTCCGCGGCCAAAGCGCAGGTCAAGATCGGCGAGGCCGTCACCGGCATCTCCGAAGAGATGACCGACATCGGCTCGGCGATCGACCGGGCGCAGAACAAGACTTCGCAGATGCAGGCGCGGGCCGGCGCGATCGACGAGTTGGTGAACACAGGCGTGCTGGCAGACGTGACCGCCATCGGCCCCGGCGGAGGCAACGACGTCGATCGCCAGCTCGCGCAGATCACGGCCCAGTCCGGCGTTGACGACGAACTGGCGAAGATGAAGGCAGAGCTGGGCGCGCCGGGCCAGCGGCCGCAGATCGGGCCACCGGGCAGCCACTGATTCGCGCGGCGCGGAGGGCGGTTGTTGCAGCGCGCGCCCCGCGCCGCGTCATCGTGTCTCAAACCTGCAGATGGCGCGCCGGCCGGCGCGCGGAGGTAGCGCGATGATCGTCCGTATTCAGGGCGAGGGTCAGTGGGAGCTTTCCGGCGCACAGCTCGACGAGCTCGATAAGATCGATACCCAGATGCTGGATGAGATCGATCACCACGACGAGACGCGCTTCACACAACTCCTCGGCCAGATGCTGGACTACGTGCGCAGCAAGGGCCGCCGCCTTCCGCCCGAGGAGATCGTCGAATCCAACCTGATCCTGCCACCCTCCGACGCGACGGTAGACGAGGTCAAAGCGCTGTTCAGCGATGAAGGGTTGATCTCGTCGGTCTGACCGGCCGCACGATCTGCTCGCGTGCGCTCGCGGTTCGGAGAGTTCCGCGCGTTCGAAGCGGAGGCTGATGCGACACCGCGGCGCTCCCCGTTCGCACCGCCGGCTTGCATGCGAGTCCGCGACAACGCAGGAGGCCGGTGCGCATCGTTCGCGCATCGGCCTCCTGTCTGATCTCCAATGTCGGTTGCCAGCCCGTGTCAGTAGGGCCTCGGCATCGGTCGCGGCATGGGCATGGGCATCGGCATCGGCATCGGCGTCATTGGCCCGACGTTTGCCGGACCGTAGTACGGGTTTGGCGGGATATATGGCGTCGGCGCCGGTTGCACGGGCTGCGCTGGTTGCACGGTCCGCACCGGCTGGATCTGCGGTTGCGGCGTGGGGCTTGGCGTCGGCGTCGCCGTCTGGCCGCCGGGTGTAATCGTGATCCTGCCGCCGGCCTGCGACAGCGCCCATGCGCCCTGGCCCGGTTGCAGCATCGTCGCCTTCTGGTACTGTCCACCGGCCGCATCGTATGTCCACAAGGCATCGGCGCCGGTCACGAGGGCGGCCTGCGTTCCGCTGGGATTGCCGATGATCTGCCACGCTCCGGCCGCGGCCATAAAAGTGGCGGGCGTGTTGCTGCCGGCGGCCAGCGGCATGCTGCCGCCGTTGTCGCTCAGCAGCCAGTAGCCCTGGCCGGCCTGTGTCTGTTCGCCGGCATCGAGCTGATGGTACATATTCGCCTGCGGGTCGAAGGCGAAGGCGGTGCTGTCGCCGAAGGTCGTGCCGTCGGGCGGGCCGACGAGGTTGTAGCCAGCGCTCAGGCTAAGCGTACGTCCTCCGGTCGGCGCGGTGGTGGCGGAGCTGCCCGCACCCGAGCTGCCCGTGTTCCCGCTGCCGGTCGGCGCGGCGGCGGCCATCACGACGATCATGCCGTGCATGAACGGATGGATATTGCAGTGGTAGGCGATCGTGCCGGCCGCGCTGAAGGTCATCGAAAACATCTGGCCGGGGGACAGGCGGCCGGCATCGAAGCTGCCGTCGTCGGCGGTGACGGTGTGCGTAACGCTCTGGTTGTTTGTCCAGGTGACGGTGCTGCCGGCCGTCACCGTGACCGAAGCTGGCATGAAGGCGAAGTTGTTGATGCTGACCGCTGCAGTGTCGGCCGCAGCCGGATGGCCGCCGCCGGCCAGTCCGGCCCCGGCAAGCAGCGCCACCGCCGCCGCGCCGGCAGCCAGCCGGCGGTTGAATTGTGCAAACACGGTTCCTCCTTTACGGCGCTCTGGGGTGCGTGTTGCGGTGGGGCGGCCGGGCTCACCGGCTCATGCTGGAAATACGCACCTGCATACAAGGCAGATGCATGGCGGCCGTGGCAAATCCGCGCCATTCTGCGCGAAGCCGCTCGGGGAACTGCGTTGCCGGCGCGCATCTCGGCGCGTCGGACACCGCTCAGCGCGGTGCAGTATCATCGTGCGTACGGCCCAGGAGGGCATCCATGATCGCTGCCGCCGTTGGAGAAACGACCGAACTGCTGGTCACCGAAACCTTCGCCAGCGTGCAGGGCGAAGGGCTGCGCGCCGGCACGCCAACCGCCTTCCTGCGCCTGTCGCGCTGCCCATTGCGCTGCGTCTGGTGCGATTCTGCCTACACCTTTCAGGGCGGTGAGCGCCTTGAGCTGGCGGATGCGATCGCTCGCCTCACCGCGTTTGGCGCACTGCCCAACGTCTGCATCACCGGCGGCGAGCCGCTGGTGCAGCGCCGCGCGGTGCAGACGCTCATTCCCCGCCTGTTCGCTGAACTGCTAGCGCTGCGCTCGGTCGAGATCGAGACCTCCGGCTTCCTGCCGCTCTGGCCGGCCGAACCGCGGCTGCACTGGAACCTCGATGTGAAGTGTCCCCTGTCCGGCATGGAGCGGCACAACCGCTGGGAGAACCTCACGCTGCTGCGCGAAGGCGACGAAGTGAAGTTTGTGATCGCCGGCCGTGAGGACTTCGACTATGCCGTGCGCGTGGTGCGCGAGCGGCTGGCGGCTCTGCCCGTGATCAGCTTCTTCAACCCGGCCTGGGGCCTTGTCGAGCCGCAAGAGCTGGTCGCCTGGCTGCTTGCGGCGAGCCCGCCGAACACGCGCCTCGGCTTGCAGCAGCACAAGTATATCTGGGGTCCGGATGTGATCGGCGTGTAGGTGGACAGGGGATAGGGTTTAGGGATCAGGGATTAGGGAAGGCGTTCCCCTCCCCCAACGCATTGGGGGAGGGGCAGGGGAGGGGGAGACCATGACGACCACTCAGCTTGATGCCTTTGCCCCGGCGGTGGAGATGCTGCGCTGGCTGCGCGAGCGGCGCGTTTCGGCCGAAGAGCTGCTCGACCTGCATTTGGAGCGCATCGGGCGCTTCAACCCGACGCTCAACGCGATCGTTACGCCGGATTACGACAACGCCCGCCACGCCGCGCGTGCCGCCGATGCGGCGCGGGCGCGCGGTGAGGACGGCGCCCTGCTCGGCCTGCCGCTGACGATCAAGGACTGCATCGATGTGGCGGGCCTGCCCAGCACCGCGGGCATGCCCGACCGCGCCGTCCACCGCGCCGAGTCCGACAGTGTGTTGACCGGGCGCGTGCGCGCGGCAGGCGCCGCGATCATGGGAAAGACCAATATTCCGCCGATGGCCGGCGACTGGCAGGCGAACAATCCGGTCTTCGGCCGGACGAACAACCCCTGGGATCTTGCGCGCACGCCCGGCGGCAGCACGGGGGGCGGCGGCGCGGCGCTGGCGGCGGGGCTCACACCGCTGGAGTTCGGCAGTGACATCGGCGGCTCGATCCGCGTGCCGGCGGCGTTCTGCGGCGTCTACGGCCACCGCCCCAGCGAGACCGCGCTGGCGCGCAGCGGCCACTATCCCGGCAGCCCGCTGCCCAACTGGGCGACGGTGATGGGCGTGCAGGGGCCGCTCGCGCGCAGCGCCGAGGATCTGGAGCTAGGGTTCGACGTCGTGAGCGGGCCGGAGATCGGCGAGGACGTGGCCTGGCGGCTGGAGCTTCCCGCGGCGCGGCGGGAGCGGCTGGCGGAGTTCCGCGTGGCCGTGCTGCCGCGCATTCCGTGGGCACCGCTCGACGACGAGATCGCCGCCGCGCAGCAACGGCTGGCCGATCAACTGGCCGGCGCCGGCGCCACGGTGAAGCAGGCGCTGCCGCCAGAGTTCGGCGACCTGCGCGAGCACCACAAGACCTATCTTTCGCTGCTGGCGGTGATGATCGCCGGCGAGATGCCCGACGACGTGCGCGCCGGCGCCGCGGCGGCGTTGCAGGTGCACGGCGATGAGTTCGACGCAGCGCAGGCGCAGGGATACATCGCCTCGGCGCGGCAGTATATCGCCTGGCACGGGCAGCGCGAGCAGTTCCGGGCCGCGTTTCGCGCCTTCTTCCGCGATTGGGACATACTGCTGGCGCCGGTCACGATGACACCACCGTTCCCGCACGTCGATCCGAGTGTCCCGTTCGGCCAGCGAACGGTATTGGTGAACGGCAAGCCGGAGCACTATGGACTCAACGTCGTCTACCCGTCGGTCACGATTCTTTGCGGCCAGCCAGCGACGGCGTTTCCGGTCGGGCTGACGCAGCGCGGGTTGCCCATCGGCCTGCAGGCGATCGGGCCGTACCTGGAAGACCGCACGCCGCTGCGTTTCGCCGGGCTCGTCGCGCGGGAGTTCGGCGGCTTCCAGCGCCCGCCGGGGTACGAATGAGGCAGTGGCGGATCGGTGTTGGTTCCGGTAGGGGCCGTTCGTGAACGGCCGCGAACCGCCGCTACGCCACAAGCCGAATTGCGCGGCGGTCCGCCGGCCCGGTACGATACTAATGTCAAGTAAGTGCGAATTCGATCCGTTGCCGGCAGTCGGCGCGGGGGTGAACTCGCAGTGAAATCAACGTGGCCGCAGGCCGCAACAGATTCGGGGGTGAGAGGGGGCTTGCCCCCTACGACCATCGGAGATCTGAGATGAGTAACGAAGTGTACGCCGAGATCGAGGCCGCGATCGGGCGGGGCGAGCCGATCGCACTGGCGACCGTGGCGCAGACGCGCGGTTCGACGCCGCGCAAGGCCGGCGCCAAGATGGTGGTGCGGCCGGACGGCTCCTTCTTCGGCACGATCGGCGGCGGTTGCGGCGAGGCTGAGGTCTGGCAGCGGGCGATGGACGTGCTCGATGGCGGCCAGCCCGGCATCGTCAGCGTTGACCTGACCGAGCCGGTGGACGGCGAGGACAAGATCTGCGGTGGCGTGATGGACGTCTTCGTCGAGCGCATCGACCCCGACTAACGATGCCGGGCGCGCCGCGTATGCCGCTCTCGTCGCGCCAAGGCCTCAACGCCGCGTTACGCACGAAACAAACCCACCCAGAGGCAGACAACAGCGTGTTCGAATCGATCGAGGCGGTCCAGACCGCGCTGGCCCGCGAACAGTACTTCGCGGACCGCGCCATGGCGACGACGGTCTTTCTCGCCGACCGGCTGCGCAAGCCGCTCTTTCTTGAGGGCGAGGCGGGCGTCGGCAAGACCGAGATCGCCAAAGTGCTGGCCCGCGTCTTCGGCGCACGGCTGATCCGCCTGCAGTGCTACGAGGGGCTTGACGCCAACCACGCGCTGTATGAATGGAACTATCCGAAGCAGCTATTGCGCATCAAGCTGGGTGAGGCCGACGGCCAGCACGGCGACGACCTGGGCCGCGCGATCTTCTCCGAAGAGTATCTGATTCGCCGGCCGCTGCTGGACGCGATTGCTGACAACGGCGCCGTGCCGCCGGTGCTGCTGATCGACGAAGTGGACCGCGCCGACGAGGAGTTCGAGGCGTTCCTGCTGGAAGTGCTCTCCGACTTCCAGATCAGCATCCCCGAATTGGGCACGATCCGCGCCGAGCGGCCGCCGTTCGTGGTGCTCACCTCGAACCGCACCCGCGAGATCCACGACGCGCTCAAACGGCGTTGCCTCTACATGTGGATCTCCTACCCCTCCTTCGAGCGCGAGCTGGAGATCGTGCAGGCGAAGTGCCCCGGCATTCAGACGGCGCTCGCCGGGCAGATCTGCGGCTTCATGCAGCAACTGCGCCAGCGCGACTTTTACAAGCGCCCCGGCGTGGCCGAGACGATCGACTGGGCCTCGGCGCTGATGCTGTTGCACCGCGACCATCTCGACGCCGACACGGTGGACGAGACGCTCTCCTGCATCTTCAAGTACAACGACGATATCGAGGCCTTCCGCCAGGGCAATATCGCGGCGATGCTTGAGGCCGCGGGCGCGGCGGCGGCGCTCTGAGCGCGCCGGGCATGCTTCTATGACCAGCGTTCCCAATCCGCTGCACGCGCTCTCCCTGGAAAACGAGCTGGGCGAGGCGCTGGGCGAGCGCGGCGGCTCGCTGGCGGAGAACCTGATCCGCTTCGGCCGCCTGCTCAAGCAGTCCGAGATCGACGTCACCAGCGGGCGGCTGATCGACGCGGCGCGCGGCCTGGCGCTGCTCGATCTCGCGCGGCGCGACGATTTCCGCATCGCCCTGCGCGCCAACCTCGTCTCGCGCATCGAAGACTATCCGCTGTTCGACATGCTCTTCGACCTCTACTGGCGCTCCGATCGCGCTGCCGGCCACGAGGCGCTGCCGCGCACGCGCTACAGCGACGCGCCGCCCTCGCGTCCGCGCCGCGCCGGGCGTGACGGCTCGAAGCTGGCGCCGGTGCAGACGCGCATCGCCTACGAGCCGGAGGGCGACAACCCCTCCGGCACCTACAGCAACGCCGACCTGCTGACGGCGAAGGACTTTTCGCAGTACAGCGGCGACGAGGTGAAGCGGGCGCGGCGGGTGATTCGCCAGCTTGCGCCGAAGCTTGCCTCGCAGCTCAGCCGGCGCACGCGCACGGCGCGCAGCGGCGGGCCGGTGGACCTGCGCCAGAGCCTGCGCCGCTCCGTGAAGCACGGCGGCGAGGTGCTGGACCTCTACCATCAGCGCCGGCGCGTGAGTGCACTGCGGCTGGTTGTGCTCTGCGACGTCAGCGGCTCGATGGACCTGTACTCGCGCTTTCTCGTGCAGTTCTTGTATGCGATGCAGGCCGAGGTGCGGCACGTCTCGACCTTCGTCTTCAGCACGTGGCTGAACGAAGTCACGCACCTGCTGAAGACGAAGACGTTCAGCGAGGCGCTGGCGCGGCTTCGCGAGGAGGTCGATGCCTGGTCGGGCGGCACCAGCATCGGCGCGAGCCTCGCCGCCTTCGACCGGCGCTACGGCAAGACGCGGCTCTCGGCGCGCACGGTGGTGAT
>Ga0207416_1002896_pt1 | contig 17474 bp, 23 predicted proteins | sample PaiPotPPM11metaG_FD_184107 | JGI IMG/M metagenome (GOLD analysis project Ga0207416, IMG submission 184107) | Iron sulfur acid spring bacterial and archeal communities from Banff, Canada, to study Microbial Dark Matter (Phase II) - Paint Pots PPM... ...
GGGCGGCGCGGAGTGCTGGTATCAATGGCGCAATCATATGGGCGTGACCTACGGCAATTTAAATCAGACGATCGCTAACTTACGGCTCTCACAGCTTTCCCCCTCGTATAGCGAACAAAGTCCGCAAGAGTTTAAAGAGACGATAGAGCAGGTAGGGCAAGTGCTACTTGCGCAAAGTAAACCAGAATGGGGGCAGCAGTGGGAAGAAATACGGGGCATGATGAGAGACGTAGCGGCGGCATACTGGACACATTACCAGCAGCAGATGAGCAATACACCGGCGCGGCGCGGCGCTACTCCTACTAGTCCTGACATATTCACTAGTGGGAAAGCTTTAGTACCTACGAGTTTCCCATTTCAGGCTGTAATCGCCGCGCAACAAAACGCCGCGAGCGGCGCGGATCGCTGGCAACAAACAGAGGGACACGCGCCGTATTTTCCATTTCATTCTAGGGAAAGTAGCTCTATCATTGAGTACAACACCAGCGAGAGCGAAATTGTAGACGATAGAGCAGCAGCAAGCCTATGGGCGCAAGTAAAACAACACACCGATCTTGACAGCGACGTAGTAGCCGCTATGTTTGCTCACTTAGCAAAAGGGCCGCTAGATGATCAACACTCTGTATGGTTTTGGGCAAGCAGTATGCTCGACTATCGCGGTATCTTGCCCATTATGAAAGCAGACACGCCAGGCGGCGCGAAACGGCGCGCCGGGCATCGACAAGAGGACATGCAAGAAATCGCGCAATGTGTCAATCGCGCTGCTAACGTCTGGATAACAATAGAGCAATTTATCGTAGAGGAGCCAGCAGCGCAAAGCAAGCGCCGACAGCGCAAGCGCAAGCAATACATCCACAAAGGGCGCTTGCTCTCCGTTGATGAGGTATGGTATCAACGCGAGCTAGATACCGATTCCCCTAGCTCGAATATGCCTATCGGGTGGCGCATCCGGGCCGGTAGCTGGTTGCAAACATTTTTAGAGAAACCCAACAGGCAAGTAGCCTATATGTGCCAACAGATACTTAAATATGACCCTTACCGCGACCAGTGGGAAAAAAGGCTGGGATATTGCTTCTTGTTCTCTATCCGCATGAACGCGGCAGGCGGCGGTGTGTTCAATCGTGAAATTGGCAAGCTCTTAGACGAAAGAAGTTTACCCATTGATCGCCGTCATCCTGAACGGACTAAGCAGCGTTTTGAAAAGGCACTTAACCGCTTAGTAGAAGCCCACATTATCGATAGTTGGGAGTATGTAGAGGGCGTGCAATATAAAGCGCGTGGGTGGATAGATACATGGCTTGCAAATAAAATACGAATTTATATTGCACCGCCAAAACTCATTGAAAAGCAGGAACAATAGAAGCATGATCGCTACGTTATCGTGTCCCTACCGCTACGTTATCGTGTCCCTACCGCTACGTTATCGTGTCCCTAAGCCCTATCTAGATCGGCCTGAGAAGCGACGGCGCGTTTTCTAATATATATAACATATATAATCACGCCGCGCTTAGCTTGCTTACGCGCTAAGCGGCGTGTAAGCTACGAATAGAGCGCGAGCCTACTGCTTGCCACAACAAAGATCGCGGCGGTTGCTGGTAACAACCGCCTGGTTAGGAGTGATTGCATGATTGACAGCGAGACACCCCGTACAGAAGATTATAGCGCGCAATGGCTTGCCATTGATGAATTAGTAAGCGCGCTAGCCTTTGCCCTAAAAGAACATGAGCGCGGTAAACCGCTAACCGCGCAAGAGGTGGTAGAGCAAGCCGAAACGGCTTTACGCAAGGCTCGCGCGCTAGCCACGCCACAAGTTGCGGACATATCCGTACATGATCTGCTCGCGGGTTACTGGCACTATGCCGCGCGCCGTCAACAATGCGCGCCTACAGGCTTTGCCGCGCTTAACAAGTCATTAGGCGGCGGCTTAGAAAGCTCGCGCCTGGTTGTCTTATTAGGCGCGCCGGGCGCTGGTAAAACCGCGCTCGCTAACCAGATCGCCGATCATGTTGCGGATAGCGCGCGGCCTGTTCTCTATGTCACCAGTGAAGATAGCCCCTTCACGTTGCTCGCTAAGACGCTCGCGCGGATCGGCAACGTCAACTATACAGCAGTGCTAAAAGCATGGTCTAGTGAGCAGAGCAAGATCGCGGCGGCACTCGCGGCGCAAGCAGAGCGCGAGAGCAGCAACTACCTACGTTATGTCGATGCAACACAAGGGTTATCGGTAGACCAGATCAGGCGGCTCGCGAGCGCGCATTTTCGCGGCGCTGCTGGTCATGGTGTCCTGGTTGTGGACTACCTACAGCGTTTCGCGCGAGCGCAGCGCGATCTACTGGCAACGGGCCGCGACTTGCGAGAAGTGGTTACGCTACTGACAGAGCAACTACGCGCGCTCGCATGTGAGCTAGATTGTTGCGTTATCGCGCTCGCATCACAGAGCAGAGCCGGTTACAATGGCGGCGGCGGTAACGCGCTCGCGAGCGCAAAGGAATCAGGCGACATTGAATATACAGCAGATGTGATCATGGCGTTGACAGAAGACAGCGCGCGCAAGCCGGGCGCGTCCTGGTTGAAACCGCGCTCGCTCGCGTTGCTCAAAAACCGTCAAGGCGATACATCAACCATTGCTCTTGACTGGCAAGGCGATAAGCAGCAGTTCACAGAAGCGCAAGGGTAGCGGCCATGCAGACAGCGATACATGTTCTTACTCAAAACGACTTGCGCGGCGTGATCACGCGCGCCGGGCGCATACGGGCCTATTGCCCTATTCATGGTAGCGACAGACAACGCTCGCTCTCTATTGCGCTCGCTGGTGATCTACAAGGTTTTGGCTACTGTCATAGTTGCAAGGCGACGGTACTGCTCGCTGATCTCAACCAGGACGCCGCGCGGCATTTAGGGTATACTGGCGGCGTGCAAGAGCTTGCGATAGCCGCGCCACAAGCCGAAAAGTGGCAGCGCGACGAATTGGCCGCGCTTGCTGCTTTTTACCCTCGTATGCGCGCGGCGCTCGCGGCAAAGATATCGCGCGCCTATTTGACAGAGCGCGCTATCCCGTTTGAAATTGCAGAGCAGTTAGGCGTATGCTATCTCCCGGCGCTCTCGCGCAAGCAGTTACAAGCAGAGCCGGGCCTGTCTGCTATCCCTGCTAAGTGGTATGACCGGCTTATCTTTCCCTACAAGGCATACGACGGCGCTACTGGTTATGCCGGGCGCTCGCTCAAGCTATGGCGTCCTGGTATGAATGAGGATGAGCATAAGCAGCTGCTAGATGAGCAGGGAATAATCCGCTATCAGAAGACATGGCGCGGCGGCTTGTTTCCCGGCGCGATCCTGGACACCAGCGAGCATATCACGCTTACAGAAGGGCCGTTTGATGCTCTTGCGCTCGCTGCTGCTGGCATTGCCGACGCGGTAGCGATTATTGGCACAACCATAGAGACGGCGGCGCTTCCGATCAACATAGAGACGGTTACGCTCGCTTTTGATAGTGATGCTGCTGGTGTAAGCGCCGCGCATAAGCTCGCGAAGGAATTATGGCGCGACGGTAGACCAGCGAATATATGTACACCGCCACAAGATGAGCAGGGAAAAGATTGGAGTGAGCGTTACCGTCTGCATGGCCGCGGCGGGCTAGCGGCGCTCTTTGCCACGCTCGCGAGCGATCCGCGAGAGGCTTTCAACCAGGCGCAAGAAGATACCGGCTCGGGCCCGGGGCAACCAGTAGCGCCGGTAGCGAGCGAGCCGGTTGTATGCGCGGCTTGCGGTATCGATATCGCGCTGATTGAGAACGCTGGTGTAGATAGCGACGGCGCGCTTTATTGCGGTCATAACCAGGACGGCGCATATTGCGCGAGCGAGCAGCGCCGCGAGCAGGTGATGAAACGGGTATCCCTGGTTGAAGACTTTTTTGGCTCTTGTAGCTTGCGCTGGTTTGATGAGCCGCTTCACACACCTGAACAGCGCAAGGCGGCGCTAGAGCGATATGTAGCAGAGTTACAGCAGCAGCAGCGCGATCAGTGGCGCGACATGCGAACACGCGCGCGGCATAAAGCGAGCAGGTAGACACGCTACAATGGCGCTAGCGGCTTTACGTAGCCACGCTAGCGCCTGTTTTTGCGCTTAGACCTATCCCCCTACGTCTATATCAAAAAGGACGCGCTAGCGGTTTGCTAGCGTGTCCTGTATGCTCTCTGATCCCCGTTCTAATGGTGCGTTGAGGCGGTAACAAACAACATGACCGCATTATACCGGACGTGACCGGACGGCGCAATATGCGAGCCGTTGTATGGCTCTATTGCTATGAACGGTGATAGCAGGCCATTGTATCCTCTCTGATAGATGCAAAAAACCTATCATTTCCTGTCATTTTTTCATGCGTAAAATGCCAGTCCTACGCGCGTATGTCGGCGCTCGCGCGGCTTTGCTATGCTAGTATATCAGACGTGACCGGACGGGGCAAGCGCGCCACGCCGGGCGGCTCTTTAGCTTGTGTAACGTACACAAGAATAGCTCTAGCGAGCAATCGTCAATGACCAGGCGCGTTACGATTGCTCGCTATCGCCATAGTTGAGCGCCGGGTATTGTTCCTGATTAGGAGTAAACGGCTTGCCATTGGCTTTCCAGTAGTCGATAGCGGCTTGTTGCATATCAGGCGTCAACCAGCGTTCAACCTCTTTAGGTCTGTTCGGTTTAGGAATAGTAAGCGCCGGGACATAGCCGCTAGTGATGTGATCTCTGAATGTCGCGACGTTGACGCCGTGATGCTCTGCAAAGTCTCGCATATGCACAGAGCCAGGCGGTAGATCGGCGCTGCTCGCGGTAGTTGCTGGTTGCGCTGCTCGCTCGCGGCGCGTATGGCTTGCCATAGACGGCGCGCCTGTTAGCGCCTGATTTATACGCTGCTCTAGCTCGCTTAGACGCTGCTCTAGCGTGTCTACACGCTCAACCAGCGCGCTTACATCCTGCTCTTGCGCTGCTGGTTGCTCATACTCTGCTAACTCTTGCGCGAGCTTGTCTACATCCTGCTCTGCTATGGCTAGCCTGTTCTTGCGCCCTTGCGGGTGAAACGCCGGTAAACGCTTCTCATCGATCCATCGCCTGATCGTCTTCTCGCTCTTGCCTAGTCTGCTCGCTGCTTGCGTTGCGGTAAGGTACGTGGTCATAGTGATAACTCCCTTTGTTTCTCTGTCCGGTTATGACCGGATAGCTACGCATTGTATCACATCTGGCAAACAGGCGACATACGGATGTGTCCGGTTACTACTGATGAATAACCGGATATGACCGTTTCTCTGTCCGGTCATAGCAGCGCGACAAAGAGCCGGTCATGTCCGGTTATTATGGCTTGCTATGCGAGTTTAACGAGTTTTATCAATGTCCGGTCATATCCGCTTAAAACACTTGACATTGGTATGGGATAGGTGTATAATCCCTGTAGATGAAAGTTGCTGATTATTAAAGATAATCAGCAAGTAGTACGAAAGTAAGGAAGTTATCCAATGTCTAAGTCCACTACCGCTACCAAAACCGTTACCGTTCTCGCTCGCTATCAATTCAAGAGCAGCGGCCATGTGGTCTACAACGTTCGCTCTAGCAACGGCGTTGACACCTATTGCACAACAATCATCAATGGTAAGGCTACTGGTTGTACTTGCCCTTCTCACAAGCCTTGCTATCACATGACTGGTTGCGAGCAGGTAGAAGCGGCTCGCGCGCTGTCCGCGCATTGCGCGAGCGAGCAGGATAGCGCGCTGGTTGAGTCGAGACAACCAGTAGCGACCAGCAGCGAGCCACGCCGTTTAGACGCCGCGCTCAACGGCTCGCGCGCTTTTCATCTTATGCGCTAGTTCAACCGGCTCGCTGGTTGCGTCGAGACAACCAGCGAGCCTATCACTCATAGATTGGAGTTACCTATCATGCAAACAGTAGCAACCAGCAACCAGCAGAGCAACGGCCATATACCAGCAACCAGCGCGCCGCGCAAGGCATTTAATCCTAATCGCCATATCGTACAGATTAAGACAAAAGACGGGCCTAAGCCGTATCTACCGATTGAATACCGGATCACCTGGTTTCGCCTTGCCTGTCCACATGGCACAATCTTAACTGAACTGATCACCCATGAGCCTGATAAGGAGGTAAGCGCGCCATATCAGAAAAAGAACGAACAGACAGGCAAGTATGAGACGTTGACGCGCCGCGCTACCGGCTATTGCGTCTTTAAGGCGACGATCAGCGATGGCGACGGCGGCGCTGCTACTGGTTACGAATCAGGCAACGGCGCGGCGTTTCCTAACTACTTAGAAAAAGCAGAAACCGGCGCAATTGGCCGCGCGCTCGCGGCGCTAGGCTATGGAACAGCGAGCGCGCCTGAATATGCAGAGCCGCGCGTAGGGACGCCGCGAGCGTAGTTGTAGCGCGCGGCGCGGCCTGGTTGAGCAGGCCGCGCCGCGCAAGAGAGGATTAGAGACAATGGATACATCACTCGTTATCATCAACCAGGACGCGCCGCGCGCGCTAGAGATGATCGGCGCTGCTGCTAACAGCGCCGCGACTCATCACCTGCTCGCGGATTACCAGGCGCGCAAGAGTAGCGAGACGTTACGGCGGCAACGCGCGGATATTGCGCTCTTTGCTTCTTACCTGCTCGCTGCTGGTGTCCTGGTTGAGCCGGGCGCTATGGCCGTCGATCTTGCCTTGTGGCGCGGCGTGACATGGGGATTAGTTGACGGCTTTAATCGCTGGTCACTCGCGCAAGCCTACGCTATTGGCTCTGTGAATGTGAGACTCGCAACCATTAAAACCTATTGCGCGCTCGCGGCGCGCGCCGGGGCTATCTCTGCTCAAGAGCTAGCCTTGATTAAAACGGTACACGGCTATAGAGCAGAAGAGGGACGCAACGTAGATGAGAAGCGCGAGCAGAGCGCAACCAGGACGCGACGGCCTGATGCTCGCAAAGCAGAGCCGGTATCGATATCGCCTACTCATGCCGCGCTGCTCAAAAAGCAACCAGCAGCGACCAGCAAGGGACGCCGGGACGCGCTGATCGTCTGTCTGCTGGTTGATCACGGCTTGCGCGTAGGCGAAATAGCCGCGCTCAACCTATCGGCTCTTGACTTAGATACTGGTATGCTGACATTCTACCGGCGCAAAGTCCACAAAGTACAGATACACCAGTTAACACCGGACACATGGCAAGCGGCGCGCGCTTACTTGGGCATATTGAGCGAGCATGACCAGGACACGCCGCTTTTCACCGGGCCATGCAGTAAAGGCCGAATCAGCGAGCGTACTATCAACGCGCGCATAGCGGCTCTTGGCAAGAGGCTAGACATTGCCGCGCTATCGCCACATGACGGGCGGCATTTCTGGGCTACGGACGCCGTTCGCAATGGAACGGATATCAAGAGCCTACAGGACGCCGGGGGCTGGTCTAGCCCGGCTATGCCGCTTCGGTATGCAGAGTCTGGCAAGATTGCCAATGAAGGTGTAAAGTTGTCGAGTTAGTTTAGTGGCGCCGCTTCGTCGAGACGGCGGCGCAAAGAAGGGAGTTACCAATTATGGAGTTTACGTATGAGCAGATCAAGGCGCTCGCAAAGGACACCGGGCGCAAAGTCACCGATCTAATCGCGCTCGCGGCGCAAAACGATCCGTTCTATCAAGGGACGCCAGGCACGCTCGCGCTTGCTGAATGGTTTAGCGAGCTTTACTACAGGCAAGGATGGAATCGTATCCGCAATCACATACGGCGCTGCCACTATCAGATCATGAGCTTAGGCGTCAAGTTGCCTAATGGCAAGCCGTATGAGAACACTATGGAATGTTGGGATACCTTGCTCATTGCCAGTAAAGCGGCTCGCTACCTACAGTTAGTCGATATGGCGTCATTCGATGATCGGCGCAATGATGAGCCGATTAGCTACATTCCGTTACCTCATAGCCCGGCTATAGAAGTGAATGATTACCTCTATGGCTCTGATCTAAACGTCCCTGACTTTCCCGACGTGCCTTACTATTCCCTGAATGACTATCACGGCAACCAGCGTTACCACATAGAGATATGGTGCGAAAAGACAACCATAAACGATGTGCTAGAGCCGCTTTGTCGCGAGTATGGCGCGGTACTACAGACCGGCGCGGGTGAATTGTCTATCACGGCCACGCGCCTGTTAGCAGAGCGCCTACAGGCGGTAGAAAAGCCTACGCGCGTGTTCTACATTAGCGACTTTGATCCGGCGGGGCAATCAATGCCGGTAGCGGTTTCTCGCAAGGTAGAATACTTTGTGCGAACGGATCGCCTTGACGTTGATGTACGCCTGTTCCCTATCGTGCTTACAGCAGAGCAGGTACGCCGCTACCAATTGCCGCGAACGCCTATCAAAGAGAGCGAGAAGCGGCGCGATCACTTTGAACAGCAATTTGGAACGGGCGCGGTAGAACTGGACGCCTTAGAAGCGTTGCAACCAGGCGCGTTACGGCGCATTTTGCGCGACTACATTGAACGCTACTATGATACAGACCTCACGGATCGCGTAAGCGACATGAGAGAGGATGTAGAGCGCGCGTTACGCCGGGCGCGCGATCAGGCGCTCGCGGCTCATGAGCGCGATCTTGACGCTGCTCGCGAGCAATTAGAGCAGATACGCGCCGACTTTGCGCCGCGCATGGCGACATATAGCGAGCAGGTACAGGCTCTATGGCAAGCCATAAGCGCCGATCTACGCGCGGCCATGCCTGATCTTGACGACTATCCGCTACCGGACGCGCGAGACGCCGATGAGATAGGCGACGGCCTGTACAACAGTGAGCGCGACTATCTAGACCAGATAGACGCCTACAAGCAGTTTCAAGGTAAGTAGTTTAGTTAGCGGCGCGCCTGGTTGCGATCCGGGCGCGCCACATTCAAAGGGAGTTACCAGTTATGAGCAAAGAATGGTATGAAGAGTCGCCTAAAGAGTTTGCAGACGGCTTTAGCGAGCAGGTAGAGGTACACCAGGATAGCCCGCTTCTCGCTCGCGAGACGGCCATAGGCGATAGGATGATCCGCTTCACAAGCGGCCTGATCGTTCTGACAATCTCGCGCTATGAGCAAGGAAACGGCTTGCTGGTGATGCAAGGCGGTACGGCGGCCACGCTCAACCAGGAACAGGCGCGAGCCTTGCAACAATGGCTTAATGAGCAATTGAGCGCGAGCGAGCAGCAGATAGACGTTACTCGCTTGCCAAAACAGGCGCGTAGTGATGCTGATTATCGCGCCTGGTTATCCTTTGTAGATAGCGCGCCGGTTGATGCTCTGCTCGCGGCTCTACATGAGCGCGAGACATATACAGACCTCATAGGAAACCTGCTCGCGGATCGTTTGCGCGAGCGCGGCTATACCATTGTTGCTGGTAAAGAGCCGCGAGACGCCGTGATAGAACGAACAGAAGGGACAAAGTAAGCTATGCCAGATGAAACCGTACATACGCTGGTTGCAAGCAGCAACCGGGGCCGCTATGCGCTAGACGATCCGCAAGCAGGGCAAGATATCACCAGTGGAAGTGCGCTCGCGATCCTGCTCGCGGGCCTATGGATACCAGGACGCATTGAACACGGTGGCGCGCTGTATGCGAGTGAGCGCGGCGGTCAACCGGAAAGCGGGTATTACTTCCTTGCGAGCGTCGGCGGCTCATGTGGGCTATGCGCTGGTATGAAGGTTAAGCTGCTGTGATGATCACGATCCGCGCGGCGGCAAAGCGCCTTGACGCAAAGTCTGACACGCTCTGCAAAGATGTGAGAGGTAATCCGACATGGTTTCATGCCAAACAGCAACCGGATCACGTCTGGCTCATCGATGATCAGAGCGAAGGATACCGCGCCTGGGAGACGCGCACAACCGGGCCAGGACGCAAACAATGGGGCGGACACAATAGAAAAGAGGGCAGCTTATGAACTGGCAAGACATCGTGCAGCGCGATCCGTTCCTGGCTGGCTACCTTGCCGCGCGAGAATACGCTGCGGATAGTCTCTATCTCGCTGACACCGGCGAGATAGAGATAGGGCAACCAACGATAGAGCAGGTGCTACAACCGTTCGTTTCCCTCTCACTTGAGCAGCAAGCAAGATTTACGCAAGGATGGAATCAAGGGCAAACTGATAGCGAGCAGGAACGCCGCGAGCAGCGTACCCGCGAGTATGACGCAATGGCAAAGGGATATGATAAGGGCGATCCAGCAGCGAGATGAACATCCGTTCACAGAAGGGAGTAAACCTACTATGCCTGAACATAAGGATTACGTGCTTTGCCGCCACATAGGAAATAGCTTTTTCTACTATCATCCTGATTGCGCGCCGAAGGGCAATGACTACCGGCGCGTGGCGATAGAGGACATGGGAATCGGCGCGACATGTTGCGAGTGCCGGCAAGAGATTATCACACTGGATAGCGAGCGTATCAGCAGTGAAATGCACACTGACAGCTAAGATGATCGAAGCTCGCGGCGTCCTGATGCTCTCGCGCTCAACCATGCTAGCAGGACGCCGCGAGCGCGCTTTATGGCCTGTTATCGCTCTGCTCGCTCTGACAGGAACATTACAGGCCGTATGATAGGGCATACACAGGCCGATCATGCGAGCAACCAGGACGTTTCTATCCTGGTTGCTCTTTTGTATGTCCGGTCATGCTCGCTCGCATTCAGTATCATTTATGCCAGAAAATAGGTATACTTTTAGCAAGAAACCAGCAGAAAAGAGCGAAAAATGCCCTATAAAAGCAGCGAGAAACCGCGAAAATGGACACTTTTGCACGCTTTTGTAATACACTCTATGACGTGGCTTATCAGGCGGCTTTAGTCCACTTTTGAGGTATGAAAAGGACTGAAAAAGCCTTATTGATTTAGAATTATCGCGTTTTTCTCTGTATTGCGCGAGAGAGGTTAAACGACATGGGCGGTTACGGATCGGGACGGCGTAAGCAGCATCATACGACGTTTGAATATTTGCAGATTGATACCGCGAGCTTGCGTAAGCGCAAGTTGTTGACAGGTAGCAAGCTCGCAACCGGCGCGCATGTTCAGTACGTGGCGCAAGCAAAGAGCGTCACTAAAGAGAAGATTACAGAGACACACCATAATCTGTACATCACGGTTGAACGCTACGCGCCGGGCGCTGCTGGTAAGTTCTCGACATGGGGCGCTGCTGGTCATGTAACGCTGCTCTATGGCGTGCAGATCGGTGATGAGAGCAAAGACAAGCAGGTGATTGATATTCCACTGGTGACAACGCCATGCAACTACGGCAATGCGCGCTACTGGTTGCTCGCGCCGTGTTGTGGGCGGCGCTGTAGAGTCGTCTACTTGCCTATCTATGGCGACTCTGATCAGGTAGTCCCTACATGCCGAAACTGTTTAGATGTCCATTATGCTTCACAACAGCAGAGCTACATAGAGCGCCACAAGACGTATGAGAGACACCTGCTCGCGAACTATGGCTATACGTGGGCAGAATTGGAGTATCGCTGCTTGCAAGAACACTACCAGGAGATCACGCCTGAACTGGCATACATCAGGCAACGTTCCATGCTTGACCGCGAGCTAGAGCTATTGCGCCTGGTGATTCGCGTGCAACGCTCTTTGATGAGAATGGATATTCATACCCTTTGCTCGCTCAAAAGTGAAGCGGATCGCCGGGCCTATCTTGATCACCTGCTCGCGGATCGCGGCGCTGGTTACATGGTAGAACTTGCTCGCATGATGGGTATGAGCGTTAATCAGGATGAAACGCGCTCTTTTGAGCAAGCCTATCTTGCTGCTGTCAACCAGGACTCGCAAGAGTCGCAAGAGACAACGCTACAAGAGCCGCTTTGTCTGCATAGCCTGATAGAGCGCAAGCGAGAAACGGAAAGCGAGCTAGAGCTGTTGCGAGCAGCAGCGTAAGTTAGTTGCGCTATAACCCCCTCAGAACCCCCTCAGAATCCCACGCTAAAAACGCGCGTAGAGAACAGACATCGGCTCAAAACGCTCATACAGGCGATTTTAAGCCGATGTTCTGCTTGCTGGTGTTCTCTATCGGCTCGCTTGTGAATTACAAGCCTACGGCGCTGCTGGTTGCGCTGGTGATAGCTCTAGCTCATAGGTGTCTGGTGTTACCTGCTTAAAACCGGCTTGCTCTAATCGGTAGCGCGTCCCTTCATTCTCGCTCTTGACGCGGATCGCGGCTACGCTGATACCCTGCTCGCGCCATACATCGTTAAGTGACTCAACACCAGCAAGCAGCAGCGCGCCGCTTTGCCGTACAGCGTCCCTATACAGGCGCGCAAAGTGTGAATCCGATGTTTCCATATCGATAGAAAAGCGATTCCCATAATCACCAGGACGCGCCGGATCGCGCTTAAAGCCTAGCGAGTCGCCTAACTCTATACCTTCTTTTTCGTTGCTCACACCTTCCATACGCCGAATCAATATTCCCTGCTCTAGCGCGAGCTTTCCTAAAAATTGGAAAAAGCTCGCTATGAGCCGCGCGGATAGCATTTTTGGATTATGGAACTCTTGTCTTACTGCTATGCCCACATAGAGCGTATAGGCATGACCGGGGATATAGGGCAAGACATCATCAGGCGTCATATGCCAGGCGCGGCGCTTGCCACTCATGATATCCTCTAGCGCGTCCGGAGTGTAGGGAACAGCAGTAAGGTATCCTGCTACCTTGCCATGACTGATGATTACATGATCGATGTAAGGATTGACTCCATACCAGCTCAGGCGCTGCTCTGCTGTAGCGGCGGGCCAGTCCATAGAGGTAAGCACCTCCACAATACCGGGCGCGTCTTCTGCTCGCGCCACGCGCGCTACTACTTGCGGATCGGGCGCGCTCGCGGTATGAAAGAAGAGCGCCGTTTCTAGTGCGAGCCGGTCTATCTCTTCTTTTGGATAGTATCCTTCTGAACGCAGTGGGGGAATCACTTTTTTAATCCTACCTGTCCGGACGTAGTATTGAAACGTGTTGCTATTCAACCCTAGCCTCTCTTGCGCTTCTCGCGCTGTATAGTAACCAGGCGGCGCGCTTTTCATATTGCCGCCACGTCGTTTATGGCGCTGATCTGTTTGTGGCATACATTCCTCTTTTCTCAGCAAAGTATCTTGACATGATAGGTAGTCACGGCTATACTATCATTAAGCTCTCTAATATCTCTAATGGTACGCTATACGAGAGTGAGTGTCAAGTAACCAGGAAAAGAGGTAAGGCGACACGTTAGACGGATATCGGCGCGGCGTGCAAACGGGCGGCTCGCTTGCTGCTGCTCAACCAGGATTAACCGGCAATGACCAGGCACTAGACCGACTCGCGCGGCGCGTCTATTCCTGGTTAAGCGAGCAAGGATATGCTCATCTCGCGCCATTGGAGAGCTTTATTACCGGCTTTGTAGACGGCTTTAAGCAAGCCCGGCTTCGAAGTGTGTCCCTGTAGATGTTTAGTAGACAGATAGACCCGGCGCTCACACTTAGCTAGAGCAGCAGCGCCGGGCGCTCTCAACCAGGCGGTTATCGTAACTGCAAGGTCAATCATATTGTAACAGAGAGGTTAAAACACATGGCAAAACCTACCCTTATTCCCGTAAGCGATCAGGACGTAGCGAGCATAGAGGAATTGCTACGCGAGCTTAAATCGCGCGCTAAGGCCGCGAGCGACGCTAAGAATGTAGTCATGTTAGGCGTTTATGCCGATCTGGTGAAGCGCGTTTCACCAGCAGTTCAACGCTTACGCGCTCGCGTAGACCGGGAAGATCGCGCCGCGATCAACCGCGATCACAAAGAGCAGCGCAAGGCAACACGCGATCAGCAAGCCGCGAGCGCATAGCGTGAATCGGCGTCATTCTCGCGCCACATTTCATCGGCGGCTCGCTGCTTGCCAGTGGCGCGAGAACGGCAAAGATCGGCGTACAAAGCGGCTCTATCGCTCGCTTTATGCCGACTTCTTCTAACGTTGGAAAGACTTTGTTGAAAGTGAGTGAATCCCATGCCTGATGATACCAGCAGCGCGAGCGCGCCGGTACAAACAGCAGCAGCGCCGGGTGATAAGCCTAAGCTGCTTAGTCGGTTGTGGCGAAGAACCGGCGGCGCGGTGCTTGCGGCGCGCGTAGTCGATGCTCAACCAGCGAGCGCCATTCCTACTACCGAATCGTTGGCAGTGCAAATAGAGCAAGTAGCTCTTGACGCGAACACGCCGGTAGCAACCATTGTACAGATGCTTGTAGGTGAAACGAAAGAAGTCACAGAAGTTATACAGAGCCTTGACGACAACCGCGAGCGCCTGTTAGGGCGAATCGTCAAGGCGATTGTCACCGTTGCCTGTTATGTCCTTCCCTGGTTGCTCGCGTTCTATGCCGGGGCCGCGCTCGGATACACCTATAGCGGCGGCGCGCCGTTCAACCTGCTACACACCAGCAGCGCCTACTACTACATTGTTTGTTGGGGATATGAGATTATCCTGGTTGCGCTCATGATCGGCATGGTCACACAGTTTAAGCGGCTCAACGGGCGGCGCGGCTTGCCACTGATGATCACGCTGGTTGTGCTTTTCCTGGTACTCGCAATCACCAGCGCGAGCGCGCAATGGATACTATTCGAGAGCCATATCAACCTGCATGACTCATCACAAGTGATCGGCGCGTTGTTTCGCACGCTAGGAACGCCGCTTATCGACTTCTGCGGCGCGGTTGTGCTTGCGGTTCTGCATATCAGGACGCTAGAGCAGCAATTGGAAACCATGCAGCGCAAGAATGAAGCGAGCATTGCGATCAACAAAAAGACGATTGCGAACCGCTTAGAAGTCATACAGGCGGCTATGGAAGTCAAAAATAGCTTGCAAAAAGAGCAGGATTACCAGCAGAAAAACGAGCTTGCCAACGTGATTATCGGCATGTTCAGCGAACACGCCATAGACGCGATCAGGGAGTCACTACAAGGCAAGCGCAACCAGGACGGCGGCTCATTCAGAAGGGACGGGTATAGGTAATGAGACACACTACAGCGAGCAGCATAGCCGACATCCGCAAGCGAGCCGCTTACCAGTTTGAGCTAGAGCAGGTAAGGCTAGGATTCGCTGTAGTGCAATGCCTTACCAATTATCGCTACGTAGTACGTGACCAGGAAACGGGCCGCGACTATACCGCTATGGTGTTACCCTGCTCTTTTGATTTTTACGAGTATCGGCTTAACCGGGGCAAGCGGCGCATAGATATGCTGATCGTGGCGCGTCATAACGCGGTTGTGCCTGTTCGTGTTCTCTCGCTAGAAAACGTGACCAGCTACGCGCCGCTAGCAGAGCCTGCAGCGATAGAGCGCGAGCAGCGAGCGCGGCGCAATCATGAAGAGACGGCACTGCTGGTGTCTAAGCTCTTGCTCAACTTTGAAAGCGCCTGGCAAGAGCTAAAAGCTATGCCTGTTCGCACAAGGCAACGCTACGTAGAACGCTGTAATACCTACCTATCGCCTAAAATTGGCCGTCCCTGGGCTAGTTAGTTCATAGTTTGCTCGCGTCCTGGTTGAGTCGAGACAATCAAGCGCGAGCAGTAAAGGGAGTTACCACATGAAAAGAGCTATCTTATGCCTGTTCTTGCTGCTGATCGCGGCGCTGCTGATCATGGCCGCGCAACCAGTGACCAGCGCAAGCAAGCGATCAGCAGCAGCGCAACCGGCGCATCTGGCAAGCCATGCGAACGGCTATAGCGTTGTTGGCTTGCCAACAGTGAGCGCAAGTCTCATTAACCACGTCCTTTGTAGCGCGTCTAGCCCGGCTTGCTCAACCGGCGCGGCGCTCTATGCCTACGGTATCCAATATGGCATAGACCCGGCGTATGCGCTCGCGTTTTTTGAGCATGAATCGAGCTTTGGTACTACCGGCGTGGCGCGAGTCACGCGCTCGCTAGGCAATATCCGTTGCACGCCGGGCTACGCTTGCATAGACGGCTTTAGAGCCTATGCGACATGGCAAGCCGGTTACTTAGACTGGTATCGGCTCATACGCTCGCTCTACGTCAACCAGTGGCATTTAACGACGGTTGAGCAGATCATCCCGGTCTACGCGCCGTATGATCCGCGAGCCTACATTAGCGCCGTAGAGCAAGCCGTCAACCAGTGGAGATCAGAAGAGGGAAGTTAAACATGTGGCGCGCCTGGCTCTCATTGTCGAGACGCGAGCCAGGCGCATTGTGAGCAGGGAGTTACCTACTTACATAGGTAGCATACCCGGCTTTAGCAGGGAGTGTCAACATGGCCTATCTAGAGCAGATGCAACCTGAATTGATACCAGCAACCAGCGCGCCGGTCATTGACTGCTGCTATTGCTGGTATGTCGTTAATCCTGGTATGCCGTTCCCTGAGTCCTGGTCAAGCACGATATGCGCCGATCATAGCGCCTGGCTACTCGCTCAACTTGCGCGCCGTCGCGAGCAGCGCCTAAGCGAGCAGGTAGCGGCATGACCAGCGAGAAGCGGCGTTGTTACCCGCGTAACTGGGAATCGCTCGCGCTCGCTTGCAAAGAGCGCGCTGCATGGCGTTGCGAGCATTGCGGTATTAAGCAGCTCGCAATCGTCACAAGCCGGGCCGGGCGGCCATATACGATCTACTTGCACGCCGCGCATAGAGATCACGATAAGGCGAATCCTAACCCGACGCTGCTTTGTTTGTGCGTAAGTTGCCATGCTCGTTATGATTATAGACAGGCTACGCGCGAGCAGCGCATACGCATACAGCAGATCGGACACCGGCGCGAGATCGCGCGGATCGGCTCGCTTTTCTTAGCAGCGTACACCTGGCTCAACCAGCAGCGCGAGTGTGCTAGATAGGAGTTTTCGTATGCCAACATTTCAAGGCTATCCACAAGCGATACTTTTCCGAATGACACCTGAACTATGGACATGGAGTACAGTCGGGATGAGGCTGCTCAATGACTTCGAAGCAATTAACATGCTGGTTGAGTCAGGTTTTGAGCGTGTAGAAATCGATGCAAGCTATTTAACCTGTCTTTCAAGTCAAGGTTACGAATCCTACATTCTTGACACTCCAGACGGCGATCAACCTGAATTGTGGCTGCGTCATGAGGACGCGCAAATCATCCGGCAGTGTCCGGTCATTCTCGCGTTTCAACTTGCTGGCTACGTTACGCTAGCAAAATCTCAAGAGCCGGCCGCTACAATTCCTATGTTGCAAATCTTACCTCCGCCCACAATTGGATCATCTGCAATCATCTTTCAAGCGCCGCTTGACGGGCGTTCGCCTGACAGGCATTATGCCTATCATGTCTTAGACTTGCCAGAGGACGCGCAACGACTCCATAGCGCGCTAGCCCAAAAACTAATCACACTCGCGGGCGGCGCGGAGTGCTGGTATCAATGGCGCAATCATATGGGCGTGACCTACGGCAATTTAAATCAGACGATCGCTAACTTACGGCTCTCACAGCTTTCCCCCTCGTATAGCGAACAAAGTCCGCAA
>Ga0207416_1002897_pt1 | contig 17469 bp, 18 predicted proteins | sample PaiPotPPM11metaG_FD_184107 | JGI IMG/M metagenome (GOLD analysis project Ga0207416, IMG submission 184107) | Iron sulfur acid spring bacterial and archeal communities from Banff, Canada, to study Microbial Dark Matter (Phase II) - Paint Pots PPM... ...
CACGTCGGCTATAATATCGCGGGGGGGTAGCCATGTCAAGCGTATTGGGAAGTATTTTCCGTGCTCAGACGAACGTCGCCCCCAGCACAAGGCCGGACTATTAGAGTACCACAAACGTCTCGTGCGATGCTAGACGGGGGAGGGGGATGTCCTATTTCGCGTCGATGGATGCTGGCTCTCGTCAAGGTCAAGAACCCGGCTCACTATGGTTTCGATCCGCTAGCCTGGCCAATCTCCTCTCGTTGATTTCCTTGAACTTCTCGGAGAATTTTTGGCGCTCGGTCTTGCCTATATACACCGATTGGGTCAGCAGATACACGCCCGAAAGGCCGATGACGATCCAGGTCAGTAGCTGGATTCGACCCCCGAGACCCGTTAGAAGGACAAAGAGGCCTGCGGCCACGAGCAAGCGCAGGCTATAGATCCTCGGAACACCTTGAACAACGTATATGGTCGCCACCGCGACGCAAAGGACTGCGATGAGGAGAAAGAGAGCCCCAAGCTGGTGGAGGAACAACAGGGTTGCGCCCGTCGCCAGGATGCATCCAGCCACCGCCAATCGTAGCCACACGCGCCGGTCAATCGGCACCCTACTCATGGCTTAGGGCACTGGGATGCGGAATAGACAATACCCACTAACGCCAAAACACCTATAATGATAACGATCCATCCGCCGAGTCCGAGGGCTCCGATCGCCGCCCCAGCTAACTCGAGAATATCGGCGGCCGTCCATCCAGCAGCTGCGCCGAAGTCACCAATAGACACTTTCCCGCCTGTTGCGTCCTCAACGGCTTGCCATAGCTGCTGACCAATCGCCGCCGCGGCCGCTAACGCATCCGCTAGCACTCCGGCATAACATGACAGGCGAAAGATCGGCGGGAGCGTATCCGGTACATTTGGCACATGTGGAAGGTATACTGCCCCTAAGCCATTATAGGACCCGCCGAGGTCGATATTAAGGCCGATGCTATTCGACTGCACCGTTGCCAATACGATCATCCCGGATCCGGTGTCGATGCAGGGCGTGTTACTGGCGTTTGCATCGCAGGGGGGATCGACGGTACCGCCCCTACCGCCGTTTCCCCCAGATCCCGGCTGAACGGCGAACGGGCGAATCGCGCGGCCGGCTCGAATATCGCTCATCTGGGCAGGCGCGATCATGCCCATCAAACCCATAATTGATGAAAGACTCTTGTCATCAACTATATAAGTCCGCCCGCCGATGGACATTGCCCCATTAAGCGTGCGCTCGTCGATCTCTGACCAGCCAACCCGGGAAGTGATGCGTCAATACTCCAGCGGGGGATCGAACATATCCGTTTGATACCAGCTGCCCTGAGGTGACCGCCCGGCTAGAAAATATGTCCGACCGTGAGTAATCAAGGGATCCGGGGACTAGCGTACGTGTCGCGCCACTTGCCGAAATCGTAGTAGTTATCAGATTCGCAGACGTGCCGCGTTCCCTTACAACAATTTGGCCGAGGTCGGGCTCCAGTAAATAATTAAAGGTTGTAGGCCCCCGATTACTCGCGACATTCGCTGGATTCGGTGCCACCGGGAGAACGGATCCAGTAGATGTAGTTCCCGAGCAATTCGTTATGAGCACCCCACCCGCTACACCTCCGAAAACCTTAAGGAACCGGTTTCTTGTAAGGGGGCCGGAGCTAGCAAAAATATCGTCGCACAATTCACACCTCGTAAAAAGAGCTGACTTTTCCGACAGTATGCGCGGGTTTTCTAGAGGTGTCAATGCGGCATGGGTCCGCACCATGCAGTTCGATTACGCTCGCAGGAAGATCGTTTTGAGGTACTCGGTCTCCGGCATGGCGGGGTGGATGGGGTGATCGGGGGCATGGGCGTGGCGCTCGAGCAGTTGGAGCCGGCGACCGGCCTGGCGGGCTGCATCGAGAGCGACCCGCGTGAGCCGGTCGACCGCTAGATGATGCGAACACGACGATGAGACCAGGTAGCCGTCCTGCGCCAGCACCCCAAGGGCGGCGCGGTGAATGCGCGCGTAGCGGCTCTCGCCGGCGGCTTGGTCTTTGCGGCGCTTGATGAGGGCCGGCGGATCGATGACGACCACCTCGAAGCGACGCCCTTCCCCGGCAAGGCGCTCCATCTCCTCAACCGCGTCGCCGGCGATGCCGTCGATCTGGGTACCGTTTCGTTCCCCGTTTTGCGTCGCGTACTCGATAGCCAGAGCGGAGGCATCGATGCAAACCGTCTCGCCGGCTCCCGCAAGGCCCGCGCTCACACCCCAGGCCCCGACATACGAGAATGCGTCCAGGACGCGGTCACCGGGCTTCACGTAGCGGCGCAAGCGAGCCCGGTTATCGCGCTGGTCGAAGAAATACCCGGTCTTCTGCCCGGCGCGCAGCGGGGCGTCGAGCTCCATGTCCCCTTCGCGGATGGTGATGCGGTCGGGAACCTCACCGATCGCGTCATCCAAGGCTGGGATCCCCTCCAGTTCGGCCATCGAGCCCGAGTTCCGAACCAAGACCCCACTCGGAGCCAAGACGTCGTTGAGGGCCTGCAGAAACGGTCCGCGCAGGGCCAGAGCGCCGGCCGTGTTGAGTTGCGCGACGCAGACGTCGCCGTATCGGTCGAGGACGATTCCCGGCGTTCCGTCGGACTCACCGTAGAGCAAGCGATAGTACGGCGCTTCAAACACATGCTCGCGAAGCGCGAGGGCGCGGCGAATGCGCGCGGCAAACCAGCGGGCGTCGATGGTCGCACGAACGTCGCGCGAAATGACGCGCGCGCATATCAGCGCGCGCGGATTGACGTAGACGATGCCGATCGGATTGCGGCGCATGTCGGTGAGCTCGGCCAGTTCGCCCGGTTCGAACGACGCGAGCGGCGTCGCGGCGATATCGACTTCGTTCGAAAAGACCCAAGCATGACCAAGGCGGACGCGACGGTCCGCCTTGGAGAGCAAACGCAGGTGCTTCACTCCGATCAGCCGAGTTTGCGCGACATCGACTTGGCTTGCAAGAACAGCAGCAAGTAATCGCGTCCGCCGGCTTTACTATCCGTACCGGACATGTTGAACCCGCCGAACGGATGCGCGCCGACGAGCGCGCCGGTGCTCTTGCGGTTGAAGTACAGATTGCCGACGAAGAAATCTTCACGCGCTCGTTCGATTTTGCGCTCGTCGGTCGTATAGATCGATCCCGTCAGCCCGAACTCGGTGTTGTTTGCAATCTCGATCGCATGATCGAAGTCGTTCGCCTTAACGATTGCGAGCACCGGGCCGAAGATCTCTTCCTGCGAGATGCGCGCATCGGGTGCGACGTCGGCGATCACCGTTGGCTCAAGGAAGTATCCGGTCTCACCGACCCGCTTGCCGCCGGAAACCAGACGCCCTTCACGCTTGCCGATCTCGATATACTCCGAGATCGATTTCAGCGCCCCGGCGTTGACCACGGGGCCCATGTAGTTGCCGTTATCGGTCGGGTCGCCGACGGCGATCTTCGCAACGCGGGCGCGGACTCGTTCGACGAAATCGTCGTAGATCGCCGCATCCACGATCGCGCGCGAACAGGCCGAACACTTCTGCCCTTGAAAACCGAAGGCCGAAATCACGACGCCTTCTACCGCGGCGGCGATATCGGCATCGGCGGCGACGACGATCGAATCCTTACCGCCCATCTCCGCGACGACCCGCTTGATCCACTTCTGCCCCGGTTGCGGTTTAGCCGCGAGCTCGTTGATGTGCAGCCCCACTTCTTTGGAGCCGGTGAACGAAATAAAGCGAATCTGGGGATGCGCGACAACGAGATCGCCGATCTCGCTTCCCGAACCCGGGATGAAGTTGACGACGCCGTTCGGCACGCCCGCTTCGGTAAGCATATCGACGAACCACGCGGCGACGACGGCGGAATCGCTCGAAGGTTTGAGCACGACGGTATTTCCGGCAACGATCGCCGCAGCCGTCATTCCGGCCATGATGGCGCCGGCGAAGTTCCAAGGCGGGATCACCGCACCGACTCCCAGAGGGATGTACACCATCTCGTTCCGTTCGCCGGGAACCGGCACGATCGGTTGCGGCTGCGCGTAACGCAGGGCTTCGCGCGCGTAAAACTCCAGGAAGTCGATCGCCTCGGCGATATCTCCGTCGGCTTCGGGCCAGCTCTTGCCCACTTCATACACCAGCAACGCATCGTATTCAAAGCGGCGCTCGCGCATCAGCGCTGCGGCTTTGAAGATGTATCCGGCGCGCTCGTTCGCGGGGAGGCGCTTCCAGCTCTCGAAGGCGCGCGTGGCCGCATCAACCGCCTGCAAGGCCTGCTCCTTCGAAGCGGAGCTCACGATGCCGACGACTTGGCTCGGGTCGGCCGGGTTGACCGAACGAATCTTCTTCTCGGTTTCGATGCGCTTGCCGTCGATCACCAGCGGATACTGTTTACCGAAGGTCGCCTTGACCGTCGCGAGCGCGGCCCGCATGGCCGCGATATCCGCAGGATCGGTAAACGACTTGATAACTTCATTCTGAAAAGGGGCGATGCGTTCGAGCGTGGTCGTCACGATAGGTTATCCTTACAAAAGCATCCAGAGGGGACACGGGAGTCTTCAACCCGGCCTGCAGGTTCCATTCTGCCCTACCGCGGCCAAGCGGGCCTGCCACTATTCCGCTAGCGGGCCCATCCCGCAGATGCGAGAATCGTCGGTGATATGACGTACGATATTGCGATCGTCGGCGGTGGCATCGTCGGCCTAGCGACCGGGCGCGAGCTCCTTTTGCGCCACCCCCATCTCAAGCTGGTGGTGCTGGAAAAGGAAGAGATTCTCGCCAAGCATCAGACCGGGCACAACAGCGGCGTGATCCATTCCGGCATTTACTACAAGCCGGGGTCCCTGAAAGCCAAGCTCTGCGTCGAAGGCCGCCGCTCGCTCTGGGAGTACTGCGATGCCAAGGCGATCCCGTGGAAGGGCGTGGGCAAGCTCATCGTCGCCACCGAAGAGCGCGAGCTCCCGCTGCTCGACGACCTCTATCAACGCGGCATCGAAAACGGCATCGAGAATCTTGAGATCGTCGACGCGAAAGGCATCCGCCAACGCGAGCCGCATTGCCGCGGCATCAAAGCGATCTTCTCGCCGGTGACGGGCATCGTCGACTACGGCGTGGTCGCGCGAAGCTATGGTGACGACATCAAGGCCGCCGGGGGCGAAATCTACACCGGCTGCGAGGTGAAAGGCATTTCGCGTAAAGGCGGCGTGGCCGTTCTCGATACGAACCAAGGCGATTACCAAGCGAAGTACGTCATCACGTGCGGCGGCCTGCAATCGGACCGGCTCGCGCGCATGACCGGCGGCGGCAGCGATCCGAAGATCGTTCCGTTCCGCGGGGACTACCTGATCCTTAAACCCGATAAGCGCGACCTCGTAAAGGGAAACATTTATCCGGTGCCCGATCCGAGCTTCCCGTTCTTAGGCGTCCATTTTACGCCGCGCATGAACGGCGATATCTGGCTCGGGCCCAACGCCGTCCTCGCGTTCGCGCGCGAAGGCTACACATTCACCACGATCAACCCGGGCGATCTGCTCGAGACGCTGACCTACCCCGGCTTCATCAAGCTCGCATCGAAGTATTTCTCGACCGGCATGGGCGAGATGTACCGCGACTTGCTGCGCGGCGCATACGTGAAAGCGCTGCAACGCTACATTCCCGACTTGAAGGTTGAAGATACGCTCCCGGGCCCCTCGGGCGTCCGAGCGCAAGCCATGATGGCCGACGGCACGCAGGTCGACGACTTCGTTTTCGAGGGCGACGAAGGCGTCGTGCACGTGCGTAACGCCCCTTCGCCGGCGGCAACGTCGTCGCTCGCGATCGGCCGGTTCATCAGCGACGATGCCGACAAGCGTTTCGGATTGGGAACCATACCGGCATCCGTCTAGCTTTCGTAGCAGTTCCGAGCCGATATCGGCGCGAAGGGCCCGCAGCAATGCGGGCTCTTGTCATTCGCCGCGGCCACATCGCCGATTTCGAACCGCTCTTGCAACTCTTCGAATCGGTTGCCGCCGAGCGCCTCTGGATCGGCACCGAGCCCGGCTTCGACCGCGATCTCTATCGCGAACGTTGGCTCCACAATCTCGCCGATTCGAATCGGCCGCTCTTCGTCGCATGCGAGGGCGAGCGCATCGTGGGAATGCTTGCCGTGAACGAGCACGAAGCCTTCGGGCCGACGTTGGGCATGCTCGTCGATGCGCCGTATCGCGGGCAACGTGTCGGCGCGGCGTTGATGGACGCCTGCATTCGTTGGGCTACCGAGCGCGGGCTACCGGCCATCCATCTGTTGGTTTTCCCGCACAACACCCGGGCGCGCGCGCTTTACCAACGCAAAGGATTCGTCGAGGTCGAACGATTCGAACGCGACGTCACGCGCGACGACGGACAAATCTGGGACACGATCCTGATGTCGCTACACCTTCGCGAGGATCGAGCATCGCTGTAGCGCCTTACGGTCGCTGGCGCTATCGAACCGATGCGGCCCGCAAGGACGCGATGAAACGTCCCGCCCGCTCCGCCGCTTCTTCTCCGTCGACGCCACGATACGCATCGATCAGCGCGCTCCCGACGATAATGCCGTCGGCTAGCGGGCCGACCTCCCGCACGTGGCCCGGGTTGCTGACGCCGAATCCTACCGCCAGCGGCGTGGGGGTAAGGCTGCGCAACATCGCCAGTTGCGACCGCAACGGGTCGAAGTTCGGGGCCGTCTTGGCACCGGTAACGCCCATGCGCGATACCACGTACACGAATCCGGTGGCTTGGGCCACGATGGTTTGCGCTCGCTGGCGTGTGGTTGACGGCGCGACCAGCAACGGCATATCCATTCCGTGCTGCGCGAGCAAGCCTGCCAATTCGGCCGACTCTTCCAGCGCGATGTCCGGAACGATGGCGCCGCTCCCGCCGGCCTGCGCGAGATCGCGAGCGAAGCGTTCGATGCCGTATTGGTAGACGGGGTTAAAGTACGTAAAGAGCACGATCGGCACGCCGCCCGCATCCCGGTATCGGCGCACCAGCGCAAGCACCTCCGCGATGCCGATATCGTGCGCGAGCGCACGTTGGCCGGCTGCCGCGATAGTCGGCCCGTCGGCGAGCGGGTCTCCGTACGGAACGCCCAGTTCGATAGCGTCCGCACCGGCTCGTGCCAGCGCGTGAAGCACGCGCTCGCACGTTGCCATATCCGGATCGCCGGCCATGACGTACGGAATAAGCGCCGAACGGCCCTCCCGGCGCGCTCGATCGAAGATCTCTCCCAACATCAACCCGCCGCCCGTTCGTGCGCGCGAACCTGGGCGATGTCCTTATCGCCGCGGCCGCTCAGATTGACGACGATTAAATCGTCGCTCCCGCGCTCGGCGGCAAGCTTGCGCGCGAACGCCAACGCGTGCGCGCTCTCCAGTGCGGGAATGATGCCTTCGCTCCGAGCGAAACCGTGGAACGCTTCAAGCGCTTCATCGTCGGTAACCGGCACGTACGTGGCGCGCCCCGAATCTTTGAGAAATGCGTGCTCCGGGCCGACGCCGGGATAATCCAGCCCGGCGCTGATCGAATGCGTGTCTTGTACTTGTCCGCGCTCGGACTGCAACAGATACGATCGCGATCCGTGCAAGATACCAACGCTACCGGCGCCGAGCGCGGCCGCCGTCCGGCCCGACGCGATCCCCTCGCCGGCGGCTTCGACACCCCAGAGCCGAACGTTCGGGTCGTCGAGGAACGCGGCGAACATGCCGATCGCGTTGCTGCCGCCGCCCACGCACGCAATCACGTCGCTCGGTAAGCGGCCGAACCGCTCCAAACACTGGGCGCGCGTTTCGTCGCCGATCACCCGTTGGAATTCGCGAACCATGTACGGATACGGGTGCGCGCCCACGACGCTGCCGATCACGTAGAACGTCTCGTCCACCTCCGACGCCCAAACGCGAAAGGCTTCGTTGGTCGCGTCTTTGAGGGTCTGCGTGCCGCCCGTCACCGGATGCACGGTCGCACCCAAGAGCTTCATAATGTAGACGTTGAGCGCCTGACGTTCGATATCGAGCGCGCCCATGTAGACGTCAACCGGAAACCCGAGCTTCGCGCCGACCGTAGCGGTGGCTACGCCGTGTTGCCCGGCGCCGGTCTCGGCGATCAGCCGCTTCTTTCCCATGCGGCGCGCGAGCAGCGCTTGGCCGACGGTATTATTGATCTTGTGGGCGCCGGTATGATTGGTATCTTCTCGTTTGACGATAAACGGAACGTCCGAGCGATCCTGCGCGTATCGCTCCGCGCGGTACAGCGCCGACGGGCGGCCGACGAAATCGCGCAAGATGGCGTGATATTCGCTCCAAAAAGACGGGTCGGCAACCGCCAGGGCGAGCGCCTGCTCCAATGCCTCCAGCGCACCAACCAACACTTCCGGAACGAAGCGTCCGCCGAAAGCACCAAAGTAACCGCGTGAATCAGGTTGCATCGCTATCCCGTACGGCCGTGATGAACGCGCGCATTTTATCGAAATCCTTACGCCCATCCGTTTCGATGCCGCTGCGCGCGTCGACACCGAAAGGATGAATCGCCGTAATACAGGCGGTAACGTTTTGCGCGCGCAACCCGCCGGCAATCCACACCGGCCGCTCCCGCGCGATGGGCTCTACGATCTCCCACGCAAAGGCCCTACCGCTACCACCGGCGAGCCCCGCGCTCCCCGTATCGAACATAACGGTCGCTTCTGCGTATCGGTTGCAACGCTCGCGTAGCGAGCCGGTGCCGTCTTGGGCGCCGACGTGGATAACCTTTATTGCACGCCGCGCGTACGGTGCGATCCAGCTCGGCCGCTCGTCTCCCGAAAATTGCAGCAGCGCTTGCGGGAACAACTCGAGGACGCGGCCCACCTCGTCCCGGCTCGGGTCCACAAAGACCGCTACCGGAATCGGCGACTCGTTCGAAAGCTCGCGAGCAATCGCTTCCGCGGCGCTCCATGCGATCCGTCGCTCCGACGGCGCGAAGATCATGCCGAAGTGCGAGGCGCCGCTACGCCCGGCCAACCCCACGTCATCCACGCCGGTCATACCGCAGAACTTTACGCGCGCGTGCATGCCTTCATCGCTACGATCTGTCGTACCGGGTCCTCCGAACGCATCAGCGACTCTCCGACCAGCACGCCGCGTGCGCCCGCCCGCGTGAGCCGCTCGACGTCCCGAGGGCCGCTCATCCCGCTCTCGCTAATCGCAAAGATCTCCGGAGGCACTAGTGGAAGGATGCACTCGCTGACGGCGAGGTTGGTCGTCATGGTACGCAAATTGCGGTTGTTGACGCCGATCAGCGTAGCTCCGAGGCCGAGAGCACGTTCGAGCTCGTCTTCGCCGTGCACTTCCACCAAGACGTCGAGGCCGAAGAGTCGCGCCTCGTCGAGGCACGCGCCGACGCTCGCATCGTCGAGTCCCGCAACGATCAGGAGAATGCAGTCCGCTCCGTACGCGGCCGACTGCGCGACCTCGTATGGACCGCTCAGGAAATCCTTGCGCAAAAGCGGCAGCTTCGTGGCATCGCGCACGTCTTGCAAGAAATGCAAATCGCCCAAAAAATGATCGCGTTCGGTCAACACGCTGATCGCATCGGCGCCTGCGTTTTCGTACAGGCGCCCGATTGCGACGTGATCGAAATTGTGCGCGATGAGCCCCGCCGACGGCGAGGCCCGTTTGATCTCCGCGATGACGGCGGTTCCGGTGCTGGCTCGCAACGCGGCCAAAAATGGGCGGCGATCGCCAGCAGTCGCGAGCGCGCGCTCGTGCAAGGCCGCGTAGGGCTCGTCGCGCATTTCGACTTCGAGGCGCCGGGCTCGAGCTTCATAGATCTTCTTTAGAACGTCATCCACGAGCGATCTCCTTAGCGCGTTCGAAGGTCCGTAGCGCAGCGCCGCTCCATAACGCCTCTCGCGCGCGCTCGAACGCCCGTCCTATCGTCGTCTCACTCCCCGCCGTGAGTAACGCAAGGGCCGCGTTCAGCGCGACGACATCTGCACGAGCGGAACGCTCCCCGCCCAAAATCGAAAAGAACGCCTCCGTACAGAGCGCCGTCGACCCGGCGACGATCGATGAAAGCGGGGTACTGACGCCGTAATCGTTCGGATCCAGTTCCCAACGGTGCGCGCCCGTTTCATCGAACGAGTACACCGTGGAGATTCCATGTCCGGCGACCTCGTCGATTCCGCCCGCGCCGTGAACGACGGCACCGCGCCGAACGCCGAGGTCGCGGAGCACGTCACCGACCAGCTCGACGAGCGATTCACGGGCCACCCCGACGATTTGCACGTTGGCATTCGCAGGGTTCGTAAGCGGCCCGAGAACGTTGAAAATGGTCCGCACGCCCAACTCCCGGCGAATGGGTGCGATATTTTTCATCGCGGGATGGTACCGAGGTGCGAACATGAACGTAAAGTTGGACATCTGCAGCATCTGCGCGGCGCGTTCGGGCGCCACGTCGAGGGGTAGCCCCGCGGCTTCCAGGACGTCGGCGCTACCGCACGCGCTGGAAGCGGCGCGATTCCCATGCTTCGCAACCGGTATGCCGCAGGCTGCCACCGCTAGCGCGGCCATGGTGGAGACGTTGATCGTGTTGGCGCCATCGCCGCCCGTACCGACGACGTCGACGAGCAACTCGAGCCGATGCTCGACGTGCAGGCTACGCTCGCGCATCGCGCGCGCCGCGCCAACGATCTCGTCCACGTGCTCGCCCTTGGCGGCAAGTGCCGCCAAGGCTCCCGCGCCTTGGATCGCCGTCAACGAGCCATCCATGATCGATCCGATCAAGTCGGCCGACTGCGATGCCTCCAGGTGTTCGCCGGCGAGCAACCGGCGCAGCAGCGGTGCGTACTCCATGCTATAAAAAAACACACGGCGGCTCGAAACGGTTCGAGCGCCGTGCGTTTATTTCATTCCGGTACGTTGGTTTAGCGAACAAGCTCGATGAGCGAGAGTTCGGCCGCATCGCCGTTGCGGACGCGCGTCTTGGTAATGCGCGTATATCCGCCGTTACGGCCCTTGAGCGAAGGGGCGATTTGTTCGACGAGCTTCTTTACGACGGCCGGCTCGGTGATGAACTCCGCCAGATTGCGCCGCGCGGCGAGATCGCCTTTCATCGCGGTGGTAATGAGACGCTCGGCCACTTTGCTGATCTCTTTTGCTTTGGTCGAGGTCGTTTCGATTTTCTCGTGCTTGAACAGCGAGGTTGCGAGATTGCGCAGCAACGCCTTGCGATGACCGTCCGTGCGCGATAGGCGCTTGTATGCGATTTGATGCGGCATGATGATACTCGCTACGAAAGACGCAGCGAGAGCCCCCTCTCTTCAAGTACTTGTTTGATTTCGTCTAGCGACTTCTTGCCGAAGTTGCGCATCTTCATGATTTCGTCTTCGGTAAGGTCGAGAAGTTCCGAGATCTTCGAAATCCCGGCGCGCTTAAGGCAATTGAACGAGCGCACCGAGAGGTTGAGCGATTCCACCGGAATGTCCCACTCGTTGGGCGGCGCTTCCGGAAGCGGCTCGGCGCGATTCGTGAATCCGACGAATAGCTCGAACTGCTCCTGCAGAATGCGCGCAGCGGTCGCGAGCGCCTCGTCGGGCGTGATCGAGCCGTTGGTCTCGATTTCGAGGACGAGCCGGTCGAAATCGACGCTCTGCCCGACGCGGGTGTCGTCGACGGTAAAGTTGACTTTGCGAATCGGCGAGAAGATCGAATCGAGCGGAATGAGCCCGATCATGTGCTCGACGTTACGTTGCTTGTCGGCCATGACGTAGCCGCGTCCCATTTCGACGCCCAGCTCCATCGAGAGTTTCGCATCTTTGGACGAAAGCGTCGCGATGTGGTAGTTGGGTTCGAGAATCTCGACGTCCGCGTCCGGTGCGATGTCGGCTGCGGTCACTTCGCGCGATCCGGAGACCGAGAGCGTGACCACTTTGGGTTCGTCGCTGTTGAGCTTAACCGGCAAGCCTTTGAGGTTGAGCATCAGCGCGATCGTGTCCTCGACCATCCCCGGGATCGTCGAAAACTCGTGAAGCACGCCGTCGATCTTCATATATGTAATGGCGGCGCCGGGAATCGCGCTGAGCAGCATGCGGCGCAGAGCGTTACCGAGCGTGATGCCAAAGCCGCGATCGAGCGGTTCGATCGTGAATTTGGCATAGTTTTCGCGCCGCTCGCGTACTTCGATCGTGGCGCCTGCGGCGGTTTCAAATGTCGTCATGGGTAGTGTGGCGTTTCCTTCGTTGCCGCTTACGTTATCCGCGAACCGTCCCAGACGGTGCGCGATCCCACGCCTAGCGGCGATGTGAGTGAATTAACGTGAATAGAATTCGACGATGAGCTGTTCGTCAACCGGCGTGTCGATTTGCTCGCGCGACGGAAGCTGGACCACCTTACCGGTTTTCTCGGTCTCGTTCCATTCGAGCCACTCGGGCGGCCGGCGGCTGCCGGCGACTTCGAGGTTGGCTGCAAACACCGGAGACCTCAGGCTGCGCTCGCCGATCGAAAGCACGTCGCCCGGCTTGACGATGAACGACGGGACGTTCACCAATTTGCCGTTGACGCGGAAGTGACGGTGCGTAACCAGCTGGCGGGCCTGCGAACGGCTCGCCGCAAGATTGAGCCGGTACACGACGTTATCGAGACGACGCTCGAGCATTTGCAAGAACGTGCGCCCGGTCTGTCCGGGAACGCGGGCCGCTTCGCGGAAATAGTTTTCGAATTGCGTTTCGTGCACGCCGTAATAACGACGCATCTTCTGCTTCTCACGAAGCTGACGGCCGTACTCGGAGATTTTCTGACGCTGCTTGCCTTGCGTCTTTTGGCCCGGAGCCGTACCGCGGCGCTCGACGGCGCACTTTCTCGATAGGCAGCGGTCACCTTTGAGGAAGAGTTTGATTTTTTCACCGGTCTTGCTCGCGGCGGTTTCGCGGCGGCAGAGACGGCAAACGGGTCCAGTATAGCGCGACATATGCTCTCTCTATAGCTCCTAGTTACACGCGCCGACGCTTGGGCGGGCGGCAACCATTGTGTGGAATCGGCGTGACATCTTTGATGAGGGTTATTTCGAGACCGGCGGCTTGAAGCGAACGGATCGCAGCCTCACGCCCCGCGCCCGGGCCTTTTACGAGCACCTCGGTGCTCTTCATGCCGTGATCCATCGCTTTGCGAGCGGCGGCTTCGGCGGCCATCTGGGCGGCGAACGGCGTCGATTTCTTAGAGCCCTTGAAGCCGAGGTTACCGGCCGAGGCCCATGAAACGACGTTGCCGTGCGTATCGGCGATCGTAACGATCGTGTTATTGAACGACGCGTGCACGTGGGTAACGCCCGATTGGACGTTCTTAATCTCACGCTTACGACGCGTTTTAGTTTGCTTTTTGGCAGCCAAGACTTGAAATCTCCGACGTTTTTCCTTCCCCGAACGACGGGGTGTCGTCGCCTCGACGCAGTCCGATCGCGTAGCGATCGACTCCATCTCATCCGCGGACGCTCGGCGATTGCGCCCGGGTGGTTTGCGCGCGAGCGCAACCCACGGTGATGCCGCGTGCGCCGCTCCGAGAGAGAGCAGCGCCAAGGCCGTATCTTACCTTAGGGGGGTCGCAAGGGTCAAGCGCAAAAAGCCCAGATTTATGAAAAGCAACCTCTCGCGAGCCTCTTTCATGAGTGTGACCGCGGTGGGAAGCCTCGTGGCGGCAAGTCCGCGGCGCTCGCCCGCAACATCCGGGACCACGGTTCCGGGGGGCGCCGCCTTTCATCGCGTCGATCGTGCCCTTGTCCTCTCGGGAGGTGGCGCACGGGGATCGTATCAAGCCGGATTGATCGCCGCAATCGTGGCCGACCGCTCTCTTGCCGACGGCCAGCCGCTGAGCCCCTACGGCCTGGTTTGCGGCACCTCGATCGGCGCGCTCAACGGCTATTTCGTAGCAACCGGACAGTACCGGCTTCTCCGCCATCTTTGGTATTCGATAGCTCGACAACGCGTGATTCGCCTCAAGCGCGAGTTCGCGACCATCCCGGAGCAACAAGCCGGCGTCGCTACGCGTATCTGGCAGGCCATGCGTTTGGCGCTCGGCCTCAATTCACGCGTGAAAGGCGTTCTCGACGGCGCTTACTTGCGCGATTGGCTGGGGCAATATATCGACCCCGCGCGCCCGGTCCTCACGCCTTTCGTATGGACGGTCACGAACCTCACGACGCAGCAGCCGGAGTTCTTTGCGTTGCTTCCCGAGGCTCCCGACGCCGCGACCAAGGCCGCGGCCGTTCGCGCCCTGACGGCCACCGTCGGATCCGGCACCGTGCTGCGCTTAGCAACGCCGGATCTACTCATCGACGCCTTGCAGGCCTCCGCCGCGATACCCATCGCCTTCGATCCGGTGACGCTGCCAGGTGTCGACGGGAGTCCCTCGCAGTACGTCGACGGAGGCGTGACCGCGAACACGCCGGTGGGCGTCGCGCGCGCCGGAGCGAAGGCCATCGACGTCGTGTTCTTAGATCCACCCATCGAGGCGTATTCATACGGTAGCGCCATCGAGATCGCCAGCGGCGCGTTCGGAGCAATGCAGAAACGCATTCTCGAAGCCGATCTTCGCGCGGCGTACTTTGAAACGTTCGGCAAGCGCGCGATCTTGGGCATGAATGGGCACGATCCGAACAATCAGGCTTCGAACGGACAAGCCGATAGCGAGAATCTCGGGCGGTTCGTGCAATCGCTCTACGACGTCGATATTCGCACCCTGCGCCCACAGAAGGAGTTACCGGTCGACGTGATCGGCTTCGACGACGAACGCTCGTTGATGGACGCCTATCGGATCGGATACGCAGACGCGCGACGCGGATTTACGCCATATGCGACCGGCTTCTGAGCCGGACGGCAGAAGAAACGGGGCCCGGCGATTGCCGAGCCCCGTTACTTTCATCCCTGTGGATGTTGCTGCTTAGAACTTGATGCCAAGGCCCAGGTAGGGACCGTTTGCAGTGAAGCCCGAAGGAGCGTTTTGCTTGTTCATGCCGTTCTCGCCGATCCAGCCGAGGTCGAGGAAGACCGGGCTGTTGCCGAGGACGTAGGCCGCGCCGACCTGGTACTTCAAGAGGCGGTACGCGAGGGAGTACTGCGTGCCAGTAACCGTCGTGTAGTTACCCTTGAGGTTCGGGTAGTACCACGCACTACCGTAGAACGAGAGCGCCTGATTGAGGTCCGGGAGCTTTTCGATCCCGAAGCCGAAGCCGTTCTCTTTCGGATAGCCGTAGTTGTTGGTGCGCCAGAGGTAGCCAACGCCGATGTAGATGCGCGGGTTCGCCACTTTGAGGCCGAAGCGGCCGTCGAAGTCTTGATCGCGCGCCGTGAACGCCGGGACGAAGGTCTGGCCTACGCCGCCGATGTTCGTGACGCAACCCGGGTCGCCGGCCGGAACGCCGAGTGCCGTGCACTGGTCGTTGACGGACGGAGCGTAACCGGCAGGCGTCGCAACGCCCTGGTTATGCGGGTAGCCGAACTGCGTGTAGGTGCCTTCCAGCATCCACGGCAGGTTGAAGGCGTTGAACTCGAAGCCGCCACGGACCGCGTACGAGCTCTTGCCGGTGTTGCCCGGGCTAAACTCGTTGTACACCTTCGGCGAAATGATGTAGTCGCCGGCGATGAACTTATCGAGGTACGGGGTCGCTACCGGTGCCGGGGTCGGGGTCGGGGGAGCGGTAGGAGCCGCGGTCGGCTCTTCCGTCGGCGCCGGTGCGGGCGGTGGGGTCGGGGGAAGATAGCGGACCACGACAAGCTGCTTGTCGGGGACCCATTGCACGTAGGCTCCCATGCCCTCCGAAATAACGCGGAGCGGCACGAGGACGCTGCCCTTGTAGAGCATCGGCGGGACGTCCAGGGGACGCGATTCGCCGTTGATCATCACTTCAGGCTTGCCGACGGTCACTTTGACCTCGGCGCCGGGCTTGGTAACCGTCACGGTCTTGCTTGCGGCGTCGTACGAAACCGAGGCGCCCATCTGCTCGAACATCGAGCGCAACGGGATCAGTACGGTGCCGCCTTTCACGAGCGCAGCGAGAACGCGGCCCTGCTTGAGGACGTCGGGCTTGCTGTACACGTGATGATCGTTATATAGAATCGGAATTTGGCCGGACGGCGGAGTTCCGAAGTTCGCCGCCGGGGTCGTGCCCATGCTAGCTTGCGCAACCACAGTGTTTCCAGAGTTTCCCTGTGCTTGCGAGACCAGCGGAGCGGCGACCGCGCCAAGCCCAAGACCGGCTGCTAACAGCGCGGCGAGGACTCCGGTGCTCAGTCGTTTCACGAATGCCTCCTTAAGAGTTCTGTTACTTGCTTCCAGGGCGGTACAACCGCCCTGCTCAACTAAACGCACGAGACCGAGGAACAGTTCCGTACGCTTGCCGAGTCGTATCGGTTATGCCCCGCTCGGCTGGGCGGTAAACGCCAAATCCACGCTACACCGCACGCAATTTCCACCGCAGCCAGCCCGAAGGCGATCCGCGGGCCGTTCGGGCCCGCCAACTCCCCCGTGCGTGCCAGCAGGGCGGTGGCGAAAAGCGGCGCGAGGACCTGCGGCCCGACCACGGCGAGGTTCCAGACCGCCATCGTCGTCGCCATGGCGCCGGCCGGCAGGGTTCTGCAGGCGAAGGCCCAGTCGGCGCACAGAAAAATGCCCCAGCCGCAGCCCGCAAGCGCGATTGCGACCGGGAGCACGGGCAGTGCGGTGGCTAGGGCCAACACCGCAATCGAGATCGACACGATGGCCCCGCCGACCGTCACGATCCATCGCTCGTCGAACCGGTCGGAGGGGCGCGCCGCCAACGACGCGCCGAGCGCGCCTAACAACGTGAACGCCAGAATGCACAATCCGCTCGCGAGCTGCACCGGAATGCCGAAGCCTTTGGGCAACACGTCGCGCACGTAGAACAGCAGATAGCCGAGTAACGTATAAAATCCCACGTACATCAGCGCGCGCGAAACGAACAAATCGATCAACGTCCGGCTCACCGCTAATCGCGCGACCGTGCGTATCGGTTGCAGGCTCACCCGTGCGAGTTGAGCGATCGTGCATGCCGCGCTACCGATGAGGAGCGCCGCCAAAGCGAATGCGAGCGACGCCGGAGCCAGCACGACGCTCGCGAGAATCGCTCCGGTTGCGTTGCCCGCGCTCTGCATGCCTGCCATCCATCCGGAGGCGCGTCCGATTCGCCCCGGCTCGAAAACATCCGGAACGATCGCTTGATACGGCCCGATCGCCACGTTCAACGCGAACTGCAAGAGCGCGAACCACACGAGGAGCGAACCGATACTCGATGCGCGGTAGAAGCCCACGATGGCGACCGCGCCGGCGAACACGCCGGTCGCGTAAAAGGCGATGCGGCTATCGCCCGCGCGACGACGCGCATCGGAGAGCGGGCCTACGAGCAGTTGTGCGACCGCTGCGGCAAGCGCGCCTGCGATCGAGATGCGCGCGTACGCC
>Ga0207416_1002898_pt1 | contig 17467 bp, 15 predicted proteins | sample PaiPotPPM11metaG_FD_184107 | JGI IMG/M metagenome (GOLD analysis project Ga0207416, IMG submission 184107) | Iron sulfur acid spring bacterial and archeal communities from Banff, Canada, to study Microbial Dark Matter (Phase II) - Paint Pots PPM... ...
CCCACGCGCGAAAGGCGAACGCGAAGACCGGAGCAGCATCGGCGGCGAACCACGGGACGCCATCGACGTTCGCGGTCCGCGCTTGGGCTCGCACGATCCCGAGCGACGGGGCGACCATGTCCGACTTGGCAGCGGGGGCGATCCGATGAAGCCGAGCATATTTCTTGCTGTGGTACTTTCTACAGTCAACTGGGGCGCCCAGGCCCAACCGGCAACGCACAGTTCGGGATTTCCAACCGCCAAGCAGTTTATCGCAGCCACGATCAACGGCAAGGATTACAGCGACCGCCTACATACGCTCAATATGGGCGTCGCCGGAAACGGCAATCCCTACGCTACCGGATTCGCAGGGTGCCATGGCTGGTTTGGCCAGATCTCAAAACTCGACGCGGAGCAACTTGCGTTCAACTCCATCGATGTGAGCCAGGGACAGCCGCGCGGTCCGTGCAGCGCCGAGCAGCAAAAGGACGAAGACGATTTCTTGAATGCGTTGCGGCAAGTCGTCCATTGGCGGCTCGATCAGCAGACCCTAGTCCTCGACGGAAACGGCGTGAGCGTAAGCTTGGCTCTGCCCTCGCAAGCCGACATCTGCGTCAACAAGTACAACAGCTACGCCATCATTAGCATGATCCAGAGCTGCACCGCCGTGATCCAGTCGGGGAGCAGCTCAGGGCCCGGATTGGCTTTACTTTATTTCAGCAGAGGCTTCGCATACCAGGGCAAACGGGATTACGATCATGCCATTGCCGATTTCGATCAGGCGATCCGGCTCGAACCCAATAATGAGCCGGCCTTCCTCAATCGCGGTGAGGCATACCTCGGCAAGAGGGATTACGACCGCGCCATCGCCGATTACGACCAGGCAATCCGGCTCGCTCCGAACAATACGGCCGACTTGAACGCGCGCTGCCGCGCCCGCGCGATCCTTAACCGCGACTTGCCGAAGGCACTGGCCGATTGCGACGAGTCATTGCGGCTGCGAGCCGATAATCCCCGCGCGCTGGACAGCCGCGGCTTGACCGATTTGCGGTTAGCCCGGTTCGACGACGCCATCGCCGATTACGCCGCCGCCCTGAGGCTTAATCCCAAGAGTGCCAGTTCGCTTTATGGCCGCGCTCTGGCCAAACGCGCCAACGGCGATATCGCCGGCAGCACCGCCGACCATGCCAGCGCGAGGGCAAATCAGAAAAATATCGCCGACGTGTTTGCCGGTTATGGGATGCAGACTGTTCCGCCTTTGGTGGCGGAAGTTTTCGATAAATATGATCTGTTCGGGGTGTTCGCCTGGGACTGCAACAGGCCGCCGAATAGCGCTGACAACTGGCAATACATCGATGGCGAGATCAATGCCGAGCATGTGAAACGGCAATTCATCACCGGTCCAGCAAAACCCGAATGGACGATCGTCATCGATAAAGCTGAGGAGCTAAAGCCAAACGAAGTCATGTTCAGCGGCATCCGTGATAACGGGGAGGCCGTCGAAGGTGTTTGGCATATCGAGCAGAACGGCGTGCAGCAATGGTCGGCTATGGAGGCGGGTAAGCCGTCGATCAAGAATGGCCTTCTAGTGAAGACCGGCAGAAAAATGCCCTTCCTCTACAGGTGCAGCCCAGGCTGAGGGATACCGCCGGGAAATTGAAATTGGCGTTTACTGCTTCGGCGCGTGCCGCTCGTCGATGCTTTCCCATTTGTCGTAGCCGACGAGCTTTTTGTAGTCCTCGAAATCCATGCCGTCGTTGCGGCGGGCGAATTTGCCGGACTTCATGTCGAGCAACACCGACTCGATCGCCTTTGCCGCATGCATCAGCGTGTCGAGGCCGAGCACGGCGCAGTTGAAGCCGAGATCGCCGAGTTCCTCCATCGAGAGGATCGGCGTGTGGCCGCCCATCAGCGGATTGCAGATTTGCGGCACGTCGAAGGCGCGGCCGATGCGCTTGAGCTCTTCGATCGATCGCGGCGCCTCGATGAAAATGCCGTCGGCGCCGGCGCGGATGTAGCGCTCGGCGCGGCGCATGGCCTCGTCGAGATCGTAGACCGCGCGCGCGTCGGTGCGCGCCAGAATCCAGGTTTCCGGGTTGATCCGCTCCGAACATGCCGCCTTGATCTTTGCTTCCGCAAGTTCGGTGGGCACGACCTTCTTGCCGACCATGTGGCCGCAGCGCTTGGGCCATTGCTGGTCCTCGATGAGTATGGCGCTCACGCCCATGCGCTCGTAGGTCTGCACCGTATGCACGACGTTTTTCACGTCGCCATAGCCATCGTCGCCGTCGACGAACACCGGCAAGTCGCAGGCCGATATGATGTCGCGCACCGCGGCGGCGATTTCGCCGAAGCCTTTGAGCCCGATATCGGGCACGCCATAGCGGGCGCCGACCGCCGGGAAGCCGCCGATGAAATAGGTCTCGAAGCCGATTTGCTGGATGAGCCGCGCACTCAGCGCGTCGTGCGCGCCGGGCACGACCAGGAAGCGCTTGTCGGCGACGGCCTTGTCGATGATTTGGCGGAAGCTGGTCGGCATTGAATGGTCCATTCCTCATCCGCCCCCGCGGAGTGAAAAGAAGCGGGGGAGGGGGACCGCGCGTAGCGCGGAAGAGGGAGCTTGCAGCATAGATGCTAGCATCACCGCCGACGCCCCTTCCACCGCCCCGCTGCGCCGGGCGATCCCCCTCCCCCACTTTCTTGGGGGAGGATGATTTTAGAGCTTCCTCAGCCAAACCCTGTTGTCGTGGAAGGCGGCACCGCCGAATGGCGCAATCGAATCGGCGCCGGTGAGCGTATTGATGCCGCGGCCGTCCGCGTAGGCGGAATTGGGCCACAACGATTCGGCGATCAAGACGCCGCGCCGCACGCCGTCGAACAGTTTTGCGTGGAGCTGGACCTTGCCACGGCGATTGCCGAGCGTGACTGCGTCGCCATCGTTGACGCCGAGCGGGGCGGCATCGTCGGGATGAATCATCACCTCCGGCCTCCGCTCCCTCGCAAGCGAAGTGGGCGTTTCCGTAAAGGTGGAATTGAGGAATCCGCGCGCCGGCGACGTGGCAAGGCGGAACGGGTGCTCGGCGTCCGCCTCCTCGATCACTTCCCAATGGTCGGGGAATTCCGGAATGGGGGGAGTGGGAACATTGCGGTGCCAGCGGTTGAACGGCACTTTGGGCCAGTCCGGCTTGAAGCGGAATTTGCCGTCCGGGTAGGCGAAGCCGTTGAGATAATGCGCCATGCCAAAGTCCGGTTGGCAATCGATCCAGCGATTTTTCTCAAGCGCGGCCAAAGTGCCCCAGCCGGATCGCTGTAACGTGCCGTCGATCAGCTCGCGCGGCGTCATGGCGAAACCCGGATGCTCGGCGCCGAGCCTTTGCGCCAGCGCGCAGATTACGTCGTGATTGGAGCGGCATTCGCCCGGCGGCTCGATCAATTTCGGCCCCAGCAAAATGTATTGGCTGCCGCCGGCCGTATAGAAATCGTCGTGCTCGACGAACATGGTGGCGGGCAGGATCACGTCGGCGAATTTCGCCGTATCGGTCAGGAACTGCTCGTGCACGCACACGAACAGATCGCCGCGGGCAAAGCCGCGTTTGACGACTTCCTGATCGGGCGCCACCGAAACCGGATTGGTGTTCTGAATGAGGAGTGCGGTGACCGGGCCGCCGCCCTGCAGCGCTTCCTTATCGCCGGTCAGGATCGGGCCGATGCGCGACTGGTCGAGCATGCGGATCGCCGGGTCGCGGAGGTCTTCGCCTTCGATCAGGCTTTTGTCGAGGTGAAAAACCCCGCTGTTGTTGTGGAAGGCGCCGCCGCCTTCGTGACGCCACGCGCCGGCGACCGCGGCGATGCAGCTTGCGGCGTGCATGTTGAAGGCGCCGTTGCGCGAGCGGGAGAAACCGTAGCCGAGACGGAAATAGGCGCGCTTGTTTTCGCCGACCAGGCGGGCGAAGGCCTCGATCGTTTCGGCGGGGCAGCCGGTGATCCGCGATGCCCATGCCGGACCGCGCGTGCGTAGATGTTGTTCGAACTCGCGCGGCGCGTCGGTGTAGCGCTCGAGATAATCCCAGTCGGCCTTTTGGTCGCGGAACAGGCAATGCATTACCGCGCAGGCGAGCGCGCCGTCGGTGCCGGGACGGATCAGCACCGGCAGATCGGCCTGCTGCATGGTGGAATTCATATAGACGTCGACCACGACGATCTTGGCGCCGCGTTCCTTGCGGGCGCGCGTCGCGTGCGTCATCACGTTGACCTGGGTATTGGCCGCGTTGGTGCCCCAGATCACCACCAGATCGGATTTCGCCATTTCGCGCGGATCGGCGCCGGCGAGCTTTCCGGTGCCGGCAATGAACCCGGTCCAAGCCGCATTGACGCAGATAGTGGAGAAAAAGCCGGAATACTTTTTGGCATGGCGAAGGCGATTGATGCCGTCGCGCATGAGGTGGCCCATGGTGCCGGCGTAATAGTAGGGCCACACGGCTTCGGAGCCGCGCGCCTGCTCGGCGCGAACGAATTGCTCGGCGACGAGATCGAGCGCGTCGTCCCACGCGATCGGCGCGAATTGGCCTGAGCCCTTGCCCCCGGTGCGCCGCAACGGATGCAGCAAGCGGTCGGGATGATGCACGCGCTCGGCGTAGCGCGCGACCTTGGCGCAGATCACGCCTGCAGTGTAGGCATTGTCCGCGGCGCCGCGCACGCGGCCGATCGTGTGCGCATCGAATATCTCGACCTCGAGGGCGCAGGTCGAGGGGCAGTCGTGCGGACAGGCCGAGGCGGCGATCTTCTCCGGGCGGACGGTCTGGTTCATACGCCATCGTACCAATGTAGGGCGAATTAGCGAAGCGTATTCCGCCCACCCTCACGGCGGGTTACGCTATGCTAACCCGCCCTGCAACGTCGCCCGTAACCGTTTCGCCGCCGCGACCATGACCCGCAGCTTCTCGTGCGCCAGCGCGCGGCTGATGGTCATCAGTCCGCAATCGGGCGCGAGCCACACTTGCTTCGGGTCGAGCCATTCGAGGACCTCGCCGATGCGGCGCTCAACGGCATCGACGGTAGGCGCCGGCGAGTCGCCGGGATCGACGCAGCCGAACATGACGATGCGGTCGCCGCAGATTTGCAGCACCTTCGGATCGAAGGCGCTGCGGCCGAATTCGACGGTGAAGCCGCCGATGCGCGTTTGCATCAGAAGCGGCAGGAGATCCGTATACTCGTATTGGTGCTGCAGGTTGCCGCCGCCCGGATAGCCGTAGCAAAGGTGCACGATGGTCGGCACATGAATGCCGTCGAGGCAGCGATCGAGCGCCGTGGCGCCATGGGCGCGAACCTTGTCGTGATAGCGCGTCATGGCGGGTTCATCGATTTGCAGCACCTCGGCGCCGGCATCCTGAAGATCGCGCAGCTCGCCGTTGATCGCGGCGGCGATGTCGAAAGCGAGCTCGTCTTCGTCCCGGTAGAATTCGTTCGCCGCGCTGTCGATCACCGTCATCGGCCCGGGCACCGCCATTTTGATCGGGCGGCTGGTATGCGACTTGGCGGCGCGCAGATCGTCGACCGAAGCCGGCGCGCGGCGGACGATCCTGCCGGTGATGCGCGGCACCTGGCGGTCGGCCTCGCGATTGCGATAAATCCTTTTGGTAACGAGCCTCTCGGTGTCGACGCCGTCCCATTGTCCGGCGATGTGGAAGATGAAGTTCGTCCGCCGCATCTCGCCGTCGGTGAGAACGTCGAGGCCGAGCTTTTCCTGCTCGCGAATGACGACCACCATGGCGTCGTCCATGGCCTCTTTGAGTTCGCTGCCTTCGAGCCGGAACGCGAGCCGATTGCGCTTCGTGTGCGCGAGCCAATTGGGCCGCGGAAAGCTGCCGACGCTCGTCGTGGTGAGGGCTGCAAATGGCATCGCCGTCTCGCTGCCGAACGCCGGTTGAACTCTGCAACGTTATGGACGATAGCACAGGGAAGGTAGACCGGAAGCCATCGGTGCGAAGGGGAGGAAACGATGAAAGCTGCAGTCCTGGGCGAGAGCGGCATCGAGGTCCGCGAGCTTCCGAAGCCCACGCCCGCGCCCAATGAAATCTTGATCCGCGTGCGCGCCTCGAGCCTCAACCGCGCCGATCTGTTGGTCGCTTCCGGCCATCGGCACGGCCGGGTTGGCGGCGTCGGCGCGCGCATCGGCCTGGAATGCTCCGGCGAGGTCGAGGCGGTCGGCAGCGAAGTCAAGGATTTCAAGCCCGGCGATCGCGTCATGGGCTCCGCCCCCGGCGGTTTTGCCGAGTATGCCGTCACCGACGCGGGCCGCGTGCATCGCATTCCCGGCAACAACATGACCTACGAACAGACCGCGTGCTTTCCGGTGGCGCTGCAGACCATGCACAACGCGGTGGTGACCGCCGGTCGGCTTAAGCGCGGCGAAACGCTGCTTGTGCAGGGCGCAAGCTCGGGCGTCGGCCTCATGGGCATGCAGATCGGCAAGCTGATGGGCGCGGCGCTGGTGATGGGCACCTCGACCAATGCGGCGCGCCGGGCGCGGCTCAACGAGTATGGCTGCGATGTCGCGATCGATACCGGCAAGCCGGATTGGCCGGAGGACGTCAAAAAAGCGACGCATGGCAAGGGCGTCGACCTGATCGTCGACATGGTCTCCGCACCGGTCGCGAACGGCAACCTCGAAGCAGCGAAAATTCTCGGCCGCATCGTCAATGTCGGACGGCTCGGCGGCATGAAGGGCGAGTTCGATTTCGACAAGCACGCGCTCAAGCGCATCGACTATATCGGCGTGACCTTCCGCACCCGCACGCCCGAGGAGGTGCGCGAGATCGTGCGCGCGCTGCGCGCCGATCTGTGGCCGGCGGTGGAGAGCGGCAAGCTCAGCCTGCCGATCTACAAGACCTACAATCTAGCCGACATCGCAGACGCGCTGTCGGTCATGCGCGCCAACCAGCATTTCGGTAAGATCGTAATCAGTATCGCGTGACTGGCGGCATGGCGGTCGAAGACTGAACTTGCCGATGGATATCGTCGTCGACGGGAGGAAGTCGTGGAAGTCACAGGCGCCGTTCTGCTGTACACGCTGGCCGCCATGATGGTCACCTTCACGGGGTTTTTCGCGCTGTTGCTGTCGCTCCGCCAATCAGTCGGTGTGGAGCTGTCGCACCTCGATCGATTGTTGGCCAAGACCGTGGTGAGCCACCTCTTCCTCTTGACGTGGGGCTCGCTGCTGCCGCCGCTGTTGGCGCTTTACAATATGCCGGAGAATTTAGTCTGGAACATTTCGGCCGTGTTGTTCGCAGTGCCGATGTTGATCCATCTCGTCACTTATCCGCACCGGCGGCGCAAAGCGGCCCAAACCGGCCAATCGCACACCATATACGCGGTTTTTGTCGTCTTCGGCGCCGCTGCGCTTGCGGGAATGCTCGTCTATGTCTTGGGCGGTTTCCCGTATGGTCCGGCCGCCTATATCACCGCGCTGACGATCAACTTTTTTACGCTGGCGTTCGTCTTTGTGGTTGCGCTTGACTTCATTCTCAAACAGCCGGTCGAACACCCGCATGGCAGCCATTGAGGATCGCCCGGTGTGGCGGGGAACGAGACGAGCATGCATCACGGCTCCTCCGGCGCAACCTCGTGAAATTTGTTGTAGTCGAGGACGACCCGCCCCTCCGGTGAATCGCTTGTGATGTCCACATAGCGGTACTGCCAGCGAATGTCGTTCTGCGAATACAGTTTACGGTCATAAAGCCGTTGCGCGGAATTATCGTCGACACCGCCGACATTGAGAACTAAGGCTGCATCAGCCGCGGCCAGTTCGTCCTTGTCCATTCGGTAGAGCGGGCTTGTTTCGTCGATGGCGTGATAAAGGGTCCAGCTCAACGAGAACATCGGATGTTCGTTGCGGTCGAGGATGAGCTCGTAGAAGCGCCGGACAACGTCACCTTCCATCATGCGTTCCTCGCGCAGCAGCCACAGTCTTGCGGTGGCCTGGGAGATCGTGTTGTGGCGCGCGTTGGCAATGCGGATCATCAGCATCGGCTGACCCTGACGCCTGGCGACCACCGGATATTTGGCGAAGACGAAGCGGGCTTTTGGACGCGAAAAGCGAGCGAAGATCAGGCCGGTCATCACCGCCAGGGACGACATGCCGGTGAAGATTTCCACGGTGGCGACGATATGGCCGTAATTGGTTTGCGGGTGCATGTCGCCGTAGCCGACCGTCGCCAGCGTTTCGATCGAGAAATAAAACAGCGACAGCGGCAGGTGTTCGGCGACATTGGCGACAGGCTGATCACCGAGCATGTACGCGGCGGCAAACACGGCGTTGAGCAGAATGAAGATGATTGCGGCACTGGCGAAGAAGACCGGCCAGGAAACCGTCATGGAACGGTGATAGAGGTCTGTCCAGAAGCCCGGGGTCAGGCCGCGGGTCTCGACCTCGAAGTTGCCGATGGTGACGAGACGCGATTTGCGCCGGTCCTTGTGCGCCTTTGTCCTGACCTTCGCCAACGTCCAATCCTCTCGCGCCGGTTGCCCGGCCGCTTGCTGCCGCGCGGCGGTTGGCGTCGTGGCTATGCCGTCACTCTGGCCGGCGCCCTGGCCTTCAGCCGCGGGTACACGCGGCGCGCATTATCTTCGAAAATCTTTTTGCGGTCGGCGTCGCTGATCGGCGCCTTTTCGACGTAGCGCTTGGTGTCATCGAAGCCGAAGCCGGTCCTCGGGTCATTGCCCTTCACCGCGCCGACCATCTCAGAGGCAAACAGTATGTTGTCGATCGGGACCACTTTGGTGAGCAGATCGATGCCCGGCTGGTGGTAGACGCAGGTGTCGAAAAAGATGTTGTTGCCCATGATCTCGGCAAGCTCCGGCTTGCCGTTGTTGAGCGCGATGCCGCGGAAGCGGCCCCAATGGAACGGCACCGCGCCGCCGCCGTGCGGAATGATGAATTTCAGTTGCGGGTACGTCTTGAAAAGGTCGGAGAGGATGACTTGCATGAACACCATCGTGTCGGCGTTGAGGTAATACGAGCCGGTGGTGTGCATCGCCGGGTTGCAGCAGCCGGAGACGTGAATCATGCACGGCACGTCGAGCTCGATCATCTTCTCATAGAGCGGGAACCACGACTTGTCGGTCATCGGCGGCGAATTGAAATAGCCACCGGACGGATCGGGATTGAGGTTGCAGCCGACGAAGCCCATTTTCACGCAGCGCTCGAGCTCGACCGCGCAGTTTTTCGGATCGACGCCGGGCGATTGCGGCAATTGGCAGACGCCGATGAAGTTTTGCGGAAACAGCGAGATCACGCGCGCGATCAGATCGTTGCAGATCTGCGACCATTCGATGCTCACGCTCTCGTCGCCGATGTGATGGCCCATGCCGGACGCGCGCGGCGAGAAGATGGTCAGGTCGGTGCCGCGCTCGCGCTGCAGCTTGAGCTGGTTGCCTTCGATGCTCTCGCGAATCTCGTCGTCCGGCATTTTGAGCGTCGAGCGCGACGGCATCGCAGTCTTTTCCACGGCGTTGGCCGCGGCGGTCTGTTCCTTGCGGAAGCGGTGCAGGTCCTTGGGCTCGGTGGTGTAGTGGCCGTGGCAATCGATAATCATGGCACCATCGCTTTGAGTGGCATTTTGGGGTCGGCCGATGCTACGGCGCGCAGCACGATTGTCAAACGGGGACGATAATCTGGTAGGGTGGGAATTATCGATTGGGGAGACCAAGGAATGGCTGAATTACCGAGGCTGAACGGCGTCATCCGCGCACTCGAAGCCGGGCAAACGGCAGTGACATGCTTTTCGCCGGCCGATACCGAGGCAGCAATCGCGCTCGCCACGGCGAAGTACGACGCCGTCGTCTACGAGATGGAGCACAACGCTTACGACATAAGGGCGTTTCGCGACTGCCTGCAATACATGCTCAACCGCGGGCAAATCGCAAAATCGGGCTCGGTCGCGCCCGCGGTCGCGCCGTTCGCCCGCATCCCGCCGAACGGCGGCGAGAAGGCGCAATTCCACGCCAAACAGGTTTTGGACCTCGGCGCCTATGGGGTGATCTGGCCGCACATCAGCAATGTCGAGCAGGCCTATAATGCGGTGGCGGCCTGCCGCTATCCGCGGCTCAAAGACAAGCCGCTCTACGAGCCGGCCGGCATCCGCGGCGACGGGCCGACTTCGGCGGTGCGCTACTGGGGCGTCACCCAGCAGGAATATTACGAACGCGCCGACGTCTGGCCGCTTAATCCCAAGGGAGAAATATTCGTCATCCTCATGATCGAGGACACCGAGGGCATCAAGAACCTCAAAGACATCCTGAAGAACGTGCCCGGCATCGGCGCCGTCCTGATCGGCGAGGGCGACTTGAGCCAGGAGCTCGGCTATCCGCGCCAGTACGAGCACAAGGCCGTGCTCGAGGCGATGGCGCAGATCGTCAACACCTGCAAAGCGGCCAATGTCGTGGTCGGCCATCCGCACGTCGAGGCCGGCAATGCCGAGCGCATCGTCCGGGAAGGCTACCGCTTCCTGATGTGCGCGCCGGTGCGCAGCTACGGCCATCTCGACAAGGCAAGGCAATTCGCGGGACGGACCTAATTCTTCATCCGCCCCGAGCCAGACGTCGTCCTGCGCTGCGCTGCAGGATTCAAATTTCGGCAAGCCGGAGCCCGATGAGCCTATCCAGCGCGGTGCGGTCGGCGAGCAGCGCGGCCGAGGGGCTGGAGTGGACGATGCGGCCGCGTTCGAGGACGAGCGCGGATTGGGTGAGCGACAGCGCGATGTCGGCGTGTTGCTCGACCAGGATGAAGGCGTTCGCGCCTTCGGCGGTCATGCGGCGGATAGCGGCGGCGAGTTCCTCGACAACGATCGGGGCGAGGCCTTCGAGCGGCTCGTCGAGCAGAAGCAGCGCCGGGTTGGTCATCAGCGCGCGGGCGATCGCCAGCATTTGCTGTTCGCCGCCGGACAGCTGATTGCCGAGATTGCGCCGGCGCTCGGCGAGACGGGGAAAGAGTTCGTAGACGGAAGACAGCTCCCAGCGTCCTTCGCGCGCGGCGACGGTGAGATTTTCCTCGACCGTCAAGGTGGAAAAAACCTCGCGCTCCTGCGCCACCCAGCCGATGCCGGCGCGGGCGCGGCGGTGCGGGGCGTGCCCCGTAATGTCCTCGCCGCGCCAAAAAATGCGGCCGCGGCCGATTTGCGTGTAGCCCATAATGGTCAGGATGAGCGTCGACTTGCCGACGCCGTTTCGTCCCAGCACGGCGAGGCTGCCGCGCTCCGGCAGCTCGAAGGCGACGCCGTCGAGCACGATGCCGGCGCCGTAACCGGCACGGATGTCGGCGAGCGCCAGCAGCGGCGCAGCCCTGTGTGCCATAGCGGCTGCTTCACTCATGAGCGGAGCGCCCCGTGACCTTTACCCAGATAGACCGCGCGCACGCGCTCGTCGGCGGCGATCTCGGCCGGCGTGCCTTCGGTGAGCACGCCGCCGCCGACCATGACGATGATCCGCGAGGCGAAGCGGAACACCAGCTCCATGTCGTGCTCGATGAACAAAACCGTGATGTCGCGTGACAGGCCGGCGATGGCGGCGAACAATTCCTTGCTTTCCTCGCGCGGCACGCCGGCCGCCGGCTCGTCGAGCAACAAGACCTTGGGCCGCGTCGCCAAGGCGAGCGCGATCTCGAGCAGGCGCTGCTGGCCGTAGGCGAGTTCGCGCGTCGGACGGTGACAGACCGGAGCTAGCGTGAGCGCGGAGAGGATATCGTGAGCCTCGTCGATTTCGTGCCGATAGGCGGTGAGCTGCCGCCAAAAGGTGCGGGCGATGCGGCGGCGCTCGCACACCGCAAGCGTCACCGATTCGAGCGCGGTGAGCCGCGGAAACAGCGAGTTGATCTGATACGTGCGCACGAGCCCGCGCCGCACGCGCTGTTCCGGGGCAAGCTCGGTGATGTCCTCGTCGCCGAGAAAAATGCAGCCGGAATCGGGCCGCAGCATCCCGGTCATGAGGTTGATCAGCGTCGTCTTGCCGGCGCCGTTAGGGCCGATCAGCGCATAGCGCACGCCTTGCGGCAAACTAAGCTCGACGTCGGAGGCGACCACGAGCGAGCCGAAACTCTTGTTGACGCCGCGCGCGGCAAGAGCGCTGTCGCTCACGACTTGGCCCTTAGGCGCTGCGCCAAGAGCGCCAGCCCGCCGAGAATTCCGTTCGGCAACAACATCACCACGGCAATGAGGAGGAGGCCGATCCAAAAATACCAATATTGCGGATTTAGTCCGGAGAACCGGTCGCGCGCCACTATGTAGACGATGGCGCCGATGAGCCCGCCATAGAGGCGGCCGGCGCCGCCGACGATAAGCATCACGACCACGTCGGCCGAACGCTGGAAGCCCAAGGCTTCGAGCGAGACCGTTTCGGTCGTCTGCGCCAACAAGGCGCCGGCGATGCCGGCGATCATGGCGCCGATCGTATAGATGGTGCGGATGTGCGAGTAGACCGGCGCGCCGATGGCCGGCATGCGCTGGCCGTTCTCGCGAATGCCGCGCAAAGCGAGCCCGAACGGCGAATAGACGAGCCGCCGCGCCGCCAGGAAGACGATAAACAGTACGGCGAGCGAATAGCTGTAAGCGGTGTAGCCATAAAGATCGAAGTCGAATTTTTGCAAAATCGGCCAGGTATTGATGCCCTGAAGGCCGTCGAAGCCGCCGGTGAGCCAGCTGGCGCTGTTCGCCGCCTCCTGCAGCAGCAATCCGAGACCGAGCGTGATCATGATCAGCGCGAGATGGTGAAAACGGGCGATGATAAAGCTCGTGACATAGCCCAACAAACCCGCGGCGAGCCCAGCGATCAACAATCCGGTCAAAGGCTCGCCCCAGCCCCATACCGACAGCAGGCCCGCCGTATAGGCGCCGACGCCGAAATAGGCGGCGTGGCCGAGCGAGATGATTCCGGAAAAACCGAGGATGAGGTCGAGCGAGAGCGCAAACAGGCCGGCAATCGCGACTTGGCTCGCCAGCACCAGATAGTCCGGCGTCAGCACCAACGGCAAGAGCGTGGCGAGCCAGAAGGCGATCTCGCCCCGGCGCCAGCGGGCCTGCGCTTGCAGATAAGCGTGCGGGCCGGCGACGCTCGCGCTGGTCACGTCTAGCGTCTCCCGAACAGGCCGGTCGGCCGCCACATGATCATCGCCAGCATCACCAGATAGATGAGCACGGAGCCCAGCGCCGGGATGTAATACTTGCCGGCCATGTCGCTGATGCCGAGCAGCATGGCGGCGACGAACGTTCCCGCAATCGAACCGAGACCGCCGACCGATACGACGATCAGCACGTAAATGACGTAGGTCAAGGCGAAGGACGGATCGAGCCCGAGCATCTCGATGGCGAGCGCGCCGCCGAGGCCCGCAAGCCCGCTGCCGAGCGCGAAGGTGACGGCGAACAGGCCGTCGACGTCGATGCCGAGGCCGCGCGCCATGCGCTGGTTGTTGACCGCCGCGCGCACCTGCGCGCCGAAGCGCGTCGTCTCGATGCCGACGACGAGCACAAGCGTAATCAACGAGGCCGTGGCGATGAGGAACAACCGGTAGACGGCGAATTCCATGCCGCCGAACACGATCGACCCGGTCAGATAAGCCGGCAAGTGCACCGGCTGCTGATCGGTGCCGTAGATATAGGCCGCTCCCGCGATCGAGACGAAGACGATGCCGATGGTCAAAAGGCACTGCTGCAGGTCGCCCGCGTTATAGAAACGCCGGAAGAACAGGCGTTCCAGGACGACGCTTGCGGCGGCGGCGGCCATGAACGCAACGGGCAAGGTGGCGAAGAACGGCCAGCCCCATGCGTTCATCAGCGTAACGGCGACATAACCGCCGAGCATGGCGAAGCTGCAATGCGCCAGGTTGACGAAATTCATCATCCCGAGCGTCACCGACAGCCCGACCGACATCAGAAACAAGAGCATCCCGTAGGCGACGCCGTCGAACAGCATGCCGAAAACGGCGGCCATGACCGATCGCCTACGGGGCTCTTGCGCTGCGCCGGTTTTTCATGCGCTCCGGATCACTTGGTCGGGTTGCCCGGATCTTTGACGTTCGGGATGCTGTCGAGGTCGACGTTGCGCAGTTCATCGCCGACCTTTTCGACGCGGCGAATGTAGACGGTCTGCACGATATCGCGCGTTTTCGGATCGATGAGGATTGGCCCACGCGGGCTTTCCCAGCTCATGCCCTTGGCGGCGGCGACCAGCGCGTCGGCATCGGTCTTGCCGCCGGTCTTCTTCAGCGCCGCGTAGATGAGGTGCATGCCGTCGTAACCGCCGATCGAGAAGAAGTCGGGATTGCGATGGAAGTCGGCGTTATACGCCTTCACGAAGGCGGCGTTGAGCGGCGAAGGATGATTGTAGTCGTAGTCCGAGACCGTGATGATGCCCAAGGCTTGGTTGCCCATGCTCCTGAGCGCGCTCTCGCTGGCGAGCGCGTCCTGTCCCAAAATCTTGGTCTTGGCGATGTTGATCCCGCGCTCGGCCAGCGCCTTGCCGATCGCCGCCGGTTGCGCGCCGCCGGGCACCCAGATGTAGATGGCTTGCGGGTTCAGATCCTTGGCGCGCTGCACGAAGGCGGAGAAATCCGGATTGGCCACCGGAAAGCGGACCGAGCCGACGATCTGGCCGCCCGCGTCCTTGACGCCTTTCTGGAACCATGTCTCGGCGTCGATTCCGGGACCGTAGTCGGAGACCATCGTGTAGATCTTTTTGCTCCCGTGCTTCACCGCCCATTGGCCGAATGTGTAGTTCAACTGCGGCGTGGTCGAGGAGGTGCGCACCATATAGGGCGATTTGGTGATGATGACCGAAGTGGCCGCGTTCATGACTACCATGAACTTTTTCGCTTCCTTGGAAACATCGGCGGCCGCAAGCGCGTTGGGCGTCAGAATCCAACCGGCCAGAATGTCGGCGTGATCGCGCACAATCGCCTCTTGGGCGAGCCGCTTGGCGACGTCCGGCGCGATGCCGCCGGTATCCTTGCGAATGACCTCGATCTTCTTGCCGGCGACGGTGTCGCCGTTCTGCTGCATGTACAGCTTGACGGCATCGTCCATCTGCGTGGCGGTGTCGGCGAATTGGCCGGAATAACACAGGATGAGGGCGATCTTGATGGTATCCTGCGCAATAGCCGGATTAAGGCCGACCATCGCCAGCGCCAGTGCGGCAAGGCCGGCGGCGCTCATGAAGAATTTTCGCATTGCTTCCTCCCAGTTGTTGCAGTTCTTGTGATCGTCAACGATCTGGAGACCCTATCCTCGTTCAGGTCGCAAGCAAGTGCAACGTGTCATAACGGCCGAATCCGGGCGGTGGGACGCGGCCCGCGCGGGCAAGCTTGTTTCGCCCGAGGATCGCCTGTTGAATGGGCAGGAATCGCACAAAGGGAGAAAAAACCATGCCTGCGGGCAAGAAGTACGAAGCGATCCACGTCGAGAACGATCACGGCATCACCTGGCTGATGATCGACCGGCCCGACAAGCGCAATGCCATGAGCCCGCAAGTCCATCTCGAAATGGACGAGGCGCTCGACGATCTCGCCGTCGATCCGGCGACCGAAGTGCTGGTGCTCACGGGTGCGGGAAATCAGGCATTCTCAGCCGGCCAGGACATTAAACTCTATTTCCGCGCCAATGCGGGCGATCCGGCGGCGCGCCACAAGCTGCGCCGCGCCTCGAACAACTGGCGCTGGCTTAAGCTCTCGACGTTTCCGAAGCCGACCATCGCCATGGTCAACGGCTATTGCTTCGGCGGCGCGTTCACCCAGGTCTGCGCCTGCGACTTTGCGCTCGCCGACGACGACGCGATGTTCGGCCTCTCCGAGATCAATTGGGGCATTCTGCCCGGCGGCATCGTCTCCTGGAACGTGGCGCAGACGCTGAATTTCCGCGATGCGCTCTATTACGCCATGACCGGCGACTCGTTCGACGGCAAACAGGCCAAGCAGATGGGCTTCGTCAATTTCTCCTATCCCAAGGCGCGGCTGCGCGAGGAGACCGTCAAGCTCGCCAAAAAGCTGATGGAGAAGAGCCCGGCGGCGATGCGCTACACCAAAGAGGCGATCCGCGCCGTGCGCTTCATGAACGAGCCGCAGGCGGCGGATTACCTTTCCGCCAAGAGCGACGCGCTACGCTACAACGACGAGGAAAACAGCCGCGAGGAAGGCATGAAGCAATTTTTGGATGAAAAAAGCTATCGTCCCGGCTATGGCCACTTCAAGCGCAAGCGGACAAGCGCGTAATCTTGCTCCCCTCCGCCTTGTGGGGAGGGGAACAGAGGACCCATGCACCCAGAACAAAAATCCGCCGGCACGATCGACGCCGACGAGGTCGCGCATTTCGCGCGTCTTTCCGGCCAATGGTGGGACCCGCACGGGCCGTGGGCGACGCTGCACCGGTTCAACCCGGTCCGGCTCGGCTACATCCGCGATCGGGCGGCCGCGCATTTTGACCGCGATCCGGCGCGGCTCGACAGCCTGAAGGGCTTGCGCATCCTCGATATCGGCTGCGGCGGCGGGGTTTTGTCCGAGCCGTTGGCGCGGCTCGGCGCGTCGGTCGTCGGCGCCGACCCGGTGGAGAGCAACATCGCCGCCGCGGCGCATCACGCCGCGCAGGCGGGGCTTGCGATCGACTACCGCTGCACCACCGCGGAGGCGCTGGCGCAAGAAGGCGAAGTTTTCGATGTCGTGCTCGCCATGGAAGTCGTCGAACACGTGGCCGATTTCAATCTGTTCATCGACGTGTCCGCCGCTCTGGTGAAGCCGGGCGGGCTTATGTTCGTCGCCACGCTCAACCGCACCATGAAAAGCTTTGCGCTCGCCATTGTCGGCGCCGAGTACATTCTGCGCTGGATACCGCGCGGTACCCATCAATGGGACAAATTCATCACGCCCGACGAGTTGGAACTCGCGCTTGAGCAAAGCGGCCTGCGCGTCATCGACGAAGCCGGCGTGATCTACAATTTGTTCGCCGACCGCTTCCAGCTCTCCACCGACATGGACGCCAATTACATGGTCGTCGCGGAGAATGCCGCTTGATCGTCGTTGGCTGGCTCTGGGCCATCTTCACCGTCGTTGCTACATTCTTTCAAACTCTGCGCAACGCGATGCAGCGCGAACTCGCGCGCCGCCTGGGCACCGTCGGAGCGACCCATGTGCGATTTCTTTTCGGCTTTCCATTTGCGCTCATTTTTCTCCTCGGCTTGATTCTCGGCACGAACGTGCCGCTGCCGCGGCCGGGCTGGGCGTTCTGGCCGTGGGTGATCGACGGCGCCTTCGCGCAGGTCGCCGCCACGGCCCTGATGCTCGTCGCCATGGGCGAGCGCTCGTTCGTCGTCACCATCGCTTATCTGAAGACCGAGCCCATCCAGGTCGCGATTTTCGGCCTCATCTTTCTCGGCGATCGGGTGAGCCTGCCGATGATGACGGCCATTCTCGTCGCGACGGCCGGCGTGCTGATCATGTCGACACCCCACCCCACCC
>Ga0207416_1002899_pt1 | contig 17464 bp, 16 predicted proteins | sample PaiPotPPM11metaG_FD_184107 | JGI IMG/M metagenome (GOLD analysis project Ga0207416, IMG submission 184107) | Iron sulfur acid spring bacterial and archeal communities from Banff, Canada, to study Microbial Dark Matter (Phase II) - Paint Pots PPM... ...
GCGGCCGGCCGAACCGAGTTCAAGCTGACGCGAACCGATTGCAGTCCGGCGTCCAGCAACCCCGCGAGCGCGGCCGGACGGCTAGCGTTCGTGTTGCAGTGCAGCGTGCCCGCGGCTGTCGACGCACGGATGGCGCGCATCGCGGCGGCGATGTGCCCGCCGGCCAACAGCGGTTCGCCCTCGCAGCCTTGCCCGAACGACAGAATTGCGTCAGGTACCGCGCCCAGATGTGCGAGCGCGACCGCGACGATCTCCTCGACCGACGGCGAACGCCGCACGCGTTCCTGCGCCGCCCGAACGCCTTCGCCGGGAATCTGTTCGGAAATGCAGCCGATGCATTGCGCGTTGCACGCCACAGACACCGGGATGGCGGCTTCACCTTGCCCGAGGAACGCGTTTTGTGCGGTGAAGCAGCCGTATTCAAACGCGCAGCGCGTCAATTGCCGAACGAGCGTGTTGCCGGGCAGCGCCTTCGACAGCCGGCGAACGCCGGCGCGCACCGCTGCGTTCTGATGCGTCCGAGACGACCATGACGGGAGTTCGTCGGTAAGGCGGGCCGCGACGCCCAGTCCGGTCTCGCACCAGGCAAGCGCCGCGTAACCGTAGAGCGGCAGCGGCGGGCAGCCCGGGCGCTCAACGTACGCGGGCAGCAGGGTGCGCGTGTAGCCCGGCGGGAGCGCCGCAGCGACAGCCTCAATTTGGGTTCCTTCAAACCGCGAAATTTCGGCGCACTGAGACCCATCGAATGCCAGCGGCGACCGGCCGGGCAGCGTCAGGAGCAGCGCGTCCTTCGGCAAGGGGATAAAATCGGCGCTCGCGGCCGGCTGGATCGTTCCGCCGTCCACCGCAGCGCGGTAGCCGGGAAGATCCAGGACGGCGCCGTCCGCGCGAGCGAAGACGAGCGTTGGGGCTTTGCGCGACCTTAGGCCGCGGGCGTCATCGACCTTCGGTCGAACCGCTGAAGATTTCGTCAAATTCGATTTCGGCGCGAAACGTCTGCGCTGCCGGACCGGTCAGGAACGCATGCGAGCCCGCGCCGCGCCACTCGACTGCAACGCTCCCGCCGCGCATCGCCACGCGCAACGGCGAGCCGCTCCGGCCCGTTTCGATCGCGGCGACCGCCGCAGCACAGGCGCCGCTGCCGCACGCCCATGTCTCGCCGACGCCGCGCTCCCAGACGCGCATTGCGAGCCCGTGACGGTCGCAAACGGTGACGACCTCGACGTTGACGCCGCGAGGGAACAGCGACGCGTCGTTGAGCGCCGCGGCAAGCGCCTGCGGGTCCGGCGCGCGCGCGCCGTTTCCGGCGCCGTCGTGCGCGAAGACGACGCAATGCGGGTTGCCCAGCGAAACGCCGCAAACGTACACCGGCTCGCCCGCGATTTCGACCGGCACCCCGATCGCGCGCGCGAGCGGCGGACCGGTCATGGGGATGTCACGGCGCGCGAAGCTCGGCTCGCCCATGTCCACGCGGACCGATGCGCCGTCAAGCACCTCCGCGCGCACCATGCCGCTCGTGGTTTCGATGGCCAGCGCGCCGCGCGCGCCGTTGGTTCGCGCGAGCGCGACGCAGCGCAAGCCGTTGCCGCAGGTCTCGGCCTCGGTCCCATCCGCGTTGAATATGCGGATCGCCAGATCCGCTCCCGGCGCGCGCGGCGCAAGCATGACGATCAGGCCATCCGCCCCCACGCCGAAACGCCGATCGCACAGGCGCCGGGCGACCTCGTCGTACGAGGCCCGCATCTCCCCGTCGTCGAGCAGCACGAAGTCATTGCCCGTCCCTTGCCACTTGGAGACGGAGAGACGCGTCATCGCGAACGATCCGATTACGAGGTGGTGGAGTTTATTGCGGCGGCGCCGTCGCCTGCGGCGGCGTGCCGCTCGTCTGTGCCGGCGCGCGCCGGTGCGAGGTCCGCGCTCGAGAACTGAACCGAGGTTTGCGGCGAGACGGTCGAGACCGCATGCTTGTAGACGAGGTGCGGCTTTCCGTCGTACTCGAGGATGATCGTGAAGCTGTCGAATCCGCGGACGTGGCCGCGGAGCTGAAAACCGTTGCGCAGATAGATGGTCACCGGCGCGTTTTCGCGCTTGATGGCGAGCAGATATGCGTCCTGAAGCGGCAAAGTGCTTTTCACGTCGCTTTCCTTCGAAGGCCGGTTCCACTTCACGCCGGCGCCGAGAGTTTCCTTGCCTCGCTCGCGATCGCCTCGGCCAGATCATCGATCGCCAGGTGCGTCGCGTCGATCGCATGCGCGCCACGCATGCGGCGAAACCACGTCTGCTGCCGTTTGGCGTAGCGCTGCGTGCGCGCAATCGCCGCACGCAGGGCCTCCGAGCGCGTCAGCGCGCCGTCATAGTACGCGAGCGCTTCCGCATAGCCGAGGCCCGTCAACGCGGGAGCGTCGGCGTGGCGCTCGCGGATCGCGCGCGCCTCTTCAATGATTCCCGACTCGAACATCGCCTCGATTCTGCGCGCTATTCGTGCGCCCAATATGCTGCGTTCGCAGTCGATAACGAGGACGCGCAGTTCGACGGCAAGCGCAGGCCGGTCGGCGAATTTTCTGCCGTCTCGATCGGCGAGCGCCGCCTCGAGCGCCCGCAACGTTCGGTACGAATCGCCCGCGGGAACGCGCGCTGCGGCCGGCGGCGAGAGGCTCGCAAGCCACGCATGCAGCGTCGATTGGCGATGCAGCGCGGCTTCGCTTTGGACGCGCTGCTTGATCGCTTCGTCGGCGACCGATCTGTCGAGCGGCATGCTGCCGGCGAGCGCTTCAAGGTACAGCCCGGTGCCGCCGACGACGATCGCCACATGGCCGCGCGCGCTGATTTCGGCGATCGTCCGCGTCGCATCGGCGACGAACCGCCCGGCGCTGTAGCGCTCGGCTGGGCAGATCAGCCCGTAACCGTGGTGCGGGGCCAGCGCCATGATCTCGCGGCTCGGCCAACCCGTGCCGATCGGCATGCCTGCATAGATCTGCCGCGAATCCGCGTTGACGATCTCGCCGCCGATGCGCGCTGCCGCGCGCGCCGCTGCGGCCGATTTGCCGACGGCGGTGGGGCCGCAAACCGCCAGGGCCACGAGTCGCGCCACGCGAGTCTATAGACGGCTGAAGGCTTTCGCGAGAGCGCGCGCGTCGAGGCGAACCATCGTCGGCCGGCCGTGAGGACACGTGTGCGGATCGCGACAGCGCCGCAGCCGTTCCAACAGCGCGACCTGCTCTTGCAAGGCGAGCGGTTCGTGGGCGCGCACGACGGAGTGGCAGGCGATCGTCGCAAGCAGGCGGTTGCGATGCGCGGTACCCTCCCGCGGCGCGTCGTCGGCCGCGAGGTCATCGAGAATTCCGATGAGGTCGAAGCGACGCCGTTCGTAACCGGCGGGCAGCTCGACGATTCGATACGCGCTGCCGTCGTAGCGCTCGACGATGATGCCGGCGCCGGCCAATTCCGCCTCGAGATCCTGGAGCAGCGCGGCATGCGCCGGAGTCAATTCGACGATCGCCGGCAGCAACGGCGCCGCGCGGATCTCGCCGGCGCCCGATCGATCCAGCAGAGCTTCATAGGCGATGCGCTCGTGCGCGGCGTGCTGATCGACGACGACAACCCCAGAGGCATCGCCGGCGACGATGTAGGTGCGATCGACTTGGCCGTAAACGCGCACGTCCGGCTCGGCCGCCGCCTCGACGAACGTTGCATCGAGCCGCAACGTCTCGGGCTGCACCGTCGCGCCGTCACGAAAATCGGCCGTCTCGCGGCCCGCTGCATCGCGGAGGGCGGAAACCACCGGTGATCGGCGCAGCGTCCGGGTAATCGCCGTCTTGACCGCCTCGAAGACCGCCGGCGGGCTGGCGAAGCGCACTTCGATCTTCGTCGGGTGCACGTTCACGTCGACCTCGTCGGGCGGCACCTCGACGGACACGAGCCCGTACGGATATCGGCCGGTCATGCCGAACGACGCGTATCCAGCCAGCCACGCCGCGCCAAGCGCCGGGCTGCGCACCAGCCTGCGGTTCACGACGAAGGTTTGGTGATTGCGGTTCGGCCGATCGCGGCCCGGCCGGTTGATGAATCCGGCCACGCGGACCGCAGCGCCGGCGAAATCTTCAAGGATCGCAATCAACTCGCCACGCGACGACTTGCCGAACACGAGCTCGAGCCTATCGATGGGATCGCGCACGGCCGGCAGCGACCATGCAGCCTGCCCGTCGTGCCGCAGCTCGAACGCAACGTGCGGCCAACCCAATGACAATCGGCTCAAGAAATCGCTCGCCCGCATAAACTCCGCCCGAGCGCTCTTGAGAAATTGACGGCGAACGGGCGTCTTGGCGAACAGCTCGCTCACCGAGACGGTCGTGCCGGGCGGCGCCGCGACTGCAGACGGCTCGCCGATCCACGTTCCCTGGGCGGCGATGCGCGCACCCAGCTGCGCGTCGCTCGGCCTCGACGTCACCTCGACGCGGCCGGCTGCGGCGATGCTGGCGAGCCCTTCGCCTCGGAATCCCAGCGTGCGCACCGCGAAGAGATCGTGCGGCTTTGCGAGCTTGCTGGTCGCGTGGCGCGCGAGGGCCAGCCGCAGCTCGTCGCGCGCGATCCCCTCGCCATCGTCGCGAACGACGATCAGCGAACGGCCGCCGTCCGCCAGGTCAACCGCGACGCGGGTAGCGCCGGCGTCGAGACTGTTTTCGACCAGCTCCTTTACGACCGACGCCGGCCGCTCGATCACTTCGCCGGCCGCGATCTGCGAGATCGTCGCGTCGTCGAGAATCCGGATTCTCGACGATGTCGCGGCGTTCGGATCGCCGAGCGTGCTCATACGCGCCGATTCTCTGGGGCGCGCCGGCTCCCCGCTGGCCACGCGCGGTTTCCGCCTGCTGATTGCGCCTCCCGCAACGCCGCGCGGGCGTGCGCGAAGAGCGCGTCGATGTCGGCGGCGTCATCGGGAACCGCCGCCACGCCGATCGACGCGGTCACACGGACGCAGTCGCGCACCAAACGAAATTCGCTCCGCGCGATCGCGTCTTGGATGCGGCAGGCGACGGCCAGCGCCTCGGGTTTTACGGTGCCGGGGAGCGCGAGGGCAAACCGGCTTAACCCAAGCCGGCCGCACGGCTCGTGCCGTCGTGCGCGAGGCCCCAAAACGGCGCCGATCGGACGCAGCAGCTCCTCCGCCGACTCGCAGCCATACTGCGCGGCCAGCTCGGCAAAACAATCGATCTCGAGGACGATCAGCGCGACACCCGGCCGCCGTCGCTCGTCAGGCGCATGAAACGCGCTCGCCAGCTGCTCGTAAAACGCGCGGGCCGACAATAAGCCGGAGACCGAGTCGCGCGCTTCCAGCTCGGCGACGCGAGCGCGCAGCTCCGGTTGCTCCGCGCAAGCGCTACCGGCGAACTTGTGCAACAGCGCGCCGATCAAACGTCGAGCTTTAATTGCGCCTCTGTCAGCCGCTCACTCGGCTCGCGGTTCTCGCGCGCGCGCCGCGTCGGCCCTGGTTTTGCTTGGGGACGGCTCTCAATTTCGGCGGCGATGTCGCGGGCTCTCGTGACGACGTCGTCCGGCAACCCCGCCATCTTCGCCACCGCGATGCCGTAAGATCGATTGCTGGACCCGGCGAGCAGCCGGTGGGAGAAGACCGGCCCGGTCTTCTCCTCGGCGACGGCAACGTGAAGATTTTCCATTTTGGGAAAGGCGGCCGCGAGGCCGACGAGTTCGTGGAAGTGTGTTGCGAACAGCACCATGGGCATCGCGTCATCGAGCCCCAATAGATACTCACTGATCGCCTGTGCGATGGCAAGTCCGTCGGTCGTGCCAGTGCCACGCCCGACCTCGTCGATCAGCAGCAAGCTGCGCGGCGTGCAGCGACGCAGAATGAGCGCCATTTCGGCCATCTCGACGTAAAACGTCGATCGACCGGCGGCGATATCATCGCCCGCGCCGATCCGCGTGAAGAGGCGGTCCACCAAGCCGACGGCCGCCCGCGTGGCGGGAACGAACGAACCGATCTGCGCGAGGATCGCGACCAGCGCGGCTTGCCGCAGAAACGTGGATTTGCCGCCCATGTTCGGTCCGGTGATGCACAGAAAGCGGCGGCTTGCATCGAGGTGGCAATCGTTCGGCACGAAGCTGACGCCGCCGAACGTCTCGAGGATCGGATGGCGCCCACCCTCCACATGCATCCCGCTTTCGGCGACGAGCGTCGGCCGGACGTAGCCCCGCTCCCCCGCAACCTGCGCCAGCGAGCAGAACACGTCCGTGTGGGCGACGGCGCCGGCTGCGCCGAGCAGTGCGCCGCGAGCAGTATCCACCGCGACGAGCAGCTCTTCGAAGAGGTTGCGTTCCAGGTCGACCTGCCGGGTGCGCGCCGTCAGAATGTCCGATTCGAGCTGCTTGAGCGCTTCGTCCGTGAAGCGCTCCGCGTTGACCAAGCTCTGCCGGCGGACGAATTCGTTCGGCACCGACGGGCTTTGCGCACGCGTGACTTCGTAGTAGTAGCCGAACGCCTGCGTATACCGCACCTTCAATGACTTGAGGCCGGTGCGGGCGCGCGTCGTCTCCTCGAGCTTGAGCAGACCGTCGCGAGCATGCGCGCGCAGGATCACCACGTCTCGAAGCTCTGCGGAATGTTCCGGGCGAATCGCGCCGCCATCGGTCAAAAGCGCCGGAGGATCGTCGACCAGCGCGCGTTCGAGACGGTCGGCGAGCGCATCGAGTTCGCCGCCCGCCGCCATGACTGCGGCGAGCCGGGCGCATGCGGCGCCGCCGGCGCGAGCGAGCGCGGAGCGCAGCCGATGGGTCGCGCGAAGCGCCGCTCGCAGGCCGGCGAGATCGCGCGGTCCGGCGCGTCGCGCTTGCACTTTCGAAACGATGCGTTCGACGTCGCCGATTTTCGCGAGATAGCCTTGCAGCTCGAAGCGCAGCGCCGGGCGATCCACGAAAAACTCGACCTTGTCGTGGCGCTCCCGAATCGTTTTTGCGTCGAGCGACGGCGCGCTCAGCCATGTGGTTAGAAGGCGGCTTCCCATCGGCGACTTCGTGTGCGACAGCGTGGCCAGCAGCGATGCGCGGCGGTTTTCGCCGCTGCCCTGCAGCAAGTCCAGGTGCCGTCGCGTGGCCGGATCAATCATCATGACGACGCTTGCGTCGCTCATGACGGCACCCGCAACCGCCGCGCGGCCATCGAGTTTGAGGCCGTCGAGGTAGCGCGCGAGCAGCGCGAGCGCCCCGTGGGCGGCCGGCCGTTCCTCGCGCGCGAAGCCATCGGGGACGCAGACCTCCGAGTCCGGCCGTTTGAGAACGGCCGCGGGATCATCCGGCCCCTCGTCGACGGCGATGCGACAGCCATCGCCCACGATCGCTCGAATCCGTTCGACGTCCTCCTCCGCTTCGACGATCGCCTCGGCCGGCGCGATTCGATCGAGTTCCGCAGCCAGTTCGTCGTCGTTGCGCGCGACGCACACGGTCGCGCGCGTCGTGGAGACGTCAGCCGATGCGACGGCGGTTAAGCCGCCGGCGACCGCCAGGGCGCACAGGTAATTGTTGCGCTCCGGCATCAAGAACTGATCTTCCAGCACGGTGCCGGGCGTCAGGACGCGCGCGACTTCGCGCCGCACGAGCCGGTTGGGCGCCGGCGGCTCCATCTGTTCGGCGATCGCAACCACTCGGCGCTGGCCCAGGAGCCTGCCCAAATAGTGATCGAGGTTATGATGCGGCACGCCCGCCATCGCCACGCGACTTCCCTTGCCGCATTCCTTGGACGTTAAGACGATGCCGACCGCACCCGCCAGCTCGTCGGCGTCGGCGCCGTAGGCTTCGTAGAAATCGCCCACCCGCGACAACAACAGTGCGGCCGGATACTGCGCCTTCATTTCCGCGTATTGCGCAAGAAGCGGCGAGCTCTGCGCTGCGCTATCCAACCCAACGAGAACGTCCCCAACCTCAGACCCTGGAGCGGTCGTCTTGAGACGGCCGTCGCGACCGGTTTGCTCGTGACTTTCGTGCGGCGCGCGCCGGCCGCGAGCGATCCGGGGAACGGCTATGCCACCTGTCCGGCCAAGCCCCAATTGAATGCTTGGTCGACGGCAACGTCGACGAACGCGCGATGCTCGCTCGCCGGTGTCCGCGGGAACACGACGGTCACATTGTGTCCGGTCTTGCCGGCCATCTTATGCGGATCTTTTTTGGACGGACCGGAAACGAGCACGTTGACGGTCTCGCCGATGAAGCGCTCGTGAAAGCGGCGCGTGCTTTCGTTCTGCACGGCATTGACCAGTTGCAGCCGGCGGCTTTTTTCCGGCGGGGGTACCTGGGGATTCATCGTCGCGGCCGGCGTGCCGGCGCGCGGCGAGAAACCGAAGATGAACGCCGACTCGAAGGTGCCGCGCCGAACGAGCTCCAGCGTACGCTCGAAGTCTTCTTCCGTTTCGGCCGGATAGCCGACGATGAGATCCGTCGTCAGCGCCCAGCCCGGCAGCGTTTCCCTGAAGTAGGCGATCTTTTCGAGGTATTCCTCGATCGTGTACAGCCTTGCCATCGCCTCCAATACGCGATTGCTGGCGGATTGCACGGGCAGGTGCAGCCGCGGGCTCACGTTCGGCAAGCTCGCCAGCGCGTCGACCACGCGCGGGCCAAAATCTTTGGGGTGCGAAGTGAGAAACGTCAGGCGCGGCAGACCTTCGATGCGGCCGATCCGGCGCAGCAAGCCGGCGAAGTCGAGCCCGCCGGCTTGCCAGGAATACGAGTTGACATTTTGGCCGAGCAGCGTGATTTCGCGCGCGCCTTTGCGCACTTCGCGCCGAACCTGCGCTTCGATTTCATCCGGGTCGATGCTCTCGAGCGGCCCACGGGTGTATGGCACGATGCAATACGTGCAGAACTTTTCGCAGCCGCGCGTGATGCTCACCAGCGACCTCAGGTGCGCGTACTCGAGCGCCGCATCGTTGCGCGGGTCATCTTCGGCCGACGGCATCACGAAATCGGTGTCCGGCGGGGGCGCATCGGTCGGCACGCCCCAGTCCGCCAGCAGCTGCTTGAACTTATTGTATTCGCGTGGGCCGAGCAGCGCATCGACGTGCGGCGCCTTGCGCTGCATGATGGCGCGGTCTTTTTCCGCCAAGCAGCCGGCAACGAGCAATTTGCGTTCCGGGTGCTCGTCCTTCAGCGGCTTGAGCTGGCCAAGCCGCCCGTACACTCGCATTTCCGCTTTTTCGCGGATGGCGCACGTGTTGATGATGAGGATATCCGCATCGTCCGGCGTCTCGGTAAACGTGCAGCCCAGCGACCAAGCCTGGTGCGCAAGGCCATTGGAATCGGCGACGTTCATCTGACAGCCGAAAGTCTGCAGGTAGATCGAGGGCATGGCACGGGTATTCTCTGCGCCGCCGCGCCTACCCCCACCGATTCTTAGGGCTTCGCGTTGACGATGCGCTCCAGCAGCCACAAAGGCAAAAAGATGCGGCCTTCCACCAGCGCCGGGGCGGTGGATAGCGTGCCGGCGCGGCCGTCGAACGCATACGAACGCGATCCGATCGAACATTGCACTTCGACGCCGCGGTAGTGAATGGCGATTTCATTGCCCGCGATCGTGAAGTTTTGAGCCGCCACGTATTTGTCCAGCGGTGCGAGGACATCGTCGCCACCGTGCGCAACCGGGGCGGTCACATTTGCCCCCGAGAACAGCGCAACGGTCGTCGTGTCAGGATAGACGGTAACGAGGCGTCGCAGCTCGATGCCGCTTTTGGGCCTGACGGTCACGATGTGGCGGCCGGCCAAGAGCTTCTTTGCGCGGCCGGCCGTGTCGGCGGCGCGTTGACCGTCGATGAAAATCGCCGCGCCGCGCGGCGCGCCGCGCACGAGCAGATCGCCGCGCTCGATGCCGAACGCCGGCCGGCCGGGCGAGCCGCTTCGCGTGAGCGCCACGCTGACGGACGCCAGCTGGCCGGCGCCGACGTCGAACGATGCGAACTGTGCCGTCCAGCCTGCGCGCGAGATGGTCACCGAATGATGACCGGGCACGAGCAAATCGACGAAGACCGGTGCGTGTCCGACGTACGCACCGTCAACCCAGACTTCACAGCCGTCCGGCAGCGACGAGACGTAAGCGGAGCCCGTTTCAACGTTCGCCGCCGGCGTCGCCGGCGCCGTTGCCGCCGCAACGACAGCGGCGATCATCGCAGCGATCACGTGAAGGCGTTACGCGCACCGAGCGGCGAAATCCGTTATCCCGTGTCAAAATTTCCGGTGATTGCCATCGTTGGCCGTCCCAACGTCGGCAAATCTGCGTTGTTCAATCGGCTGGTCGGCAAGCGGCTGGCGATCGTCGAGCCGTCTCCCGGCGCGACGCGCGATCGGCTCTACGCGCCCGTCGAATGGCAAGGCCGCACGATGACGTTCGTCGATACCGGCGGCATCGACGCAGCGGTTCACCGCGCTCGGTTGGAGCGGCCGTCTTCCGTCGACGACCGTGCTGTGGTTCGACCGAAGGCCGATGCCGGCGCGAGCGCGGGTTCCGCCTCGGCGGCCGCTGCTCTCGACGACATCCGCGCGCAGACGCGCATGCAGGCGGAGCTGGCGATCCGAGAAGCCGACGTCGTCGTGTTTGTCGTCGACGCGCAGGAAGGCGTGATGCCGGGCGACGCGGACGTCGCGGACCTGCTGCGGCCCGCCCGAGCAAAGGTCTTGCTGGTGGCAAACAAGGTGGAGTCGCCCAAGACGGCGGGCATCATCTACGAGTTCTGCACGCTCGGCTTCGACGTGCCACTGGCCGTTTCGGCCGTCCACGGGCTGCAAAGCGGCGACCTCCTGGATGCGATCGCGGCCAAGTTGCCGCCCGACGCCGCGCCGGAGAAACCGGACGACAACGCCATTCATCTGGCCATCGTCGGCCAGCCCAACGTGGGCAAGTCTTCGCTGCTCAACGCGCTTGCGGGACGCGAGCGCGTCGTCGTTTCGCCCGAGCCGGGCACCACGCGCGACGCCATCGATACGGCCGTGGAGCTGGACGGGCGCCGGTTCGTGGCCATCGACACGGCCGGCATCCGGCGCCATAGCAATCAGGGACCGGCGCTCGAGTACTACAGCGCGCTGCGCTCGGTGGCCGCGATCGGCCGGAGCGATGTCGTGCTGCTGCTCGTCGATGCCGTCGCAGGCGTGACCGCGCAGGACCGGCGCATCGCGGGCCTGGCGCTCGAAGAGGGCAAAGCGCTGGCCATCATGCTCAACAAGTGGGATCTCGTCGACGCAGAGACGGTCGATCGTGAAGCCGTCGCTCAACGGCTGCGCGCCGAGTTCGCGTTCGCGCCGTACGTACCCATCCTGTACGGCTCGGCGCGCACCAAAAAGGGCCTGGCGAAAGCCTATCGGACGATCACCGCCATTTTCGACGAGCGCCGCAAACGCATTCCGACGGCGCGCTTGAATCACGTCGTGCGCGACGCGTTTCGCCTGCGTCCGCCGGCGCCGTTTCGCGGGCACGAGCTCAAGTGCCATTACGTAACGCAATCGGGAGTTGCGCCGCCCGAGATCGTCTTCTTCGTCAACGATCCGAAGCTCGTCCATTTCTCATACGAGCGTTATTTGGAAAACGCGCTCCGCGCTTCGTTCGGCTTCGACGGCACGCCGCTGCGCTTCGTGTTTCGACCTCGCGTTCGGCAGGATGCGACCGAGGCAAAAGACGTCATCGCCGCAGCCGTCGACGAGAACGACGCGCCTTGACGGGTGTGGACGTCGCGCTGGTCGTCGGCGCGTATCTGGTCGGCTCCATTCCATTCGGCGTCGTGATCGGGCGCGCGCTGTTCGGCGTGGACCCTCGAAGCGTCGGAAGCGGCAACATCGGGGCGGCGAACAGTTTGCGCGCGCTCGGCAAAACCGGCGCCGCCCTCGTTCTCGCGTGCGACGTCGTCAAAGGCGCGGCGCCGACGGCGATCGCGCTCCACGCGCTGCACGCGTCACCGCTCCTGACGGCTGCCGTGGGCCTCGCCACCATCGTCGGGCACAACTGGTCGGTGTTTTTGGGGTTCTCCGGCGGGAAAGGCGTTGCGACGGGCTTAGGCGTACTCGTCGTGCTGTCGTGGCAGGCGACGCTTGCGTTCGCCGTCGTGTGGTTCGTCACGATGCTCATCACTCGCTACGCGTCACTGAGTTCGATGCTGGCAAGCGCGGCTGTGCCGATCGCGCTTGCCGCTTTGCGGCAACCGCGAGCGTACCTCGGCTACGGCATCGTCGCGTTCGCGCTCGTGCTCCTGCGCCACGACCAGAACATTCGGCGACTCATCGCCGGAACCGAACTGCGCTTTGGCGCTTCGAAGGATGAATCGCGCACATGATCTCGACCAACGATTTTCGCACGGGAATTACGATCGTCGTCGACGGTCAGCTATGGACGGTCGTGGACTTTCAGCACGTTAAACCCGGCAAGGGTTCGGCGTTCGTGCGTTCGCGCCTGAAGAACGTGCTGCGCGGCAATACGCTGGAAAAGACGTTTCGCGCAGGCGAAATGCTGCCGCGCGCGATCATCGAGACGCGCGAAATGCAATTTTTGTACTCGAGCGGTGATGAATATCATTTCATGGACAATTCGAACTACGAGCAGATCGTGCTCGGGCACGACGCGCTCGGCGACGGCGTCGATCTGCTCAAAGAAGGCATGACGATCGACGTCAAGTTTTATGAGGGCCGCGTGATCGGCGCGGAGCTGCCGAACCACGTCGAAATCAAGGTCGTTCAAACCAACCCCGGCTATCGCGGCGACACCGCCACCAACGTCACGAAACCGGCGAAGGTGGAGACCGGCGCGACGATCCAGGTGCCGCTTTTTATAAATCAGGGCGACACCATCCGCATCGACACGCGCGATCGCAAGTATATTTCGCGCGTTTGATGGAGCGGCCGCCGCTAGCCGACCGGCGGCGCGATTTTATGCGCGCCCTGCGCGATAGACGCACGTCTGATAGACGAGCGCCGCCTTTCCTTCTGCGCCGGCGTGCGCGCCGTGCAGACGGCCGAGCGCGTCCATGACGCGCTCGTAGTCCGGGCCGTCTAGCGGCACGTACGATGCGCTGCGGGCGCGACCGAGCAGTTCATCGACGCTCAACAACTGGCGGCTGGCGAACGTCGCCGATTTTGCGTCGCGAAAGGCAGGATGTCTCATGAGATCGTCGGCTGCGTCGATGCGTTCGATGTTCGCCTTTGGCCCGGCGACGTCAAGAATGACCTGCCCGTAGCCTCGCGTGAAGGCGTCTCGATCGTCCCGAACGTTCCACAGCAGCGCGACGCGCCCGGCCGGCTTCAGAATTCGCAGGAATTCCGCGAGCGCCGACTCTGCCTGCAGCCAATGGAAGGATTGAAAGCACGTCGCGAGATCGACCGAGGCGTCGCGCAGGCCGGTCCGCTCGCCCTGACCGTCCGCGAATTCGACGCGCGGGTGCGGGTCGGCAGCCGAGCGCATGCGCTCGTTGGGTTCGACGGCGATGACGCGTATGCCGCGCTCGGCGAGCAGCCGGGACGAAATACCCGTTCCCGCGCCGATGTCCGCGGCGATCAAGCACGCCGGATCGCCGAGGTCTTCGAGGATGAAGTCGATCGCCTCCGGCGGATACGAAGGTCGAAACTTCGCGTAGTCTGCGGCACGCTCGGAAAATCGCGTGAGCGGTTTTAGGCCGGCCAGCGGGTCCATGAGGAATGCAGGCTACGATTGATCCAGCAGACCTTTGAGCATCGCGCCGGCCACGCCGCCGCCGACCGCGCTGGTCGTCGTCTCGCGCCCCAGATAGCCCGCGATCGCGTGCGCCAAATTGGCAAGCGTCATCGATTGCAGCCACACGCGGCCCGGACCGGTGAGTTTGGCTAAGAACAGGCCGTCCGATCCAAAGAGAATGTTCTTAATGCCGCGCAGCATGGTGATTTCGAACCGCACCTGCTCTTGAAACATGCCGACGTGGCCGGGATGCACGAGCAGCTGCTGGTTGGGCTGCAGATCGTAGACCACGATCTCGCCGCCGAGCTCGACCCATGCCTTGGCCGTCCCGGCGATCTTTTGCAGAATAAAACCGTTGCCGCCGAAGACGCCGGCACCCAGCGACTGCTGAAAGCCGATCGATAATTCCACGCCCGGCGTCGCGCACACGAAGCCGTGCTTGTGGCACATGTATCCCTGGTTCGGCGCGACGTCGATGTCGAGGATCTGGCCGGGTATCTTTGCGGCGAACGCCACCATGCCTGGCCCGCCCTGCGGCGTAAACTCCGTCATGAAAATACTGCCCCCGCCGATCGCCCGCTTGAGAACGCCGAATACGCCCGATTGACCCGCCATGGCGGTCGACGTCCGCAAGCTGACGTTGGCGGACATCCACGACAGCTCGCCCGGCTCCGACACGATGCTTTCGTTCGCGGCGAGCGTCATCTCGAGGACGGGAAGCGTCGTACCGACGATGCGATGATCCATGATGCATTCAATCCTTTCGGGCCCGGCGCCTCAGCCAAGCCTCAGACAACGAGCGTTTGTACGCGTGGGAACGGCATTTCAGCCGAGCTTCGAACTTCAAGGCGGCACTCTTCGAAGAAAAGCGGCGCACGTAGGCTAGCCGGACGGGTCTTTTGCCGCGCAGAATTTTCGCCCCTTTCCCGGCGTTGTGGGCGCGCAGGCGAGCGGGCGCGTTTGCCGCGTATCCGCAATAGTACGCGCCGTCGCGGGTGCGCGCGAGATACACGAAGTGGCCGGTGCGACGTGCGATCATGCCGTTCGTGGCGCGCGTGCCGCGCAGGATGGAGACGCCTGTGCCTGCAAGGTGGGCCGCGACTGCGTATGCCTGATCATCCGCTCCTTACCGACGCAGCCAAGCGTTGGCCTGCATTCGCCTTCGTGCCCGCTCGTCTTGCCGCGCATGCGATTGGAATCGCGCCCGCGTGACCTGGCTCGAGGGCGCAGGGCTCGTCGCGCTCGGGGTGTTCGTGGGCGCCTACGGTACGATGGTCGGCGTCGGCGGCGGCTTCCTGATTGTTCCGGCGCTGCTGTTCATGCACGTGCCGCCGCGTATGGCCGCGGGCACTTCGCTCGCCGTCGTTTTCGCCAATGCGGCTTCGGGGACAGTGTCGTACCTGCGCCAGCGGCGCGTCAACATTCGCAGCGGGCTCATCTTTTCGATCGCCGGCCTGCCGGGGGCATTTTTGGGAGCCTACGTCGACCAGCACCTGCCCCACCGCCTGTTCACCATCCTATTCGGCATTTTGCTCGTTGCGGTCGCGGTGCGGCTGTTCGTCGCGCCGAAGCCGCGCCAGCAACGGCAGTCGAACGACGACCGCTCCGATGCGGCGGGAGAACTTCACTACAACGTTTGGCTCGCGATCGGCATCGCGTTCGTCGTCGGCTTTGTCGCCAGCATGTTCGGCATCGGCGGCGGCGTCGTTCAGGTGCCTGCCATGGTGTATCTGTTCGGATTCCCAGCACACGTTGCCACCGCCACGTCTCATTTTACGATCGCGCTGACCTCTTTGTTCGGCACCGCGTCGCACGTGCGTTACCACGACGTGCTCGCGCTGCCCGCCGTCTTGCTGGCGTGCGGCGCGATCGTCGGCGCGCAGTTCGGCGCCGCGTTGAGCCGCCGCGTCGAGGCCGGGCCGCTGCTGCGCTGGTTGTCGCTCGCCGTTATCATCGCTGCCGTCTATTTGCTCGTAGGGCTTCGATGACGATTGCCGCCGGCGCGCCGTCATGCGGCGCGTTGCCGAGCGAAAGCGAGCTTCAGCTGGTCTTCGCCCGCTTGAACCTCCAGCATTTTCGCTCGGCGCTGCCGGCGCATCGCATCCGCTACAACCGGCGGCTTTCCACCGTCGCCGGCCGGATCGTGTACCGCGCGCGTCTCATCGAATTGTCGGCGCCGCTGCTCGCCGCGCATCCGGAGGCGCTGGAGGCAACCCTCGCCCACGAAATGATCCACGCGTGGCTGCATCTTCTGCGCTTGCCGACCGGCCACGGTCGGCATTTCAAAAAAAAGATGCGCGACGTCGGCCTCGCTTGCATCTACCACGATTTGCCCGTGCGGCGCAGGCGCAGCAAGCCCAGCTGTACGCTCGTCTGCCCGCGCTGCGCCACTCGGCTCTTGCGCTGTCGGAGACCGGCGTCGCGCGTTTCGTGCGGCCGCTGCTCGCCCGAGCGATTCGATCCGCGCGTTGAAATGATCGTCCGTCCGCTGCCTGGGCGGAGGGCGCCGGCGCTTGACCCCGGAACTTGACGCCGCCATGCCAACCTACATCGCCGGTATCACCGGCGCGAGCGGAACGATTTACGGCATCCGTGCGCTCGAGGCGCTGCGCGCCTCGGGCGCCACCGTGCACCTGGTCATGACCGCCGCCGCGCGTCGCACGATGGAACTCGAGACCGAGGACAGCTACGAACGCGTCGCCGCGCTGGCAGATTTCGTCCACGACCCGAACGATCTCGCGGCGCCGATTTCGAGCGGATCTTTCAGGACGGACGGCATGATCGTCATCCCGTGTTCGATCAGGTCGGCCGCAGCCATCGCTTATGCGCTGGACGACAACCTGCTGGTGCGGGCCGCGGACGTCTGCCTCAAAGAGCGGCGCCGCCTCGTCCTGGTCGTGCGCGAGACGCCGCTGCACCTCGGCCACCTGCGCACGCTTGCGCAGCTGGCCGAGCTCGGCGCCACAATCGTTCCGCCCATCCCGGGTTTCTACGGCAAGCCGCGCAGCATCGACGACGTCGTAAATCACAGCGTCGGCAAGGCCCTCGATGCGCTCGGCGTTCCGAACGAGCTGTTCCGGCGCTGGGGCGGCGCGCCGAAGACGCCGCGATGAACGTCTACATTTCCGCGGATATGGAGGGCGTCGCCGGCATCAGCTCCGAGGAGCAAACGAATCCGGTCGGTCAGCCGGAATATGCCTCGGCGTGCGAGCTCATGACCGGCGAGGTCAATGCGGCGTGCGAGGGGGCGCTGGCCGCGGGCGCGGCCGACGTGGTGGTCAACGATTCGCACTGGAACATGCGCAACATCATCCACGATGAGCTGCCGGCGAGCGTAAGGCTGATCCGCGGCAGCCTCAAGCCGCTGTCGATGAACGAGGGCCTTGATCCGTCGTTCTCGGCCGCGCTGTTCGTCGGCTACCACGCCGGCGCGGGCACGAGCGATGCGGTGCTCGATCACACGTACTCGGGCGACGTCATCTACGACGTGCGCATCAACGGCGAGCGCTGCAGCGAAGCGCGCATCAACGCCGCGGTCGCCGGAGCGTTCGGCGTGCCGGTCGTCTTTTTGTCGGGCGACCGGAGCGCGTGCCGGGACGCGTTATCGTTTCTGCCCTGGGCCCAGACGGTGGAGGTGAAGCGCGGGATCGGCCGCTACGCCGCCGCTTCGCTTTCGCCCCGTGAAGCGCGCGCGCGGATCAAAGCCGGCGTCGAACGGGCGCTGCGCGAAGCCGCGTCGCGGGGTGCGAAACCCTACACGTTTGCGCCGCCGCTCGA
>Ga0207416_1002900_pt1 | contig 17453 bp, 14 predicted proteins | sample PaiPotPPM11metaG_FD_184107 | JGI IMG/M metagenome (GOLD analysis project Ga0207416, IMG submission 184107) | Iron sulfur acid spring bacterial and archeal communities from Banff, Canada, to study Microbial Dark Matter (Phase II) - Paint Pots PPM... ...
CTGCCGATGGCAGTAATGTCTACACCTACCGTTCTAGTGTAGTAGAGCCGGTGGCATGGTCACCCGATGGCAAACGCATTGCCTCTGGCTCCTATGACAGCACCGTGCAGGTCTGGAATGCTGCTGATGGCGGCAATGTCTATACCTACCGTGGGCATTCTCTTGCAGTAGGCTCGGTGGCATGGTCACCCGATGGCAAGCGCATCGCCTCTGGCTCTGCTGATGATACCGTGCAGGTCTGGAATGCTGCCGATGGCAGTAATGTCTACACCTACCGTTCTAGTGTAGTAGAGCCGGTGGCATGGTCACCCGATGGCAAACGCATTGCCTCTGGCTCCTATGACAGCACCGTGCAGGTCTGGAATGCTATCGATGGCAGCAATGCTTACACCTACAAGGGGCATTCTGGTGACGTATCCTCGGTGGCATGGTCGCCTGATGGCAAACGCATTGTCTCTGGCTCCTATGATAAGACCGTGCAGGTCTGGAATGCTATCGATGGCAGCAATGTCTACACCTACAAGGGGCATTCTGATATAGTAGACTCGGTGGCGTGGTCACCGGATGGCAAGCGCATCGCCTCTGGCTCTGCTGACAACACTGTGCAGGTGTGGGTGGCGTCATGATGGTAGGTCATGTCTCATCGCACTCGCTTGGGCGCAATCCATGACCCGTCGCGGCCCAAAGACCGTCCTGCCAAGCTCACATGGCGGATGACCTTCAAGCGCAATCGAGATGTGAGAGGGGCATCGACAGTCAATGATTGCATGCTTGCTGTTCGACATGCAAGAAAGACAGGTCCGTGGTAGGATAGGGAAACGCAGGTGCCGCTCGCCACAGTCGTGCAATACGTGCAAGAATACAGGTGGACGCACGTCTGCCCCGTGTTGATCCTCTCATCATCAGGGCAAATGTCCTGACAAACTCGGATCATCTTCCTGCCCAGGTGTACTTAGTGAGGCCGACATCCCTCGAGGATGCCCCGGGCCTCTTCAAGCGTCTCTGCATCAATGATGGCATCGATCACTTTGTTGAGGATCTCCACATCCTCCAAGAGAGCTGCCTGCTCTTCTGCCAAAAGCACAAGCGTCGGGAAGCGCTTCTGCACCCGCCGCACCAGCATCTGCCGCAACTGTTGCAGACCACCTTGTACGACTCCCTTGGCGATCACTCTTTGATAGACCCACGAATCTTCCAGAATGCTTTCCATTGATCCAAACCTTTCTGTTAGCCAGAGCTGGTCCACCTCGTCTTTGAGCACTCCACTCCTTTTCCTTCTTCTTCCTTCTCTGACTCCATTTTCTTCTGGAACTCGAAGTGAACAACTGCGCGACGCCCCTCCAAATAGGCCCTCAGAAAGAGATCTCCTTCGATGTTGGTGATGCGCAATTCCTTGTCCAGTGCTCCTACCACCACTACTCCTGGGAGCGCCAGTGATGCCAACGCCTGTTGTGCCTTCTCCCCTATGACCAGCTTCATGAGCGTATCCCACGGCTGGTTCACCTGCTTCGTCATATTTCTCCCCATGCTACAAAAATCCTCCTCTCCTCGAGAACTTCACCAGGGGAAAGGGTCCTAGCGAGAGCTTGGGACTGACGTGAGAGCGATCTGCTCCTGTCATATTTCTATGCTTATGGCTACTGTAGCATGCTCTTCCTGAAAGGTCAAGTTCCGACGAAGAGAGACACGAGAAGCATTCTTGACGCATCAGCTTCCATTTGCTATGCTGTTGCTGCATGAAGAGTCTGTAGATCACCTTGAGAGGAAATGTCATGATGAGGGATCTGATCGGGCAACACGTCGGCAATTAGGGGAAATGTCTACACGTATCGTGGGCATTCTGATTGGGTGAGAGCAGTAGCGTGGTCTCCCGATGGCAAGCGTATCGCCTCTGGCTCCTTTGATAAGACGGTGCAGATCTGGGAGGCGTCGTGATTGCGAATGAAGGTGCAATTGCCCAACCCCACGATTGATCATTTACAGAAAGAACTGCTCAACGCTGACAGGAAAATCAGGCACCACTTGGGAAAGAAGCGTTGCATGACCTGCAAAAAGGCCAAGCGGACAAGCGTTAAATCTTCTTGAGACTTTCATGCTTGTGTTTGGCCCTTTTTCCTGTGTGCTAAATCCGTTCCTTTACTCCTAGATAGTCCTTCAAAGCAGCTTGCAGTATTTGAGAATAATTTACCTGTTTTTCTTCTGCGAGCTTGTTAAGCCAAGCAGGAATAGTTAATGTTTTCTTAACTGAAGCTGTTTCCATTTCGTTACGTACAATAGGCATCCATACTTTTATCAAAACTGTTTTTTGGTTTGGCCCACATTGAACTTTATCTAATGGCGTTGGTTCTGGTATAGATTCATTGTCGTCTTCCATATTGTAAAGGCATAACCCTAAGACTTCCTCAGCGTCTTTCAAAGCTTCTTCTGTGGTTTCAGAGCATGAAAAGCACTCTGGTAAGTCAGGAAAACTGATAGATACTCCGTCATCAGCATAATCAAATATTGCTGGAAATGTATAAGTATTTTTCATTGACTTAATGCTCCTTTACTTATTATTTTGAAAAGGGAAGGAATTAAAATTTAATTCCCGTTTGTCTTGAAATACTTTTCAATGTTCCGATTGGTATAGTTTTTACTGGGTGTTTAATCGGAACTTTTTTACCTGTTGCCTTATTCTCGTATTGATGATGGCTTCCCCTAGTGTTTTTGTATGTCCAACCATTCGCTTCAAGGATTTCTATGACCTCCTTTGATGAATAAGTTCTCACTTATAAGCCCCCTTACAAATAGTATTATAGGTAGTTTAACACGTGTTGTCAATACGTGTTAATAGAATTTTTGCTTGACATGTCTTCCTCTGGTCCTGATGATCAGATGACGTAGATGTGGGTGGCATCGTGATTACAAATGAGTCCACTAGTTCCCGAACGAATTACGCCGCCCGATGAGGAATTGGAATATCCATGTAGATGGGGATTAGATCTGGATCTCCAGCAATATCAGGATCAGAAGGGGATGCATGAGGCTCTGGAATAGGGTCATTGTCTTCTAGTATTCCTTCGAGGTGAAATTCCAATGCTTCGCGCATACGTCGCTCAACTTCTTCTCGTGTTTTTCCCGTCGTGGCACATCCTGGGACATCAGGAGAAAATGCGCTAAAAGTCTCAATTCCACGCGAGTTTAAACCTTTTTCGATAACAACCAAGTATCTCAACGTTTTCTCCTTATCTGCTTTTTGTCAATCAGAGCTTGTTTCACCAAGATTGTATGACATGTCTTTGGATGCATTTCATCACTAGGATGTCCTGGAATAGTCACTCGTCCTTTTTTTATTGGATGCTTGTATTGTCGGTGGTCTCCCCGTGTTCCCACATGATACCATCCATAAGCTTCAACAAGTTTGATCACATCACGAACTTTCACTACCAGCCTCCATGCAGTCTTCAATGTTAAGTATACACATATGGAAGCAAAAAGTGAACTCGTATTACAGCAGGAAGAAGAAGGACGCCATTTTGTTGCTAGGGCTCTTTGAGCAATGAAAGCCCTAGCAAACCTTCCTTTGACTACAAAGAAATCTGGACTTAAAGCTCTATCAAATCCTCCCATTAATGGAATACCAGTTTGGTACTCCATTAACCCATTCACACCTTGCGTGTGAGAATTCCTGTACTACAATAGAATTGCCAGACCAGTCATTTGAGTTATATTCATGAGTCATGGGTGGGCCGTACTGTTTTCCCTGATTTATCCAGTCTGATAGCCAAGCTTGATAGATGCCAGTTCCAGTTACAGGAGCTGCCTGTCCAATAGACTTGAAAAAACTATTCCAACAATCTTGTAATTCTTTTAATTGATTAGCAGTTGGTTGCATATATCCCCCCAGATATTGCCATAATGAGTCCCAAGGATATGCCCCTGGACACCTACTTCTATTCACCGGATCAATACTAAAATGTCCTGTGATACCCGTCGTATTATCAGCATCATGCATGCCAATTCCGTTTCGTCGACAGATATCTTTTACAAGTGCAAAACTTGCTTGTTGTTGTTGAGGAGTCAGTATATCAGAATTATCTGTCTGGCTCTTCACATGTTCAATACTGATAGTATAGGTATTTGGGTTTCCTAACCAGTTTGGATTAGTGACCACCCCATTTCCCCATGCCCCATCTTTCTCCAGAACTGTTTGAACTACCACTCCATCCTTTCCAATAATATAATGGCTTGATACAGGATTATTTGAGCCTTCGGTGCCTTTAAAGTAGTTTGCTATCTCTTGCGCACTTGACCCTCCAGCCGTTCCGTGCAAGATCACGAATGATTTCTTACCTGTATTCGCAAAGTAATTGTTATTAGGAATCCATATGGCCCCTGCGTAATCTACCATTCAAATCTCCTTTGTATGAGATTCAGCATCTTGACTCTTACTTTCACTACCAGCTTCCATGTAATCTTTAATATAAGTATACTCGTATCGGTGCAAAAAGTCAAATCATATTACATTAGTCTAGGACTTGTGAGATATTAGTGGGCAAGAAGTGGAAAGAGCACGGTTTGCTCAAAGTACCGCAAATGAACTATCAAAGTCCACCACTGAGCACGGACTCCTCATGTATAGATCCATGCCTCACCCTGATGATATAATAAGCCCAAGAAAATAGAACCAGAACGTTTATTTATGCAGATGCTACTACAAGCCTGCCCTCATGACAGAGTATTGCTTGGATGGCAGAGTCTTAGTTAAGGAAAGAGGAACTGCACCTCCGCTATACCATTCTGGCGGTTACTGGTGCGGCGTATTTTTTATGAATATAGGCAAGGAGCCGCCATTCGGCTCGCTTAGATTCCTCACTGGTCCCTTGGCTGGCAACACCTACTCAATTACTAAGGCCATTACTAGCCTCGGACGAGATCCATCAAACGATATCGTTATTTCTGACCCTGCTGTTTCACGGCATCATGCACAAATTATACAGGAAAATGGGTCTTGGACTATCAAGAAGCTCGTTACGCACAATAGCTTAACTGTTAATCAGCGCATACTTCCGCAATCATCACTGAATGACCAGGATAGCATTGGTCTGGGACCAGGAACGACTTTTCTCTTTCTGATGCCCAGTAATGGATCTCCACAACCAAATACACCCCCTCCCGCAAACCTAGCTCCTTCTACGCCCGCAAGAGACTCCCAAAGCCCTCAGATTGTCAATCCGGCTTATGCTCCACAGGGCATACAAAACATGTCGCGTCCACCAGTAGGCACACCACAGCCATCCATACTCCCAGTGCAGAGTCCATATGTCCCAGCCATCAACATGGCACAACCAGACTTTCAGCAACAGCTTCGCACCGAGCGTGCACCTACTCTGGGCAAAGATGGCGAGTTTGCCAATCAGCCCAATAGTCCCTCGCTCGAAGTGAGCACCAATACCGATCAAGATAAACAGGTCTATCCTCTTGGACCAAACCATCAGATTTTCGGCATCGGTCGCGATCCATCCAACACTATTGTGATTAATCGGCCAACGGTTTCCGCCTTCCACGCCCAGATCATCCGTGAAGGTAACCAGCTTGTCCTGGTTCATCCCCATCCTTCGCGTGCACATACACTCAACGGCCTTACCTACCAGGGCATGACCATCCGCGGCAACGAGCAGTTCCGTCATGTTCTCTCACGTGGTGACATTTTTCGTATTAGTGATGAGAACGGGACTTTTGTCACGCTCACCTATAACGATGGCAGCGGCATGGCACAGGAGATCTTATCAGAGATCCGTCCACTACCACTGGGGGCTCCCGTCATTACTATCGGGCGTGCGCCGGACAATGCAGTCGTCCTTAACCATCCACAGGTCTCTGGACACCATGCCCGCCTGGAACAGGGACCCTATGGATATCGCCTCATCGATACCAACAGCACCAATCATGTCTATGTGAATGCCCAGCGTACCCAGACATACGACCTCAAGCCCGGCGATGAGATTCGTATCGGCCCGTTCAAACTCACCTATACTGGTATGCAACTCACCCAGCACGATGAGAGTAGCAATATCCGTATCGATGCCCTACACCTCAAGAGAACTGGTAACAATAACATTGTTTTACTCAATGATATCTCACTCGCCATCCCGCCACGCAAATTCGTGGCCCTGGTCGGCGGCTCTGGTGCTGGTAAATCCACATTAATGAATGCACTCAATGGTATGCGACCCGCCCAGTCAGGAGCGGTCCTCTACAACGGCCAAGACTACTATCGTCATCTTGCAGCCTTCAGCACTCAGCTGGGCTATGTGCCACAGGACGATATTATCCACCGCGATCTCTCAGTTGGGCGTGCCCTCTATTATGCAGCCAAACTGCGTTTGCCCCAGGACTTCACAGCCAAGCAAATCAAAGAGCGCATCGACGAGGTTCTGGAAGATGTGGAGATGAAACATCGTCGCCACTTACTGATCAGCAGGCTTTCCGGTGGTCAGCGTAAGCGGGTCTCGATCGCGCTTGAGCTGCTGGCCAAACCCAGCGTCTTCTTTCTGGATGAGCCTACCTCGGGCCTTGATCCTGGCCTCGACCGCAAGATGATGCTGCTGCTGCGTAAGCTGGCTGACAAGGGACATACCATCATTCTAGTTACGCATGCTACTAATAATATCAATGCATGCGATTATGTCTGTTTCCTTTGCCAGGGCGGACATCTGGCTTACTATGGACCTCCAAACGACGCCAAGGGTTACTTTGGAAAGGCCGACTTCGCCGAAATTTACAGTACTCTAGAGCCAACAGACGAGAACCCCAATGTTCCAGTGGAGGCAGAAGCACGTTTCAAGCAATCGGCTGACTATGTGCGCTATGTTATTGAGCCGCTTCAGCAGCGTCCATCTGGGCAGGCTAATGCAAATGCCCAGACAGCTCAGATCACGCCGCCCAAGCGCGGTAATCCATGGAAGCAATTCATCCTGCTCTCCATGCGCTACCTAGAACTGATACTTAACGACAGGCTCAATCTGGCAATTCTGATCCTGCAGGCTCCCATCATCGGTCTCATCCTGTATTTCCTGATGCTTCACGGAACCTTTGACCCTAACAATATCGCAACCTGTTATGCACACCAACCTCTAACGGCCAAAGTAGGTCCTCTCCTACCTATCAACTGTCAAACAGAGGTTGATCAGATAAAGGCAGCGAACGTATCTAACGCCGACCAAATTCTTAATGACTCAGTTAAGGACGGGCGTGGTGGTCAGAAGGCAGAAAAGATCCTTTTCATCATGGCTTTTGCGGCTATAATGTTTGGATGCCTCAACGGAGCAAGAGAAATTGTCAAAGAGGCGGCCATTTATCAGCGCGAACGGACAGTCAACCTGGGCATTGCCCCCTACCTCTTCTCAAAGATCTTTATTCTGGGCATCTTCAGCCTGGTACAGAGCTTTATTCTGGTCTTCCTGGTCAACCTGAAGGACCCACTCAGCCAGGTACATAGCATCCTGTTCGCGCCATTTCTAGAGATTTATATCTCGATGGCTTTGACGGCACTGGCAGGATTGATGACAGGCTTGCTGGTCTCGGCAATCGTACCCAACAATGATCAGGCCATGAGCCTTGTGCCATTGCCACTGATCCCGCAGGTCATCTTTGCAGGCGTCCTCTTCTCGCTCGATAACCCACCATTGCTGCAAGGTCTTGGCGCATTTTTCACTGCTCGCTGGTCCATGGCTGCCATGGGCTCGACTGTTGGTCTACATGGCGACGCGCTGGATGCAGACGGTTTCTCCTTTCTTGGTACGTTGTTCACGCATATCGACCCGAATGCAGGTCACAAACCTGCAAGTGATCACTTGCTCATCTGCTGGGCTGTTTTGGGGTTCATGATCGTTGCGCAGGGACTAATTATCGCCTGGCTCCTGAAACGGAAGGATGCACGGCGCTAATTATTATATGTCCCTTAAATGTCAATTCCTTGTAACCCAGCCAAGGTCTTTCCCCAAGAGCGCACGAGTCTCTCAAAAGACTCCTTTGTAGATGGCATCGAGGGGAAGTTCTAAGTTAAGCTGATTCAATTGGATGGTCTGGCCCAAGGTAAATCGCTCTTGCCTCCAGCCAGTCACACCTCGATAGACCTCGACATATTCCTCATCCTGGCTAGCTAAGATATAAACCTGCAGAGTTGGGCAATGCTGATACTTTACAAACTTTCCACCCCGATCATACCGTTCAGTACTTGGAGAAAGAACCTCAACGATGATTAACGGAGATTGCACCTTGAAAGGCTTCGCTCGCTTCTCTTTCTCCCTGTCCGCAATGTTGCAAGTCACAACAACATCAGGAATAGCAGAAGGGTGATCAGGTATCTTCACATATTGTTCCTGATACACACGGCAGTGACCAAACTTGTCGAGCTGTTGACGGAGTAATGTATAGATATTCCCCGCAATATCTGCATGCTCAACACTTGATCCTGTCATATCATATACAATACCATCAATCAGTTCATATCGATATGGGCTTTCAACATCAATCAGACGTTCAAACGCCTCTTCTGTCATGGGAATACCGTGTAAGGACTCTGGTTGGGGATTCGCTGCCATGGTTTCGCTCTCCTTTGTTCAAGAAACATTCACCAGCTAATAAATGCAACTTTATCGGTTAATAATAGCCTAACCTTATTCGTCTCATGCTTGCAATAAGCTGTCTTATCCCTAATTTGCCTAGCATCATCCCACACATGACTCCTTTCCTAGGGCTTCATATTACATCCATCACAGGCAATTATAACACTTCTGGTGAAATCTGGCAAAATCAACACACCACCGGGTAACTATCTTGAGCACAGAATCCTATGTATAGATCCATGCCCCAACCTGATGATATAATAGCCCAAGAAAACAGAATCAGAACGTCTACTCTATGTAGTAATTCTCCGTCTGTTCCCATGGCAGCGCATCGCTTGGATGGCAGAGTCTTAGTTAAAGAAAGGGGACAACCGCACTTCCGCTACACCCTGGTGCGGCGTATCTTTTATGAATATAGGGAAGGAGCCACCAACACTCGGCTCGCTTAGATTTCTTACTGGACCATTAGCTGGCAATACCTATCCAGTTACCAAGACAACAATTGCTCTTGGACGAGATCCATCAAACGACATCATTATTTCGGACCCTTCTGTTTCACGACATCATGCACAAATTATTTGCGAAAACGGGTCCTGGAGTATCAAGAAGCTCGTCGCTCAAAATACCTTAATTGTCAATCAGCACGACCTTCTAGAATCACCGCTGCATGACCGAGATACCATTGGTTTGGGACCAGGAACGACTTTTCTCTTCTTGATGGATGATCATGTACTCCAGCAGCCAAACACGCCTCATTCAACTCTGCCTTCCCCTACTCCTGGAAGAGAGGCCCAGGGCTCTCAAGCTGCTAACCCAGCTTATGCTCCACAGGGCATGCAGAACATCTCACGTCCACAGGGAGATACTAAGCCAGCCATTGCACCTTCGCCACCATCTCAAGCAGCTATACCGCTGCAGCCGTTCGTAATCCCGCCACAGAGTCCATATGCCCCACCCGCCAACATAGGAACAGAGAGGGCTGTACAGCCGGACTTTCAACAAAAAGGCCAGACACAACGTGCACTGGACCTAGGCCAAGGTCAACCTGGCAAATTTGCTAATCAGATTAATAGTCCTTCGCTAGAAGTGAGCACGAATACCGATCACGATAAACAGGTCTTCCCTCTTACGCCAGACCGTCAGGTTTTCGACATCGGTCGTGATCCCTCCAATACCATTGTGATCAGCCGACCTACCGTTTCTAGCTTCCACGCCCAGATTATCCGTGACGGCAACCAGCTTGTCCTGATCCATCCCCACCCTTCACGTGGGCATACGCTCAATGGTCTTACCTACCAGGGCAAGACCATCAGTGGCAACGAGCAATTCCGCCATATTCTCTCACGTGGTGACGTTTTTCGTATTAGTGATGAGAACGGGACCTTTGTCACACTGACCTATAACGATGGCAGCGGCATGGCACAGGAGATCTTACCAGAGATCCACCCAATCCCGCTGGGGGCTCCCGTCATTACTATTGGTCGTGCGTCAGACAACACGGTCGTGCTCAATCATCCACAGGTCTCTGGATACCATGCCCGCCTGGAACAGGCACGCGGCGGCTATCGCATCATTGATGCTGGCAGTACTAACCATGTCTATGTGAATGCCCAACGCATTCATGCACATGACCTCAAGCCAGGCGACGAAATTCGTATTGGCCCGTTCAAACTCATCTATACCGGCACCCAACTCACCCAGCACGATGAGAGTAGCAGTATTCGTATCGATGCCCTGCGCCTCAAGAGAACTGGCAACAAGAACGCCATCTTGATTCACGACATCTCAGTCGCCATTCCGCCACGCAAATTCGTGGCCCTGGTCGGCGGCTCCGGTGCTGGCAAATCCACATTAATGAATGCGCTCAACGGTATACGACCCGCCCAGTCAGGAGTGGTTTTCTATAATGGCCAGGACTACTACCACCATCTTGCAGCCTTTAGCACTCAACTGGGCTATGTGCCACAGGATGATATTATCCACCGCGATCTCTCAGTTGAGCGTGCCCTCTACTATGCTGCCAAGCTGCGTCTACCTCAGGACTTCACAGCGAAGCAGATCAAAGAGCGCATCGACGAGGTTCTGGAAGATGTAGAGATGAAATATCGTCGCCACTTACTGATCAGCAAGCTCTCCGGTGGTCAGCGCAAGCGTGTCTCGATCGCGCTTGAACTACTAGCCAATCCCAGCGTCTTCTTTCTGGATGAGCCGACTTCAGGCCTTGATCCTGGCCTCGATCGCAAGATGATGCTGCTGCTACGTAAGCTGGCCGACAAGGGACATACCATCGTTTTGGTTACGCACGCCACCAATAATATCAACGCTTGCGATTACATCTGCTTCCTCTGCCAGGGTGGACGGCTGGCTTACTATGGACCTCCAAATGAGGCCAAAGCTTACTTTGGGAAGGCTGACTTCGCCGAAATTTACACTGCTCTAGAGCCAACGGACGAGAACCCCAATGCTCCAGCAGAAGCAGAAGCACGCTTCAAGCAATCGGCAGACTATCAACACTATGTTCTTGAGACGCTCCAGCAGGGTCCCGCCGGACGAGTCAACCTCAATACTCAGACGGCTCAGATCACGCCACCCAAACGCGGCAATCCATGGAAGCAATTCATCCTGCTCTCCATGCGCTACCTGGAATTGATCTTGAACGACAGGGTCAATCTGGCGATTCTGCTCTTGCAGGCCCCCATCATCGGCCTCATTCTCTACTTCTTGATTGCTAATGCAACCTTTGCTCCCAGCAGTATCGCGACCTGTTTTGCTCACCAATCTATAGCGACTAATACGGGCCCAATTGTACCAACCGACTGTCAACAAGTAATCGATACAATTAATTTATCACAAGCACCTAATGGCGACCAACTTCTCAATCAATCAATCGGCCCTGGCTCTGGTGGAGACGCACAGAAGATTCTCTTTATCATGGCTTTCGCAGCTGTCATGTTTGGGTGTATCAATGGAGCAAGAGAAATTGTCAAAGAGGCGGCCATCTACCAGCGCGAACGGACAGTCAACCTGGGCATTATCCCCTACCTCTTCTCGAAGATCTTCATTCTGGGCATCTTCAGCCTGGTACAGAGCTTTATTCTAGTCTTCCTGGTCAACCTGAAGGAACCTCTCAGCCAGATACATAGCATCATATTCTCGCCATTTGTCGAGATTTACATCTCGATGGCCTTGACAGCACTGGCAGGATTGATGACGGGCTTGTTGATCTCAGCGATCGTACCCAATAATGACCGAGCTATGAGCCTTATCCCACTGCCATTGCTTCCCCAGGTCATCTTTGCAGGTGTCATCTTCTCGCTCGATAAACCGCCATTCCTGCAGGTTCTTGGTGCATTTTTCGCCGCCCGCTGGTCAATGGCAGCCATGGGCTCGACCGTTGGCCTGCACGGCGACAAGCTAGCAGCTGATAGCTTTTCCTACCTTGGCATATTGTTCACACACATCGACCCGAACCAAGGACATCCAGCAGCAGCCTTCCACCTGATCCTCTGCTGGATTGTGCTGACGGTCATGATTGTCGTGCAAGGATTCGTTATCACTTGGCTGCTGAAACGTAAGGATGTACGCCGCTAGCCAGTCATCCCACAAGCGATGGTTTGTTGCACAAATGCAACAACCTGGGGCGAGAAATAGTCACTGACAATGTCTAGGCAGACAAGCCGCACTCTGGTACTTCTTGGCATTTCTATTGCTCTGAAGTACCATCCTATGCTATCGTAACTACGGTATAAACATAGGTTAGCCAAGCAAGAACATGTGCGATAGATTTGCGTAAGATCCTCTCTTGTATGAGAGGAGCGCCATACACTCCTAACGGATTGTTTTTCTTTCGCTTGAATGCTCATTCCGTACCGAGGGGCACTCGGGAACGAGTACTGCTTTGGCAGTGCGAACGCTTCTGGAGACCTGGCCTCTACTGCTTCCTCCAAACGGAGAAGTGGCAAGTCGGATCGCTGAAGGAAGAACCCCCGTCCTGATTATTGGCGGGGAGTGTCAGTGAATGCAAATGGGTAAAATATTCTGGCTATGTTACTCAATAGACACATTGTCGTAGGTATCTGCGGAGGAATCGCGTCATACAAAGCTGTCGATCTCGTCAGCCAGTTACAACAAGCTGGAGCGCTTGTTGATGTGATTATGACCGAGCACGCGGAAGAGTTTATCCGCCCGCTCACATTTGCGACCATGAGCCATCGGCCCGTGTATAGCAACCTCTGGGAACCTTCAGGACAAGCTGCCGAAATCCATATCGCACTAGCAGAAGAGGCCGAATTGCTTGCAATTGTGCCAGCGACCGCCAACACAATCGCTAAGCTGGCTAATGGCATGGCTGATACTATGCTAACAGCCGTAGCCTTAGCCACCAAAGCCCCTTTGTTGCTGGCTCCTGCGATGTATAAGGAGATGTACACCCATCCTGCAACGCAAGCCAACCTTGCTTTACTGCGCGAGCGCGGTGCCCATATCGTAGAGCCAGAGATAGGACGGCTGGCCTCAGGAGCGATTGGTCCGGGCCGCTTACCGGATACAGCAACCTTGATAGGGGCCATCACCATGACCCTTGGACAACACGGTGACCTCGCTGGTCGCCACGTAGTCATTACAGCCGGAGGGACCCACGAGCCCATTGATCCAGTTCGCTATATCAGCAATCGCTCATCAGGAAAAATGGGCTATAGCTTAGCCACGGAAGCAAGAGATCGTGGAGCGCATGTTATATTAGTATCGGGACCAGTTGCACTACCAGCACCATACGGAGTGGAATTGTACTATGTCAATACAGCACTCCAAATGCGTAATGCTGTATATGATCTTATTACTGACACAGATGCGCTTGTGATGAGCGCCGCTGTTGCAGATTTCAGTCCGGCAAATCCTGCAAAGCACAAGATCAAGAAAAACAGTAATGAGGGAAGAGGGCATGAAGGCGAGGAGGCTTTTTCTATTCCCCTGGTGCAGAGTCCAGATATTCTTGGCGAGCTTGCAGATACACTGGAAGGTCCAACACGACGGACACAGCGGCGGCCCGTCCGTGTTGGATTCGCTGCCGAAACCGACAATATCATTACCAACGCACGAGACAAAATGAGCCGCAAACGAGTCGATCTACTCGTCGCTAATGATGTTACCCGCTCAGATAGCGGATTCGGGACGGATACCAATAAAGTGCTTATCTTTCATGCAGATGGTGCAATTGAGGATTTGCCTGTAATGCCCAAGGCTGGCATTGCAGCGGTAATTTGGGATCGCGTTGTACCACTGCTGAGCACAAAGTAGCAGGGAGGTTGAGGAGTAGTATGAGAAGTTTTGTTTTAGAATTATTGGGTACGAAAAGTACGCAGGAGGAATCCATGATGGATCGTGCTGCTAGCGCTGGTTTTGAAGGCATCGCCCAGATGCTACTTGAGCAGAAAAAGTTGATGGATGCCTTGGAGGCAGAGAATCGTGAGCTGCGACGGCAGCTTGCCGACCTCCGTCGGGGTCAGGGTATTGCTGTAATCATCGAAGGCAAGACTATTCAACTCGCAAATGATACGGGAGGAGCAAACGGACAGGGAGCTTTACAGAGCTTACAGGGCATGCAGAACACACCTCCTGCAATGTCTCCAACTCCTAGCCCGAGCAACTATAACAACAACCAAAATAATGGCCGTTCAACGGGTGGGCAGACTTCAGTGAACATGAATGGCGAGAAGCGCGAGACAAACAACGCTCGCAGTCCTCTCGCGGATAGCTTTGTTCTATAACTCTTTCGTGATCTGATACTTCAGCTATACGAAGGTACCATTCAAGACGCCTTCGTATCATTTCTGCGGTATGCTGATAGTTAACATCGTCGGAGCAATCATCGCACACAAGCAAGACTGATCAGCTCCAGGGTCTGCTCTGCCTCATGGAGAGCAGACCCTGGAGCCATCGTCATGACAGGATAGCCTAGAACGTCACAGGCAGGCTTGTGAGGCCACGCAAGATGGGGTTCTGGGTCCAGGTGAGTTGTTCGAGTTCGCGAGCCTGTCGCAGGTTGGGCAGGCGTTGCAGCAAGGTGCCAATGGCAATCTGCCCCTCCAGACGTGCCAGCGGTGCTCCCAGGCAGAAATGGATGCCCTTGCCAAAGGCCAGATGCTGATTCTCCTGACGCATAATATTCAGTCCCTCAGGATCAGAGAACTGCTGCGGATCAGTATCGGCTCCTATCAAGGAGACAAAGACCAGTTCGCCCTTGCGGATCACCTTGCCATGCATGAGGATGTCCTCGCTGGCCCAACGCTGTGAGGAGAGACTCACCGGAGCCGTGTAGCGCAACAGTTCCTCAATGGCTGAAGGAAGCAAGGAGGGGTCGGCACGGAGCAACTGCATCTGCTCAGGATGTTGCAACAACGCTAGCACCCCGTTGCCGATCAAATTGACCGTCGTCTCGTGTCCGGCGATGATGAGCAGGAAGATGGTCGAAATGAGTTCGGTCTCGCTGAGGCTATCTCCACGCTCCTCTACCTGGACGAGGTCGCTCGTCAGATCATTGCCGGGATGGGCATGCTTGTCGGCCAAGAAGGTCTTGATATACTGGACAAACGCCTCCAGAGCAATGAGCTTTTGTTCCAGTTGAGGTCCCTCAAAAGCAGTCACGATCGTTTGCGTCCAGGCGCGGAATTGCGAGCGATCTGCAGTGGGAATCCCCAGCATTTCTGAAATGACGGTAATGGGCAGCGGAAAGGCAAAGTCAGCAATCAAGTCCATCTTTCCCTGTGCCTGCACGGCGTCCAACAGCTCATCGGCAATCTGCTGGATGCGCGGGTGGAGCTGCTCGATCATGTGCGGCGTGAAAGCTTTGGAGACCAGACCACGCAGGCGGGTATGATCGGGCGGATCGACGGTCAGCATATCCCGTCTCCACGTAATAAACCGATTCACAATCGATGCGCTCTCTCCGGCGATATTCTGCCCATTTCCCGGTGGTAAGACTTTGTGTACGTCTTTGGTGAAGCGCGGGTCTTTGAGAATCGCAATGGCATCCTCAAAGGTAGTCACGATCCAGGCTCCTCCCATACCAAAAGGGACGGTGAAAGGGATGAGTGGCCCCTGCTCACGTAAGTGTGTATAGAACGCGATCGGATCGCGCTTGGTTTCTGGCGAAAGCAAATCGGTAAATGTAATCGGTCCCATACTGTATCAACTTCCTTTCATTCATCGTGCGGGTTCGAGTCTGCACAGCGCGGCAATCTCGACTATTCTGGTGATCCCTTTTGACTTCATTCTATAATTTGGAGGCAAACAGATGAATAGTCTGAGACCTGATCACGCTTTAGACGCGACGCTTGCAAACTCTAGTCATCCACTCATCACAGAAAATGCATAGAATGATAGAGATAAGGAGATGAGCTACAGTTAATCTAGTATAATGGGAAGTATTGGCTAGCAGGAAAGGCAAATCAGGTTTGACAGATGGTCATCAATCTGGGATAATGAGTTCTCGATAATGTTCCTTCCTATTTAGTCAAGAGTAGGGAAAGGACACCACGCATGAACCAACCAACACGCGAAGAGTTCGAAGATCTCAAAGAAGAGCAGAGACAGCTCAAAGAGGAAGTACGCCGGCTGAAGCAGCAGACCGAGCCTATGAAGGTAACCAGGATTGAGCTTGATCCAGGTGGCATACAAACAAGGCTTGACAACCATGCAGAGATCTTGAAGGAACTATCAACCAAGCAGGATGAACAGGAAGAATGGCTGGCCAAGATCTATACCGAGGTAGGAAGGACCAATACTGATATCGGCACACTCAAAGGAGACGTGCACGTTATAAAAGACGATGTTAGTGCACTTAGATCAGACGTTGATGCGACAAAAGCTGAAGTCCTCAAAATCAGAGAGAGCCAAGCTGATCTTAGAGACGCGCTCAAATCAGACATTGATGCGACAAAAGCTGAAGTTCTCAAAATCAGAGAGAGCCAAGCTGATCTTAGAGACGCGCTCAAAAATGCAGCTACCAAAGAGGACATAGCAAATATGGCGACGAAGGACGATCTCAGCAGACTTGAGGCAATGATGACACAGATATTGAACAGATTGCCAAAGGCTGAGGAGGAATGATGTGGGTAATAGCGAAGCGTTCATCTTTGATGACAGGGAGAAGGTACCCTGCATCCTTGCAACAAGTGCGTCGCGGGCTTCACAAATTATTGGCACAGTTGGGAACCCCTGCCCGACCCCCCAAACCTCGCGGAAAATCGAAAGGCAGGTTCAGAGGGACCAAACTTGCCAAGAGGACGCGGTTTTCCGTGGTTCGCAAGAAGCCAAAAGTGCCTCAACTTGTACCAATATGATCATCATCATTGGATGAAAGGAGAATAGGCGATCCTTTTTACGGAACTTCTCATGATGTTCTGGTTCTTTTGTTCTACCTATTTATTTTAAACGCCAAATATCTTTAAACTGTTCTAATATTAGCTCTTGTTCTTCTGCCTCGTTAATACTTTTTTTCAAGAAATTCTTCTTCAAATTCTATAAGTTCTTTTCCACTAAATATTCCCCTTCTACTTGTTAGACTCGTTCCACTCTCTAGTGTTTTTAATGCGATTTTTCTATCTTTCTTTACTTTATTATATATTTTATATGTACTTTCTATCAAATTAACGCCGTCTTTAAATAGTTCATCAGTAGTTCGAGGATCACTTTTACCCCTAGTTTGTAAAATATCTGCATATATTCTCTCAATGTACTTACCGGTACTTTGTTGACGCGGGTGAGGAAGAGTTGTAAAGGAAGAGCGGTACTCCCAAAGCCAGCGCATCAAGTAACTGCTGAAGCGCAAGAAGTGGGGGCTGTGCG
>Ga0207416_1002901_pt1 | contig 17452 bp, 14 predicted proteins | sample PaiPotPPM11metaG_FD_184107 | JGI IMG/M metagenome (GOLD analysis project Ga0207416, IMG submission 184107) | Iron sulfur acid spring bacterial and archeal communities from Banff, Canada, to study Microbial Dark Matter (Phase II) - Paint Pots PPM... ...
GGGACAGCTCATGAGCAGCATCAGCATCATCGGCACCGGGAACATGGCCCGCACCATCGGCGCGCTGGCGGTAGCGGGCGGCAACAACGTGGAGGTCATGGGCCGCGATCAGTCCAAGGCCGCTGAACTGGCCAAGACTCTCGGCAGCGGCGCCACGACGGGAGAGTGGGGCACCATCCCGGCCGGGGACATCGTCATCGTGGCCCTCTTGTACGACGGTGTCGTTCCGGTCGTCGCCCAGTACGGAGATGCCCTCACGGGCAAGATCATCGTCGACGTCAGTAACCCCTTCAATTCCGCGGCCGACGGGCTGGCCCACCGCGAGGGCACCTCGATCGCGCAGGAAGTCGCCAAGGCGGCCCCGGCCAGTGCCAGCGTGGTGAAGGCATTCAACACCATCTTCCGTCATGTCCTGGAGAAGGGCCGTCCCGACGTCTTCATCGCTGGCGACAGTGCGCAGGCCAAGGCGGGCGTGGAGGCGTTCATCGAGAGCCTCGGGCTCCGCCCGCTGGACGTCGGCGGCCTGAAAATGGCGTACTGGCTGGAAGGAGCAGGCGTGATCGCGATGGGCCTCGCCCGCCACGGGGTGGGGAACTGGGACTTCGCCCTCGGCGTCACGGAATTTCCCGGCTGAGCCGCACGGCCCCCGGTCCAAGTCATCAACGACTCGCGAATACCACATATCGATATCGGCGGACGATGGTCTGCCCGGAGAGGATTCTCGCGATGAAGCTTGGTTTCGCACTTCCCATAGTCGGGTCCGCTGTCAGCAGCGCCGCTGGCCTGAGCGCGTTCTGCCGCGGACTCGAGGACCTTGGCTACGACACGCTGTGGGTCGGCGATCGCCTGGTCACGCCGGTTGCTATGCATAGCACCTATCCGGGCAAAGAGCAGCCGTACCTGCCGCAGATGACCCGCTACCTCGATCCGGTGCTGCTGTGGACCGTCGCCACGACGGCGACCAGCCGGGTGCGGCTGAACGCCAGCACGCTCAGCACGTTCTACTACGAGCCGCCGCATCTCGCCCGGCTGCTGACCACGCTCGACGTGCTCAGCGACGGCCGCCTTGACGTCGGCGTGGGACTAGGGTGGATGAAGGACGAGCACGACATCGCCCGCAGCGCGGACTGGCACCGGCGCGGCGAGATGCTCGATGACCTGCTGGCGTTCCTGCACGCGTGGTGGGCGAACACCCCGGTGTCCTGGGATAGTGAGTTTTTCTCCTTGCCGCCGGTCCACGCCGACCTGCGCCCGGTCCAGGCGGGCGGGCCGCCCATCTGGATCGGCGGTGCCAGCGAGGCCGCGATGCGCCGGGTCGGCCGCAGCGGCACCGGCTGGCTCGGGTTCGAGGGGCTGCCGGACGAGGTCGCCGGCCACTTGTGGTCGGTCGCCCGCCGTGCGGCGCAGGACGCCGGCCGCGATCCTGACGCGCTGAAGACCGCCATGCGAATCAACCTCGAACCGGGCACGTCCGTTGACTCGCTCGCCGGCAAGCTCGCGCGCTTCGCCGGGTCCGGTGTTGACGAGGCGTTCGTGGATGCCTTCGCGGTGTTCCCCAGCCTTGACCAGATGCTTGACTTCGCCAGCCAGGTGATCGCGCGCACCGGTCGGTTGTAACCACCCAAGAGCCGGACAGCTTGGCAGGATTCTCGCACGTTAATCCTTAGCGCCGGACACGCCTGCGCTGTCGAAGGTCGCGACGTCGCGCAACACGCGGGCGGCCGCCTGGACGACCGGCAGGGCGAGGACGGCGCCCGAGCCCTCGCCGAGGCGCAGGTCCAGGTCGAGGACGGGGCGCAGGCCGAGCGCGGTGAGCGCGCGGCTCGCGCCCGGCTCGGTGGAGCGGTGGCCGGCGATGAGGTAACCCGCCGTGTCCGGCTGGAACGCGACGGCGGCGAGCGCGGCCGCGCCCGCGATCACCCCGTCGAGCACGACGGGCACGCGCAGCGCCGCGGCGCCGAGCAGGTAGCCGGCCAGCGCCGCGTGCTCGAGGCCGCCGACCGCGGCGAGCACGCCAAGCGGGTCGGCGGGGTCTGGCCGGTGCCGTTCGAGTGCGCGGCGGACCACGTCCACCTTGTGCGCCCAGGTCTGGTCGTCGACGCCGGTGCCGCGCCCCGTCACCTCAACCGGGTCGGCGTCCGTGAAGACGGCGATGAGGGCGGCGGACGCGGTGGTGTTCGCGATCCCCATGTCGCCGGTGATCAGGCAGTTGCTGCCCGCGGTGACCAGGTCCCGCGCGGTCTCGATGCCGGCCTCGACGGCCCGCCGCGCCTCCTCCACCGACATCGCGCACGTCTCGGTCATGTCGGCGGTGCCGCGGCGCACCTTGCGCGGCAGCAGGCCAGGGGCCTCGGGCAGGTCGGCGGCGACCCCGACGTCGACCACGCAGACGTCCGCGCCGGCCTGTGCGGCGATCACGTTGACGACCGCGGTGGACGCCAGGAAGTTCGCCACCATCTGGGCGGTGACCTCCTGCGGCCAGGGAGTGACGCCCTGGGCGTGCACACCGTGGTCGCCGGCGAACACGGCGACCGCCGCCGGCTCGGGCATCGGGGGCGGGCACTCCCCCGCGATCGCGGCGAGCCGCACCGACAGTTCCTCGAGGAACCCGAGCGAACCGGGCGGCTTGGTCAGCTGCCCCTGGCGTTCGCGCGCCGCGTCGGCCGCCGCGCCGTCCACCGGGCGGATCGCCGCTACCGTGTCGGTCAGCAGGCTCGCGGGTTCCGCGCCCGGCAGCCCGCGCTGCCCCCACCGCCCCTCGTGCACGGCCCACGCGAGCGGCCGCTGCCGCGCCCAGCCGGACATGACCAGTTCCGGTGCGGGCGGGAATTCCGCGACGTGGCCGACGCACAGGTAGGCCACGACCTTAACGTATTCAGGCAGGCCGAGCGAGCCGGCGAGCTCCCGTTCGTCGAAGAAGCTCACCCAGCCGACCCCGAGGCCCTCGGCCCTGGCCGCGAGCCACAGGTTCTGCACTGCGCACACGGCCGAGTACTCGGCGACCTGGGGCTGGGCGTGCCGGCCGAGCACGTGGCGGCCGCCCCTGGTGGGATCGCAGGTGACGACGACGTTGACCGGGCTTTCGACGATGGCTTCGACCTTCAGCTTGCGGAAGGCCAGCGACCGCGCCCAGGGCAGGGCGTCGGCGAAGGCCTCCCGCTGCGCCTGCGCAAGCCGGCGTACCTGCTCGCGGACCGCCGGGTCGCGCAGGATGAGGAAGTCCCACGGCTGGCTGAGGCCGACGCTCGGCGCCTGGTGCGCGGCGGCGAGTACCCTGGTCAGCACCTCGTCGTCGACCGGGTCGGGCCGGAACCCGTTCCTGATGTCCCGCCGGGCGCCGGCGACCTGGTAAAAAGCCTCGACCCCAGCGGGGTCGAGCGCGTGGCTGTCCTGGGTCATGTCACTACCTCACGAGGGAGCCGCGCGCCGCGTCGGACGCCGCCGCGTCCCGTACGGAACCGGTCAGAGCAGCCCATTATCGCTGTGCCCGCCCGGTGAGACGGCGGCGGGGAGAGCGGGAACCAGGAAACCGTTCGGGATAAGAGGTGTTTTCTTTGGGGATGCGGGCGTGGCCTCGCGTTCGCCCCCGCGTGGCCGGGACATTACCTGAGCAGGGCATACTTCGGTTCATGAGCCATGCCATGGTCGCCGCGCACCGCGGGGTCGCGTCCGGCGCCGCCGAGAACACCATCGCGGCCTTCACGAACGCGATCGACGTCGGCGCCGACATGATCGAGTTCGACGTCCGCAGGACCCGCGACGGCGAGCTGATCGCCTTCCACGACGCCTTGGCCGGCGGCAAGCCAGTGAGCGGGCTCACCCGTGACGAGATCCAGGCCGCCGCCGGGGTCAGGCCGCCGCTGCTCGCCGAAGTGCTGCGAACCTGCGCGGGGCGGATCAGGCTCGACGTGGAGCTCAAGGAAGACGGGTACGTCGCGGAGGTGATGGCGGTGCTCCGGGCCGGCTTCGATCCCGCCCAGATGGTCGTCACGTCGTTCCTGCCCGACGTGGTCGCCCAGGCGAAGGACGCCTTTCCTGAGGTCAAGACCGGCTTGCTGGTGGGCGACGGCGGGCCGCTCACCGACGTGCCCGCCCGGCTGCGCGAACTGTTCCCCGTCGGCCTCGCCAGGCAGGTCAGGGCCGACTACCTGGCGCCTAACTACCGGCTCGCCGCGTTCGGCGTGGTGCGGCGGGCGGCCGCGGCGGGCCTCCCGTGCCTACTGTGGACGGTCAACTCCCCCGACCTGATCGGCAAGTACGCCGCCGATCCGCGGGTCGCCGTGATCATCACCGACGTGGCCGAGCAGGCGGTCGCGATCGTGGCGGGCAACGGCTCCGGCGTGAGCGCGGCGCGTTAATTCCGCTTCCGCCGTCGTCGACGCCCTGCTTGGCGGCAGGAACTCGCGCACCGTCGCGACGAACTGCTCCTGGCGGTGCGGCAGCAGCGAGATCAGGTGGCCGCCGTTGAGCAGTGCCAGCCGCGCGTTCGGTATGGCGGCGTGCATGTTTACGGCCGTCTCGACGGGGGCGATGCGGTCGGCGCGTCCGTGGACGATCAGCGTCGGCGATTTGATCTCGCCGAGGCGGGCGGTGCGGTCGAACCTCGACGTGGCCAGGAACTGGGCCCTGAGCGCGTGACGGGGTTGCGGGTTCCCGCCGCGCAGGCCGGGCAGCCGGGAAACCGCCATGCCGACCCTGACCCGCCAGCGGCCGCGCGCCGCGCGCGGGCCCGTGGAGACGAGCACGAGGTGGTCCACCAGGTGGGGATAGTCCATGGCCAGCGTCATCGCGATGCGGCCGCCCATCGAGATGCCAAGCACGTGCGTGCGCGACACCCCCAGTTGGGCGAGCGCTCCCGCGAGGTCGGCGGCCATCTGCTCGATCGTGTAGGGGCCCGGCGGCTTCGCGGACCGGCCGACGCCCCGGTTGTCCACGGCGATGACCCGGTACCCGGCGGAGAGGGCCTTGATCAGCGGCTGCATCTCGGACACGGCCAGGCCGAGGCCGCCGATGACCACCAGCGAATCGCCGTGGCCGTGCGTTTCGTAGTACAGCTCGATGTCGCCTACCAGGAGCGACGGCATGCCCGGTAGCCCCTCCCGACGGGCCGTTGGCTTGGGGTCAGCACGAGAGCATTTTCTGGATCGCCTGCCGGGTGACCCCCAGCTCCCTGGCGATGTCGGCCTGCGAGAAGCCCTCGCCGATGAGCTGCCTGATGAGGTCGCGCCGCTCGGCGGCCAGTTCCCGCGCCTTCCTGAAGTGCTCGAGGGCTTCTGCCCTGACCTGGCGGAGCCGGTCGAAGGTTTCCTGATGACTTGTTGTCATGCCGCTTAGTATGACAACTTGGGGTTGTCGTGTCAACTCAGGGTTGTCGCGTTATTCTCAGCCCTCAGGGCGACCTCTCCTGGCCACCGGCATCTGGCGGTGCATTCTCCGAGGGGCTACCGTCAGAGCGTGAGTGTGTTCTCTGGGCACGTTGACGTCGTGGTGACTGCGCTCAGCTGGCGACGCACCGTGGTGATCGAGCAGGGGCGCTGGCAATTCCGCCGCACGGACTGGAGACCGCACGGGGACGCGGTGCGCAACATCCGGACGGTCCGTGCCGTCGAGCCAGGCCTCATCTTCGACACGCACACCGACCGGGCGGGCGGGGGCGCGCGGCGGAGCGGGTCGCACGAGGTCATGGAGAAACACACGTACTTCGAGTACGAAGAGTTTCAGTGGCACAAGTACCGGTCGTTCAGTGCCCAAGGGGACGGCACTGCCGATGTCCGCTGGCCCGAGTACGCCCTCGGCCCTGACCAGCGGATCAGCGAGCAGCGTGAGGTGTACCGGGCAAAGTTCTCGGTCGGCGGCGAGGACAGCGAGGACGAGTACGCCGCCGAACTCGACGAACCGACGTGGCGAACCCTGAAGGTGGGCCTGCCCTGCCGCCTCAAGGTAGGCGCGCTCACCGGCGAGGTGAAGCAGGTGATCCCAGTGGCCGCCAAGAACGACGGTCGCAGATCGGGCGCCGCCGGGCGCGCCGCACGGGCTAGGCCGTAAGGACGAGAATCTGCCCGCGCTCCGGCATGAGGAGGCACTCGGGATCGGTTCCTGGCCCGTAGTTCGGAACGTTGACGCCGAGGTGCATGGCCCGAGGCTATAGCGGCGATCATGAGATGCGGAACCGCATTCTCGCCGTCATCCCCATCCCACGCCCACGAGCAGGAGCACGGTCCATGAGCCTCGCGATACAACAGGAAGCCGTCACTCCCGGCGCGCTGGCCGGGTACGCGAGCATCTCCATCGCGTTCGACGTGGACCGGGTCCTCGAGGTAACACTCGCCGACGGCGGCATGGGCGGGATATCGCTGACCGAGACTCCCGTGGCATCCCCGTATGTGAAGGACTACGACGCCGGCGAGGAGGAGAGGCCGGCGCGCTGGGCCGAGCGCTTTGACGTGTCGAACTGGGGGCTGCTGTCGGCTTGGCGAGACGGGACAAGGGCCGGCGGCGCCGTGATCGCCTTCCGGACCCCGGACGTGTACATGCTCGAAGGCCGCGACGACGTCGCGGTGCTGTGGGACATCCGCGTGGCTCGTGATCAGCGGGGGGCCGGCACCGGGTCGGCGCTCTTCCGTGCCGTCGAGGAGTGGAGCGCTGCCCGCGGCGCCGGCTGGCTCAAGATCGAGACGCAGAACGTCAACACCGCCGCCTGCCGCTTCTACCGGAAGATGGGCTGCACCCTCGGCGGCATCGACCGCTTCGCGTATCCCGGGCTCCCGGGCGAGGTGCGCCTGCTGTGGTGGAAGGCGGTCAGCTGACGGCCCCTAGCGTGGCGCTGATGCTGACGATGATCGCGCCGCCCAGCGTCACCGCGACAAGTGAGCCGAGGAAACTGGTGCCGAAGAACCGCCGGCGGATCCACGCGAGCGCGAGGAGCTCAAACGCGATCGCCGCCAGGGCGAGCAGCACCGCCGACCGGTACTGAGGAATGAGGAAGGGCAGCGCGTGCACGACACCGCCAAGGAACGTGCCGACGCCGGTGATCGCGCCGCGCGCATAGGGGCGGCCCCGCTCGGTTAGATCACCGGTGTCGGAGAGCCCTTCGGAGAAGGCCATGCTGACGCCGGCGCCAATAGCGGTCGCTAGCCCGGCGAGGAACGCGTAACGAGACTGATGTGTGGCGAACGCGACCGCGAAGACGGGGGCGAGCGTCGACAGTGAACCGTCGATCAAGCCGGCCATCGCCGGCTGCGCCCGCTGAAGCAGGAACGAGCGCCGGTCACGCTGTCTGCCCCCGCTATGGGCCCGCTCGGTCGCGGGAAGTGTCGTTGTCTCCATGACACCGATGCTGCCGAGCGGACGGCTCGCCGTCATCGTGCCCTGGGAGCGTCTTTTGCCTAGTCAGCGCGGGCACAGTGGGGCGGACGGTACTCCGCCGAGAGTAGCCGCGCATAGGTCCAGCAGGCGCACACTGGCCGTCGGTCGTTTCGGTGGCCAAATAGCGGAACTCGCCGTGCCTGTCGATCCGCTCCTGCTCGCCAAGCCGGAGTCCCTGCTTCCCCGAACATCAGGTTGCCGTTACGGTGGCCGCCGGGTCACCGTAGACGGAGTACGCCAGCCAGGTCGGATCGGCAGTGTCGCGTGAGACAGCTCGTCGGGCCTCTTGCACCGCCGCGCCCAGCGTGCGGCTGGCCTTCAGACAGTCGTAAAACGCTTCGGCGAACACCTGGGCACTGTCGGACGGCACTGCCCACAGCGTCCCAATGAAAGCGCCGGCGCCGGCTGCCATAAATTGACCTGCCCATCCCAGCAGCTGAGTGTACTCGGGCACTGCCCCGGCACTGCGGCAGGCATTGATGAATACCAGTGGGGTACGTGCCGCGAGTGCCCTCGTTGTGACAGCGCCGTTCAGCAAGGCAGGCACGAAAGGACCGCCATCCATCGCTACCAATGACCCGCCAGCATCCGACTTGAATGTGTTATGACAGGCGAAATGGAGTACGCCGAAATCCCCAGAATCGATTAGCGTCAACAGCGTCTCCAGGTCTGCGATTGCGCCGGATTTAGCTCCTAGTTTGCGCTGAAGGGCAGTTATTTCCGCCAGGGCATTACCTGGTGACCGAGGTGGCACGACATAGGAGGCCGGCCCAAGCGCTAGATGTCGGGACCGCCGCTGATCGTAAACCCGCCGCAGTACAGGAAACTGATCAACTAGAAAACCCGCGTCCTCACCGAAGGTTGACAATGGGTAAAGAAGCTCCCATGGAATCGCATCCTTGCCACAAACGATGCTGAATGCGGTGATACTTGAGCGCAGCTGCCAGAACTGCTCTTTGATAAGATCTGGCACCATCTCGTTCCACAGCCCGATGCCAGCCTCCCGCATCCACCTTCGCGCATTGTTTGCACTATATCCAGAAGTCATGTCAGCCATAGCGCGGAGTATGGCAATGGTGCGCTCAATGGCCCCGCTCGGCTGAGCCGTCAATTCCCCGCCAGGCACGGGGCCGAAAAGATAGGAATCGGACAGCAACTGGAAAGTGTACCGATCGCCGTCAAAACGTACCTGAAGCGTCGCCTCGCCCGGCTCACGCCGTAGATTGACCGGGTCACTCACGAGCGTACGACGCTCAGTACGCTGTGCATGTGCCTCGACCGATATCTCGGCGGCTAGCTCACCGAGGAACGTACCGCCGATGAAAGCTGATATCCGCACCTTGAATAGGCCAGGCCGCTCTGCCCGGAAGGCGAACCTCGCAGGCTCAGAATCTCCCTGCGGCGGCACTATGAGCACCTGTTCGAGCGCCTCTATTGGTCTCAATTGCGCTGGCACCTGGACGATGATCGTGACCGCGGTACCGCTGGGCTCGGGTACGAAGCCTTTAATCGGCGCACTGAGACGAGGTTGACGGGGAAGGTTAACCGCTATTCGGACAAGCAGGCTGAAATCAGTTATTGCAGAGATCCTGGTTGGCACCTCCGCGACCAAGTAATGCTGCATCGGGTCAGGCTCGACCGGGAAACCCAGCTCGGGTACTTCGTGGAGTTCTCCTCGGGTCATGTCGGACAGATCCGGGCCGGAAGGGTCGCGCTCCGCACTCTCGTGCCCTCGCCCCGCTCCCCCTGCCCCCTCGTAACGGGCCACCGCCCTGGCGGTCTCCCGTAGCCGGGTCTCGCTGCGATCGCTAGTTTGGATCTCGAACGCGACCTCGCGTCCGGAGCCGGCCTCGCGGCCACGAATCTGCAGCAGTCCGCTTTCGGTCATGTGGGCGGCAACCTCGAACCGCGTACCGGCCGGTCGTGGCGGCAGGTCCCTGAGCACGGCGTAGCCAATGTGGGTGTTGTGCTCAAGCTCCTCAGAGGGGATCTGTCCGGCTTGCTCCCATATCTCTAGCTCGACCGCGCGCTGGCCGTCGAAGACGGTCTGAAAAATCATCGGTTCCGCGTCGGTAGGCAGCGGCGTAATGATGGAGCGGGCCCGGCTGGGGTCGATCTTGAACATGGGATCGGCGGTATCGACAACCTTGAGCCCGAAGGCGCGCGGCACGACCGGCTCGACGCGTTTGGCCATTAGGGCCTTAACCTGATCCACGCTGAGGCTGAGTTGGTCTGCTACCCGCTGAGTCATGCCGGGGTCGCCGTCGTCTGGCAGGCTCGCCCTGACCTGCCCCATGAGTGCGAACAGAGCGGCGCCCTTGGCCACTGCCAGCTGAGGATCGTGCAGTCTCGCCTCGAGGCCGAACCGCTCGCGCAGCGTCCGCGCCACCGCGGGCATGAACGTCATGCCGCCGACAAGCAACACGTCGTCGAAGTGGTCGACCCCCTTCTCCCGGGCGGCGGCTATTGTCCGCTCGGCGATGTCCATAGTGCGTTCAAGCAGGTCGGCCGTGATCTCCTCGAAGTGCTCCCTGGTCAGCTCGAGCCGCACGACCGCGCCCTCGAAGCGCAGGATGTGCGGACGCGACATGACAGCGCTGAGCGACTTCTTCAGCTGCTCGGCAAAGAGGGCAAGATCCTGCATGAAATGCTCGTCGCCGCCGGGGTCGAGCTGCGGGTACCGCTCCGTAATGCCGAGCAGCAGGAAATCGCTAATTTCCCTGTCCCAGTCGGCCCCGCCCAACCGCTGGTCACCGTCGGTACAGATCACGTGGACGTCATCCCCCTCGATGCGGATGACGGTGGTGTCGAAGGTCGCGCCGCCGAGATCGTAGACCAAGATGTTCCGCACGTCCGCGTCATTCGCGAGGACCTGATACTGCAGGGCGGCGGCCACCGGGTCGGCGAGAACACTGAGGACGTTCAGTCCGGCGATCCGCCCGGCCTCGCGGGTCGCTTCGCGCTCAAGCAGCCCGAAGTGAGCCGGCACGGTGATGACCACATCGCGGACCTCTTCGCCGGTCTGTTCCTCCGCGGCACGGGCGAGTTCGCGCAAGATGAGCGCGGAGATTGACTCGGGAGTGTAATCCTGTCCGTGGAACCGATAGTGGACATCCTCGCCCATCCGCTGCTTGATCAATTCGACGACCAGTTCCGGGACAAGCATGGCGGCGTCCTTAGCCTGCCTGCCAACCACCACGTTCTCCGGCGACTCGAAGTAAACCACCGACGGCGTCGTGTCCTCGCCAACCGCGCTCTTCAAGATGACCGGGCGCCCGGAGTCATCGACGTACGCGATACAGGAGTTGGTGGTGCCAAGGTCAATTCCGTAGGTAGCCATCGCTCCATCCTCATCTCTCCCGGTCACGCTAACGGTTGGGTCGGCATTGCGGTTAGAGGTATGCGGGTGTTCCTCCCATGGGCGGCGACCGCGCGGAAAGTGTGAGCGCCGCCCTGACGGTGGACGAGCGAGACATTTGTCGCGGTCAAGACGGACTACTTGCCGGATGCGGAACGCCGCGCCTTCCGGGTGCAATGGACGGGGCGGCGCGGCTGGTCCCGCGCCAAGGGGAGAAACGTCGATGCCGGGCCGGCCGTGGGAGGTTGCCGCACACATGGGAGCCATGAGTCTCGAGGCCGCGATTCAGCGCGCCGGCTCGCCGGTGGAACTGCTGCGGCAGTCGACGGCCCGCCCGCACGCGTTCCCCGTCGCACCCGAGTTCACGAACTGGCGGACGGAACAGAACGCCTGGCGGACCTCGTGCGTGCTGTTCGACCAGTCGCACCACATGACCGACCTGTTCCTCAGCGGCCCGGACGCCCTGCGGCTGCTGAGCCAGTTCGGCGTCAACTCGTTCGGGAACTTCGGTCCCGGCCGGGCCAAGCAGTACGTCGCGGTCAACGCCGACGGCCGGTTCATCGGCGACGCCATCCTGTTCCACCTGGAAGACGACCAGTTCGACGTGGTGGGGCACCCGACGGTCGCCAACTGGCTGCAGTACAACGCGGAGACGGGCAACTGGAACGTGACCGTGGAGCGGGACGACAACTCGGTCGACCGGCCGTCGGGCAGGCCGCCGAAGCTCTACCGCTACGAGCTGCAAGGGCCGACGGCGGGACCGATCATGGCGAAGCTGACCGGCGGGCCGCTGCCCGACGTGAAGTTCTTTCACATGACGGACTTCCTGGTAGCGGGGCACCGGGTGCGCGCTTTGCGGCACGGCATGGCGGGGCAGCCAGGCTTCGAGCTATTCGGGCCGTGGGCCGAAGGGGACGAGGTACTCCAAGCGATCCTCACCGCCGGCGCGGAGTTCGGCCTCCAGCGGGCCGGCGCCAAGGCCTACTCCACGTCGAACCTCGAATCGGGCTGGATCCCGACGGCGGTGCCCGCGATCTTCGGCGCGGAGATGCGGGGCTACCGCGAGTGGCTCGGCGAGGGCGCGCTCGGCTCGCTCGGCGGCAGCATGGACTCGGGCGACATCGCCGACTACTACGTCACCCCGTACGACATCGGCTACGGCCGCACCGTCAAGTTCGATCATGACTTCCTCGGCCGCGAGGCGCTTGAAGGCGTCGCAAACGCCAGGGAGCACCGCAACAAGGTCACGCTGGTGTGGAACCCTGACGATCTCGCGCTGGCCGTCCGGTCGCTGTGCGAGCCGGGGACTCCGGCCAAGTTCATCGAGATGCCAAAGGCGCGCTACGCGTTCTTCCAGGTCGACAAGGTGCTGCGGAACGGTACGACCGCCGGCCTCTCGCTTGACCTCGGCTACCTCGCGAACGAGCACGCGTTCGTCTCGCTCGCGACGGTCGACGCGGCCGCGAGCGAACCCGGCACGGCGGTCACGGTGCTGTGGGGCGAGCGGCCGAACTCCGCCAAGCCCGCCGTCGAGCGGCACCGGCAAGTCGGCATCAGGGCCACGGTGGCACCCGCGCCGTACGTGCGGGAGGTCAGGGACTCCTACCGCTCGCGCTAGGCTGGCACGCTAGCCGACCGGCGGGACAAGGCCCTCGCGGACCGCCACCAGGGCCGCCTGGGTACGAGAGGTCAGCTGCAGCTTGTGCAGGACGTGGCTGACGTGCGTGCGGGCCGTCCGCTCGCTGATCACCAGCTCGTCGGCGATCTCCTGGTTGGACCGGCCGTGCGCGACGAGCACGAGCACCGCGCGCTCCCGTTCGGTCAGCGCGTTCAGCCCGCTGCGCGGCGCGCTGATCTCCCTGGTGAGCCGCCGCGCGATGGCCGGGTCAAGGTAGGTGCCATCGCGGGCGGCCGCATGGATGGCGGTGGCCACCTCGGTGGGTCCCGCGTCCTTCAGCAGGTAGCCGACGGCGCCGCCCGCGAGCGCGGCGTGCACCCGCTCCATCTCGCCGAAGCTCGTCAGGATCACCACGCGCACCCCCGGGTGCCTGCTGGTGATCAGCGAGGCGGCCTGCACGCCGTCCATCCGCGGCATTACCAGGTCGAGGAGTACCACGTCGGGCAGGCTCTCGCGGGCGGCCATCCTCGCGAGCTGGTCCACCGCGTCCTGGCCGTCGGCCGCCTCGGCCGCGACCGCCATGTCGTCGAGCGCCTCGAGGTAGGCGCGCACGCCCCGGCGCACCACGGCGTGGTCGTCGACGATCATCACGCGGACCGGCGTCACGGCGCCCCTCCAAGCGAGATCGCTCCTTCGAGCGACACTGCGAGCGGCACCCGAAGCCTGACGACCGTACCCGCGCGGCGCCCCGCCCCGACCTTCACCGTGCCGCCCCAGCGCTCGGCCCGTTCCCGCATCGTCGTGAGCCCGTAGCCGGCGGCCCCGTCACGCTGCCCGGCACCGGCCGGCTCCCTGACCATGCCCTGCCCGTCGTCGGCGACGGTCGCGGTAAGCCGGTCGTCGCGGATGCCGAGCCTAACGGTCACCGAACCCGCGGCGGCGTGCCTGACCACGTTGTGGACCGCCTCGGCGATGATCCGGTAGACGTCCTCGGCCAGTTCGCCCTTGACCTGGTCGAGCCCGCGGCAGCCGGCGACACGGAACGTGAGTCCGGTCCGGTTCGCGGTGCTCTCCGTGAGAGCCCTGATCGCCTCCTCGAGGCCGCCGAAGTCGGCCGACGAGGTCAGCCGCAGCTCGTGGACCATCGCGCGAAGGTCGGCGAGCACGGTGCCCGACAGCTCGCTGACCTCGCCGGCGATCCGCCCCACCGACGCGGCTGGCACCGCGTCGCCGCGCTCGGCGAGTACCTCGAGCGACTTGGCCTGCATGCTGATCGAGAAGACCTGCTGCACGATCGAGTCGTGCAGGTCGCGGGCCAGCCGCTGCCGCTCGTCGCGCCGCGCGCCGTCGCGCGTCTGCCGCAGTAGCATCGCGTAGTCGACGGCGATCGCGGCCTGGTCGGCCATCGTGGCGAGGAATTCCAGCGTCCTCGGCTCCATCGGCTGCCCGGGCGCGAAGAACGCGTTGAGCACGCCGACGGCCTGGCCGCGCGCGGTCATGGGGATGCTTGCGAACGATTCCCAGGCGAGTTCCCCCAGGTAGTCGCGCAGCGGCGCCCAGGCGGGGTCGTCGGCGATGATCGCCCACCGGTTCGCGACGAGCACCGGCTCGGTCTGCCGGAAGGCATCGAGCATGCGCAGCGCGGCGCCCCGCCGCCGACATTCCATGAGGCGGTCGAAGAAGTCGGGCCAGTGCCCGAAGCCCGCCGAGCCCATGATGCGCAGCTGCCGGCCCCCGGCGTCCAGGGTCAAGATCTGGACGGCGGCGAGCGCGTCGGTCTGCAGCACCTCGGCGGCGAGCGCGTCAAGGATCGCGGTGAGCGAGCCCCGCGACGCCAGGTCCGCGACGTCAGCCATGACCGGAGGCTACCTTCGAAATTCAATTTATCCAGAACGGGGTCGGCGACTCCCCCCGCTTACACCGGAGCAGGACCTCCATCGCCAGCGAGACGGTCAAGCCACTCACCAAGCAACCGCTGCTCCGCGGCGCTGAGCGTCGTCCGCGCGGGCAGCGCCGCCCGCAGGGCGCGGGCGGCGCCGGCGGGGCCAGGTTCGCACACGGCGGGTTGCTCGCTTGTCACGGCGGTGACCATGGACTCGCGGAGGACGGCCAGCAGCGCGGGGTCGCGCCGGTCCTCGGGCAGCGACAGCCAGGTCAGCACCGCGCCGTGCGCCGTGGCCCGGATGATCATGGCCGCGAGCTCCTCGTCCACGCGGAGCCAGCCGCCGACGGCGAGCCGCCTGATGCGGCCCATCAGGATTTCGGTGCCTGACTTGAACGCGGCCGACGCGGCCCTGGCGGGCTCGCTGTACATCAGCGTGTAAAGCGCTGGGTTGGCAAGCCCGAACTCGACCGCCAGGTCCCAGCCGGCCCGCAGGTCGTCGATCGGGTCCTCCGGCTCCCGGTCGACGTGCTTGGCCGCGAGGAACGCGGCGAAGCCGTGCTCCGCCACCGCGTCGAGCAGCCCTTCCTTATCGCCAAACAGCCGGTAGATAGCCGGCGGCTGCAAGCCCGCGGCCACCGCCACCCTGCGGGTGGTGACCGCGTCGCGGCCCTCGCGCGTCAGCAGGTCGATGGCGGCCTCGATGACCCGCTGGCGGACGGCGCCCCCATCGTGGTCGACGCGGCCCGTACCTGAACGTTGGGACATGTATCAACGATACGCCTGACTTGCTTCCGCCGTTAGTATCAATGATACGTTTAGCTTGTTTCCATCGTTACCAGACATTGGAGCGCATCGTGATCATCGTGACCGGAGCCAACGGGCAGCTTGGCCGCCAGATCGTCGGTCGGCTGCTGACGCGCGTGCCCGCAGCCCAGGTGGGCGTCAGCGTCCGCGACGCCGGCAAGGCACAGGCGCTCGCCGACCGGGGCGTACGGGTGCGGCAGGGCGACTTCGCCGATGCCGCCAGCCTTGCCCATGCCTTCGAGGGCGCGTCCCAGGTGCTCATCGTCTCCGTGGACAAGATGGGCGAGGAGGCCGTGAAGCAGCACCGCGCGGCGATCGATGCCGCCGTCGCGGCAGGCGCCCGGCGCATCCTCTACACCAGCCATATGGGCGCGAGTGCGTCGTCGCGCTTCGAGGCCTGCCGCGACCACGCCGCGGACGAGGGGGCGCTGCGTGCGTCCGGCGTGCCGTTCACCGCGCTGCGCAACGGGTTCCACGCCGCGAGTGCCGCGCAGTTCCTCGGTCATGCCGCGGCGTCGGGCGTCATCGCACTCCCCGCCGACGGCCCGGTCTGCTGGACCGCGCACGAAGACCTCGCCGACGCGGCCGCCGCGGTCCTGGCCGACGAGGGCCGCTTCGACGGCCCCACGCCGCCGCTCACGGCCGCGCGGGCTCTGGACTTCGACGAGATCGCCGGCATCGCCAGCGCGATCACCGGCCGCACCATCACCAGGACGACCGTGACCGACGAGGAGTTCCGCGAGCACCTGACGGCGGGCGGCGTCCCGGCCGGCGCGACCGACCAGTTGCTCGGCATCTTCGCCGCCAGCCGGGCCGGCGAGTTCTCGACCCCCGACCCGACGCTGGCCGCCCTCCTCGGCCGCGAGCCCACCCCCCTGAGCACGGTCCTGCGCAGCCTGCTCCGCCCCTAACAACCCACTTCTTGCTGTTATCATCCCGTTCCGCGGACGCACGGAGGCAAAGCCATCACGCGGGATACTTCGAGCCCCAGAGGGGCACTTTGTATCCCGCATCTTGCTTGACCCAATGTTCTTGGAGTTGTCAGACCCTCCGGCTTCGGGACTGGGAGATAAACGTCGCACTTCTTGCTGTTATCATCGTTGCAGTGAGCCCCGGGAAAGATCGTGGATGGATGAGAACGGGATGGCGACCACATCCATCCACGACCTTTTCAGCACCACCAATCCGCGGGCGACATTTCGGATATTCACGAGACCACGGCCACCACGGGGAAGCGCCCGCCGAGTCGCACGCTTGGGCCGCCTCAGCCCCTCCGTGCACCACCGGCGACCCGCAGGATGGCCCTTTCGAGCCGTGCCCGTGCCCGGAGCGCAGCGGAGGGCACGGGCACGGGACGCGAGCGCCCAGCCGACGAAGACCTCAGCCCGGCACTCGCGAGCGAACTACCTGCAGCAGCCGCCGACCGAGAACCTGCACCACCGGCAACCCCGACCCGGCACCGACACGACCAGCTGCCCGGCACCCGCACATTGCCGCTGCGGGGATGGGGCGGCGTCTCTTGCCGTTATCCACTCGGTCACGTTGCCGGGAGCTCGCTCAGGGTCAGTTTCTGGGACAGGTCCTGCGTCCCGCGGGTGACGGAGAGGGTGAGCTGGTCGCCTGGGTGAGCGGCGGCGAGAACGGCCGCGAGCGCCTGGGGGTCCGGCGTGGGGGTGCCGTCCGCCGCCCGGATGATGTCGCCCGGGCGCAGGCCCGCCCGCTCGGCGGGGCCGCCGCTCGTGACGGCCACGACGCCGGTCCCCGCAGGCGCGCCGTCGGGGCCGGTGACGGTGCCCACCTGGGCGCCGATCGCGGCGCGGTGCGAGTTGGTGACGGTGCCCGCGGTGATGAGCTGGTGGGCGATGTCGCGGGCCATGTTGGACGGGATGGCGAAGCCGATCCCCTGGACCTGGGGGCCGCCCTGCGAGCCCGCCGCGGTCAGCGTGGGGATGCCGACCACCTCGCCGGCGGTCGTCACCAGAGCGCCGCCGCTGTTGCCCGGGTTGATCGGCGCGCTGGTCTGTATCGCGTCAGGCAGGGTGGCGCCCGGCTTGCCGTCGCTCGCCGGCTCGGCGACGACCCGGCCGGTCGCGGAGATGATCCCGCTGGTCACGCTGCCGGACAGGCCAAGCGGGTTGCCGACGGCGAGGACCACGTCGCCCGCCTGTGCCCTGGCGGAGTCGCCGAACTTCGCGGGTTGCAGCCCCGATGGGTCGTCGACCCGGATCACGGCCAGGTCGTCGGCCGGGTAGCTGCCGACGAGGCTCGCGGTCCGGGGTGCGGGGTCACCGGGAACCTGCACCTTGAACGCGCTCGCGCCGCCCGCGACGTGGGCGTTCGTGACGATGTTGCCCGAACGGTCGAGCACCACGCCCGACCCGAGGCCTTCGGTGGTGCTGATCAGCACCACCGAAGGCAGTAC
>Ga0207416_1002902_pt1 | contig 17446 bp, 18 predicted proteins | sample PaiPotPPM11metaG_FD_184107 | JGI IMG/M metagenome (GOLD analysis project Ga0207416, IMG submission 184107) | Iron sulfur acid spring bacterial and archeal communities from Banff, Canada, to study Microbial Dark Matter (Phase II) - Paint Pots PPM... ...
CATCAGCCGAAGGCCCAATGGGACACCTCAGCCGAACTACTACACAAAATCTGGAGCCGACGACGGGATTCGAACCCGCGACCCGCTGTTTACAAATCAGGCGGCAATTGAATTCAGCTTGGAATTTTCGCTTTCCATGTATTCGTAACGCTTCCATATGGTCTCAAGTATTCCTTCGGATTGGCTACAGAATTGGCTACAGAAAACCGAGCCCAAAATCAGCGCGTACAGCCGTCTCTAAAGCTTCCGGCACAGCGCTGCGAGGTAAACGGGGACAGCGTCGGCGCCTGGCACCCGGGCTGCCCATTCCGGACCAGGATCCGGTTCTAAGGCCCGCTCCACCAAGAAACCGTTCCTGGCGAGGACGTTTAGGTACGTCGAAACCATTCGGTGATTGGCGCCAACCTTGCCACGGAAGCCGGGACTGCGGGCAAGCCACCACCCCTCCCGATAGTACCCGGCACCCGGTCGCCAGCTGCTCGGCGCGTCATCGCCCCACCCAGGGAAGCATGGGTGAAGGATCGAGAACACGAACCAGCCGCCGGGCCGAAGGACGTGCGCGATAGCCGCGACAGTGGCATCGAGGTGATCGATGTCGGATAGCCCATAGTTGCAGACGACACCATCGAAGGTTTCTGCACCAAGCGCGTTGGGCGCGGTCACGTCGGCATGTACGTAGGTAATACCGAGCGGGTGATCCTTCTCGGCGGCACGTGCCTTATCGAGCAGCGCGTCGGAGATGTCGACTCCGACCATCTGGGCGCCACAGCGCGCGAGTGCGCGGGCGATGCGACCCTGGCCACAAGCGAGGTCGAGTAGACGCATGTCACGCACCTCTCCGACGAGGCTAAGCAGCCCGCTGGTTGCGGGATCTGCGACCGCGTCGCCGACAACGCTATCGTAGAAGTCGGCGATTTCGTCGTAGCGGGCCGAGGTTCGTTCGCTCATCTCGCGTCGGTCATGTTGGCACCAGCAGAGCCGGAATCCGGTTGCAGACTCAACCGGAGCTCTTGCTTTATCCGGCCAGTCAGTTCTTCCGTCTCTTGATCCGAGAAACTGAGGTACTCGTTTCGATCCAGGAGGGCATACTGCTGCTGCTCGAATGGAAGCCCAGGAGGCAATGGCACAAGATGCCAGTGAACGTGACGGTTGCCTTGTTGACTCCCAAGGCTGAGGATGTAAAGGCGTTCGGTAGGGACGGAACGTCGAAGCGCCTCACCTACCCGATAAATGACCCGCTGGACCGACACGTATTCATCTTCTAAGAAATCGCCAGTCACTTGCTCGCGGTGAACGCGTGGCGCCACGAGAGTGTACGCGGGCACCGTTGGATATTTGCTCAAGAATGCGATCGTAACTTCGTCCTGGTACAAAATCGCGTGAGCGAAGTTTGGGTCGCCAGCCACAAGGCTGCAAATAAAGCAGCCTCCGCCGAGGCGACTTCTTACTTCATCGTGGTTGATCGGACGCCACACCGGCATTGGACCGCGTTCATGCTCTCACATGTCATGATCGATCAGGACATCGGCCAGGCGGTACGCCATGAAGGTTCTGATCATTGGGCCATCGGGAGCTGGCAAGACGACGCTTGCCGGACAACTTGGAGCTCGGTTCACATTGCCGGTGTATCCACTCGATCACATCGCGTTCATGGACTGGCGTTGGACGATTCGGCCGCTGGCCCAAAAAGCCACGGCCGTCCAGGAGATCCTCGAACAACCTGGATGGATTGCCGAGGGGGGACACGTCGGCTGGACGGACCCTCTTCTGGAAGCGGCGGGCATGATTATCTGGCTCGAAATCCCCCTACTGACGACGTTACGCCGTCGGACTCGCGGATTGCGATTGATTGAGCTCATTCGTGAGACGCCACAAATTTGGTGGCAAGTTCGGTGGTACCTTCGTCCGTACCGGGCGAGTCAAGATCTCGATAGGTGGCCTAGCGCCTCAGCGATCCAGCACTTTCTCAGTCCGCACATGGAGAAGGTACTCCGCTACCGGCGCAACCCAAGCGTAGATACGGTGGCTGAGGCGATCGAGAAGACCAAGGCGCCCCCGGGCCCTCTTAGCGGTTAGGGCGCGCTATCCTAGGATCCAATTGTCTGGCCATGTGCATGACACATCGACGATCATCGGGCCGCCGCCGCACGGGTTATTGTTGAGCCGCCTAGTGTAGCATTGGCCACGCGTTAACCTCTCTTCGATGGAGCACCCACCTGCGCAACAGATCAGGGCTTACTACGACGAGTGGGGTCAGCGTGAGTGGGATCGATTTGATCGGCGACCTGCCGATCGAGTTAACCTTGAGATTCACCGGCGGTTTCTAGCACGCCTGATTCGACCTGGTGATGATGTCTTAGAGGTTGGGGCTGGTCCGGGGCGTTTCACCATTCAACTAGCGCAACTGGGGGCTCGGGTCACCGTCACCGACATATCTCCTCGCCAACTAGAGCTGAACTTAGAGAAGGTTGTTGCGGCTGGCCAAGAGCAAGCTGTGCTGTCGCGCCAACTCGCAGACGTTGCTGATTTATCCGCTTTTGAGTCCGAGACTTTCGAGGTGACCACCGCCTATGGCGGACCCCTCAGCTATCTGTTTGAACGTGCGGGGACTGGTCTAGATGAACTGCTTCGGGTCACACGGACGGGCGGTACGGTGGCGTTCAGTGTGATGAGCCGGTGGGGAACGTTACACCGCTTCCTAGAGGCGGTGGTCGAGTTGAGTCGCCTTGGCGTTGACACCGAGAGCGTGGCAATCGTAAGAACGGGCGATCTGACAGGTGCGGCGGCTCGGGTCGAAGGAATGAGTCTGCCGCACGAGTGCCATCTGTTTACTTGGGAGGAGATCGAGCAGTTGATTACTGGCCGACACTGTCACGTGATCGACGCTTCGGCCTCCAACTTTCTCTCGGTGCGCAACGACGAGTCCTCAGCGATCTCTCGCCGGACGAATGGGCCCAGTTCCTCGATTGGGAAGAGCTCGCCTGCCGCTCAAAGGGGTGCCTGGGCGGAGGCACCCATATTCTGGTCGCCCTTCGAAAGACCGGGTAAAGCTCGGCTCTCGCCTCACGGCAATGGTAGGCGGAGAACTTCGGCAACGCGGTCCGCTAAGTCGTCGACGCTCAGCCCCAGATCGACCCGGATAACAGCCAGGTCCAGAGCGGTGGCCTCACGCAGTAACTCGTTGGTAAACAGGCGATCACGCTCAAGCAGATTGGCCAAAGCTCGATCGGGATCGGCCGTCTTTCGAGGAATATCCCAGGTCGAACCACGGCCGTCGAAGGCGGCGCGCCGAAACTCCGGCGTCGGAATGAGCCAGACTGCCTGGCCCTGTCCGCTGAGGAGCGGCGCCACAAGACGAGGCAATAGCGTGAAGCCCTCGACGAGGACGGGAGGCTTGCGCGGCAGACCGAGGAGATCGTCGATCATAAGATCAAACTGCTCCCCTTGGAAGCCGTGGAACGTGCTGAGCATGACTTGCGGGGAGCGATTCAGCCATCTCTCGTCCATATCCATGGCCAGGAACGCATGGAGAAGGGGAGCGTCCACAGCCGTTGTTCGTTCAGCGTATTTGAAAAGCGGTTCAGTGTGGTAAACGCGGAGGCCGTGAGTCGCTGCGAGGCGGCGAGCTACGGTCGACTTGCCACCCCCGCTTCCACCTCCGATGAATCGGACGTGGTGGAGCGCCGCCTGCAAATCCTCAGAACGACCGGAATGACGCTTCACGTTGCCAGCAGAACGACCAGGTTTCCGCGCTCCTCGCAATCGGTTGCCATCACGCCCGAGACCAACGTCGCCACCCATGATTAGATGTCACAGATGCCCATGTCTGATGGCGCGCGCCGGGCCCTACGGACTGCCGTCCAGCTTAACTCGCCGGCCGCCAAGCTTCTCCTGTCCGTGATAAGGACCGCTCCCGGATCGATGAAGTACAAGGCGGACGACCGATTCGGTCCGCTTGGAATGATGGTTCGTGAATCTGGCCCCTCGCTTCCGGCCCCTCGCTCGTTGCGCCCGTTTGTTCGGCCTGTCCTTCCGCACGAATTTCATCGAGATGCAGAAGACTTTCGGCAGGAGTGGCTCGCTAAGACCTTCACCAAATCCGAGCTGGGTGATGAGATTGAGAGGTCTTTAGATCGTTGTGGCGAGGATATTCCGGAGACGCGTGGAGGCTGGCAGGCTATCCGTCCGAGGCCTAAGAAGTGAGCGGCTGAAGTTCCGATGGGAGTGTTGACCCGTCGCGCCTTATAGGTGCAACCTGTCCCACTGTCTCCTGTGATCCCATCACCCGCCCGATAGCTACCACTCATCGCGACATTGAATGTCGAGTTCGACTATTTCGCGAACGGCTCGACGGGCATAGCGAACCAAAGCGGCGGTGGAATTGAGCAACTGTAGGGCGTGCGCCTCGTCGAGTGCGGCGTCCGGTCCTCGCTCCGCGAGAGCTACGACTCGATCCAGATCATCAGCTACTCGGTGCAGCGGCTTGGCAACGGACGCATTGAAGGCGGCGATCTCCTCCAGGACGGCGCTCGGACTCTCTCCATAAGGGATATCGCCGCCAACGCATACGAGAAGGGCGTGCAGCGCCTCGTCAACCGCACGTCGTGCCAACCTCACAGCAGCCACCATTCCAACAGCGCGTTCGATTTGTCGAAGCTGATAAAGGTCCTCCAAGGCTGGATAGAGCCACAGCTTCACGCGATGTGCAAGGATCGCCGCGTCGGCGAACCTTTTGTACCGGCTACGAGCGCGATCCGGAGGGTAAAAGAGAATTCCGTCCCTCATTGCGTTTAGGGTCGTTGCCGGCAGACCCATTCTTAACTCGCGGCAAAGCACGTCACTGCTTCGGGGATGAAGTTCGAGCTCGATCGGCGAGGTTTCGTTGAACTTGGGCACGGCCAGCAGGAGGGCATCGATAGCCTCCTTTGTCGTCCCGGTAGGAAGGACGACGAGGAAATCCGCGTCGGAATCAAGCCGTTCTTCGCCGCGGGATCTTGAGCCAAACAAGATCAATTCATCTGGCTGCGCGACCTCGGCCAGCCAGTAGACCATCGCGCGTAGCCGCGGATCGTCTCTGACGCCCACCGCCGCTAGAGTAGCCGTGGCGAAATCACAAGAGGGCACACGCTATGTCGAAGCTTGTTTATCTCGACCTGAGGGACTGGATCGGCCTATCCCGGGCTCGACTTGGTCGGCCTGGTACCGCTGACTATGCCGACGCGCTCGAACAGCTGCGATCGAAGGTCCGAGAAGATGCGGTTGTCCTTCCACTGTCGTTCGCTCATTACACCGAGATGTCACATCGAATACAGAACCCGAGCCAGCGAGCCGAAGTCGCGCTGACGATGGCAGAGCTGTCGCGGTACATTGCGCTTACCGACCGCCAAGTCCTGCTACTCGATGAGCTCACGCGCTCGCTCGCTACAGAGCTCGGACTAGATGTTGTGGAGAGTAGACGCCCTGTAACGGGGTTCGGGTTCGCTCACGCCTTCGGGCAGCCGCCGGTCGTGGGGCGAATCGTCGGCGAGGGGGTTGAGGAAGCTCGAGCCGCCGCGGCCGAGCATGCCCAAGCTGTCATTGCAGGCATCGAGGAAGGGGTCGGAACGGGCTGGAGATTCCGTCCTTCGGGGAAAGCGACGGACGCCTTCGATCTGATCGAGGAGGCGGGGAACGCAGCCGCTCAGTTCATTACGTTGCGAGGGCCAACGGACGCAGATCTCCCCGCCGTTCAGGCCTACGGCTATAACCCCCAATCATCAAGGGCCGTCATAGAACGAATGCATCAACGGGAAGCCGATCTGGCGATCCGACTCGCCGAGGGAACGGCGCGCAGAGTTCGACTCGACGACATCATTTCTGCGCGCGCTATGATCTCGGACCTCGGTGAGCTATGGCAGAAGGCCCTTGCGGCGTTACGCCTTCCCCAGAAAACGATGGAGACATTAAATGGAGACGCATATAGGCGAATCCTTACTAACGTTCCGATTATCGAGGTCGAGTCAGCGGTCCGGCGCGGCAATTTCCGCAACGGCTCCTACCGATGGTCGACCAACGACATTTACGATCTATCGTTCCTAGGCGCCGCGGTGGTCTACTGCCACGCGGTGCTTACCGACAAGCACAATCGAATGCAGTTGGTCAGCCAAGGCATCGACCGAAAGTACGAAACCTTCATGCCAAGGCAGGTCTCCGAAATGACGAGGTGGCTTCGCGGCACCGAGGGATAGGTCACAGCTCGGCGTTGTACTTAGTTCATGGGATGGAATCGCAAAGCCACCTCAGAGCTGAGGCGGATGCGCCTTTAGGGCTGGGAGCCGGCAAGTGCCGCGGCGGGGACCACAATGCCGCCACGATGCCAGTTCGCTCGAGGCAGAGCCGTTCGTGCCATGGCATCAAATTGGCCATCATCGAAACTGACGAGTGGGGGCCAGACGGTTATTGGGGCAGCAGGAGGCCATAGTCGGGGAAGGGCGTGTGGGTTCGCCGTCACACGAACGTTAGCCGGGTCCATGGCGTGTCCGAGGATGTGGAAGGCAACGTTGCCGACGCGCAAACCGATCCAGTAGCGATGCTGCTGGGTGCTGCTATCCCGAGGCGTGAAGGTGCCCGGGGCTGAGGTGGTGAAGCAGACCAGGTATGACAGTCCCACCGAGGGTCCGCGGTGGCGTGCCAGCCACACCATGATCTGATTCGGCAGGACGCGCGGCCGAGTCGCGTGCGCTTGGTAAAGGGCTTCGATCTGTTCTGCCGGAATTGGCAAGCCTATGGATCGGTTGGCTTCTTGCATCGTGACCGCCGTCTTAACTGCCCAGAACGCCAAGGTCCGCTGCTGGGCTTCGTGAAGCTCCACTGCCAGCCCCGAAAGCATCGGCTTGATCAGCCAGGTCGTTTCGCCCTCGAGCTCGCTCAACCACCCGTTGTTGCAACGACGGCACACGGAGCGGACCTGAACGGCCAGCCCGTCCCAGGTGCCCCGCCGAACACGCTGAGGGTCATCCATGGCTCCCCACCGTCGCGCGATCTGACCAGAACCATGGAGATGGGCGTGGTGTGCGACCAACCAGCGAGGGATGGCGTCCTCGAGGCTATCGGCTCTCGCTCCGCAGAAGATGCAGGTCCTTGCCATGTCCAAACAGGAGCAGTAGGTGAAGTCGATGCCCCGCTGACAGGGGGCGACGAACGTTTGTTCAACGGTAACACGATGTCCGTCTGAGCCGATCGCGGGAGCCGATGCGACCGATGGGATGAGGGGCTGTTGGCCGATCGCAGCGGCACGGCGAAAGCTAAGACCGGTTGCGGGCCGAGGCACCGCCGCGAATGCGTATAGATATAGGTATGAAAATCCGGACGCTCGTCGAGCTGGCCACACCCGATGATCGGTCCCTTCGCTTCACGCCGCTCGGCTTCAGTACTGGTGGAACGCTCAAGCCCGAATACGCCGCCGAATTCCAGCAGAAGGTGATCGCCGGTGCCGAGCTAACCGCTGCCGTTCCTGAAGGCACGCGGAACGGCTTCGAGCGATTACGCACGCTGCACAGCTACGGCGTTCTATGCTACGAGGCCTTCACGATCTCTCGAGACCTGGCTTCCCTCGTTATGGAGCAAGCCTTCCGCGAACGCTTTGTCAGCTACTTCGACGGGCAGATACCCCTTGCGAGGAGGCCGGACGGAACCAAAGCGACCCTCACCGTCGAGAGCTTCGATGGCGTCTACGAGGCCGTGGCCCGCGGCGGCAGGTATGCGGGGGGTGGTTGGAAGCTCGAGATTCGCTCATCGGGGGAACTGATGGAGTTCCACGCGAGCCTTACGGATCTCCAGGAGTGGGCCCGGCGCGAGGGACTCCTTTACGGACAACGCAACAAGCGGTGGGAATGGGTCTCTCGACGGATTCGCAACTTCGTCGCGCACCCGAGTTACCATCTCACGGGGCCACCGGACTCCGCCCTGGCCATCCGTGATCTCGCGGAGATCATCAACCGCCTATGGGGCATGTCGACGCCGGGAGGACGACTTTACCCGGCGCCCATTCAGCGACAGGCCCAGGTGGTGGGTTGGAGCGTGGACAAATCGGGGCGGCCCAGTACGACGCTTCTACGGTCTGAACAACTTGAATCATTCGACCACGAGGGTGATTGGACCTTTCTTATCGTCCGTGGTGCAGATGGAGATGAGGGGCTGTGGGACTTCGATGCGCAGTTCGAGAGAACGAATCTCCCAGCCGAGTTTCTCTGGGGTCCTGGAGACAAGGTCGGCGCCTTATCGTGGCTAAAGGGCAATTCCCCCGAAATTGACGAAGTCGAGTACCTCGACCGGATATTCGCCGTTCAGGTTAACGAGGGCAAGGCATACTTGCCACGCCGCCCGGAGGTTGCTCTGGCGCTTCCGACCGATCGCCAGGCTGGGGATTGGCGGCTTGTTAGGGCCGATTTTCCGAATGATGCCCTCGGCCACGTGCGACACATCAAGGACGGCACATCCTGCACCATGCGCCCGCCGGAAGGCTGCCCGGTTGAGGAGCTATTCGTCGGGAATTGGCAGTCCTTGGCCACCGCCCTCGCGAGGCGGTACAGGATCGCTAGGCCAGCGGCGCTCGTAACCGTTCGAGTTCCGCCGAGATGGCCGGTCGCACCTGACATCGGAGAGGACTGATCCAAATAATCGTGACCGTCTGAGCCTTCCGCCGGATTTCAACTTGAGCTCGGACCTGTCCATGATCGCCTTCGGGGATTTTCAGTGAGGACAAGGCGGAGGAGTTCGCGTAGCGCGCAGAGTTGAGAGGCCGATTTAGTGAGAACTTAGCCAGCGCCTACGCCCGGGGCCGGGTCTCCGTGACAGACAGCTGTCGGCGGCAGCGCCTAGCATCGGTTCGGATGGGCGAGGATACCTCTGATGCCGCAATGACATCATTCCCCAAGGAAATCGAGAGGCTTCGGCGGATTGTCTCCGGCAGGGAGCCTGCTGGTCTGCCGCAATACATCGCCACTCCTCGCCTCAACCAGCCCTATGCGACCGGGTCGCTCGCGCCGCACTTGGGCATCATCGAGACAGCCGGAATGTCGAGTGGTGGTGTGATCCTGCCGAAAGTGGACGTAGCCAAAGAGCCCGTTAAATACATGTCCGGGTTCATCGGCCTAGATGAGTACCTGGGCAAAGTCTTGACCGACGAGTTCGGCAGCTATGACAACGATCATTGGATCGACGTGCTCGTCAGCCAGCATCCAAAGCAAGTCCTGGTCACCGAACTGGCCTTTCTAAATAGCGCGATACGGCAGCCGAAGCTGGAGGCCGAACTCCTCGATCAATTCAAGACCAGCCTGCGCGAGCCTCTACTCGGAGCCTTTGTCCAGGCCATGGGCGAACGAGACTTACCACGCGTCTTCTTGGCTCGACAACCCATCTTGAGGGCCATCCGACACGTGCTCCTGTATGCCGGCGAAGTCAAGCAAACGATGCCCTTTCCACCGCACGTTGCGGCACCCATGCTCGCGCACGCCTTCGCCACGAAATTGGGTCACTTTCCGGAAGGTGGTCCCGACCTGTGGCCTGGCCTGAATGCCGGACTCGCGATGGAACTGATCCAGAACTTCCTTTTCAACCAGCAAGAGGATGTGCTCGCTCGCCTGGACCGCTACTCCCGCCTGTGGAACGATTACGGGCGCAGACTGCAACGTACCCGACTGCGTGCTTCCCCCGATGACCTGGTTAAGGAGGCGATTGGTGTGGAGCGCCTCGATCTGTTCGCCGTAGCCTTTGCGCTGCTGGCACGTGCCCTAAATTGGAAAGTCGGCGAAAACTTCAGTGTCGATCCGTATGCCGGGGTGGGAATGGACCGCGCGACCTTCGACGCCGCCCTTTGCGTGTGCGCCGCTGATGAGGCCACCCTGGTATCGGAGCTCCGGAGGGCGCCGGCTGATTGGGCGATGTTGCCATTCGAGCGCCATCCCGTCCTCCATCTAGGGGGAACCGTCGTTATTTTGGATCAGGGCTACCTGCTCGACCGGGTTACAAGCGGCCTTTATTGGATCGTCCTCGACCACGAGAGGGACAATTATGGGGAAGGCGCCAAGGAGCTGATGGTTTGGTCACAGGCCTACAGCGAGATGGTGGAAGCGCTGGCTGAGGATGCTCTCCGGGCCATGGCGCCCCGCCTGCTCACAGGTGCGGGCGGCAAAACTTTCTACACGGAAGCCGACATTGCTTCGGCCTATGGCAAAGGCGTCCAGATCACCGATGTAGCGATCGATTTTGGTCGCGGCACCGCCCTTTTCGAGGTACAAAAGGGGCAAGTCTCCGCGGAAACTCGCCACCAGGGTGTAGTCGAGAAATTCATTTCCGATACGGAACGAATGGTGCTCTTGAAGGCCAAACAACTCCAAGGCACGGCCGACGCCCTCCTCGCGGACGAAGCTCCGCTTACGGGCTATTCGGGAACCAATAAGCGGCAGATTTTTCCCGTGGCCGTGCAGGGAGCAACGTACCCGGTGAATCCGATCACTCACGAATATGTGTCCATCAAGCTAAAGGAACGCAGGTTACTGAACGGGCGGGACGATCCACGGCTCCATCCGCTCGCGGTCGTGGACATCGGCGAACTTGAGATGGTCGAAGGCCTGGTCGAAAACAAGGGCGTTGGCGTACTTGACGTGTTGGAAGGATGGAAGAAAAGCCCTGGTTACCGTTGGTCCTTCCGCAACTACTTGATTGAAGTGTACGGTCCTAGCTGGGACCAGTTCCGTCCAAAACGAATGGGAGGGTCATTTAAGGATCTAACGGAGTCTGTGATTCCCCGACTAAAGGTCGGCCCCAGATAGCAATCCATTCCCATGGAGCTGCAGTTGGCATTGACTATCGGTCCTGTCACCATTCATTCTGGAATGGCGTCTACATCCCGTGTCTCCAACGGCGCCCGCTCCCAAAGGTGATCGAATCGCTCTCTAAACTTTGTGAGGTCCGGCTCATCCATGCCGTACCTGGGTGGCCAGTGAATGGACTCTTGCGCGGGCCATATTGGTAGCTCCCAATCCAAAGAACTACTCATCTCGAAGTGGATGTCCGGGCGGTCATGTCCGAAGATCCGGATAACTAATCTTCCCATCACCATCGTCACGAGGTAGCTGTTGAAGGTCTCGTAGCTCTTGCGTCCATACATTCGAGCAGGGGCACTCCTACCCCAGTATCGAAGCTCAATTCTCACGCCTCGATATCCGGCTAGCCAAATTCGGTCCTGCGCCGGAGCGCGTTGGCGGCGGTAAAGGGTTGTGAGGTGGCCGCTTGGAACATAAGCTTGACGCCGCGGATCGGTGAATTGAAGGAGGGCCGCCGTCTTAACGGTCCACAGGCTTACCGCTGCCTGGTCGGGATCAGTGAGATTGCGGGGGCGTCCTAAGACCATCGGCGTAATTAGAGGCTGGACGACCGACTCTAGCCGGCTCATCCAACCGTTATTGCATGTGGCGCATGTGCGCTTAACCGTGAAGGAGGGGTTGCGCGACCGCCATACGCGCGTCGGTATATCGGAGTTCTCGACGCTCAACTCTTGGCCAGTCACGCCTCGGAAGATAAGGCCGACCAGCCACCGTGGCCATGCGTGTTCGAGGGTCAAGGGTGACCCTCCGCAAAAGATGCAGCGTCGCGGCAGAGCAGCCGGCATTCCTGGTTACTCCTTCGAGCGTCAAGTCTCGACCGTGACTAGGTTGGCATAGAACACGCGCTGGGTAATGTTGAGCACGGCCCGCTCCGGCTGATCGCCGACCTTGAGCACCAATCGACGGCTCCCGTCCGCGGCCTCCTGCACTGCCCGCTGCAGGTCCCTCCCGTAGATCTTGACCTCTAGCGTGTCATCGGAAGCGACAATCACAGTCTTGTCCGCTTCGATATCGATGCGCTTGACCGGGGGTGGAGGCCCTTTTTGGCGGGCAGTGTATGCGACGACCGGTGTATCGAGGAAGGCGGCGACGCTGCTGTCGAAAACCGGAAGCAGGGCGCTCGCCACGTCACGGCTGACTGCCACCTCATAGCCATCGACGAAGCGGGCAATCGCGTCGGCACCGTCGAATGGGCTCGTGGGTTTCAAGCCAAGGCTTCGCAGGCGCTTAACGACTGGTCCGGGATCAACGTCAATCACTTGAATGTCGGCGCCGGCAGCCAGGTACTGGCTTAGGAGAGCAACCACCGCCAGGTCGGTCATGGGAGTCGAGTAGCCCATGAGCACGAGCCGCTTCGCTTCGGCAAGGGCCGCACGCGCCAATTGCCATTCCGCACGGACGACGCTTAAGTCGTAGTAATCGGATTTCGTCGCCAACGGCGGGACCACCAGCGGCACCATCCCCCCGGGCGGGTTGGACTTTTCCGGCTCACCCCAGATTCCTGCCGGTCTCATCTTGGCCAGGGAGGTTCCAACGCGGTCATTTAGCGTGCGATACCAGCTGATTGAGCCGTGCAGTTTGTGTAACTGCAGCGATGAGAGTTCCTCAACGGTTCCGTCCAGCCGGGGATATTGAACCCAGGGCATTCGGGCGTCGGCGACGGCGTACTCGACAAGCGTGTCGTAGTTGAAGGTGACCACGGTCGCCGCTCTCCTATCCCAGAGGCTGACCAGTCGTGGCAACCATGGCGGGATCGGTCGCTCGAGTGTCTGCTTCTGGCTTCGCGCGATCTCATCGACGATTAGCTCGGCGAGTTCCTCCGCAATCGCCGTGTTGTAGAGCCGCTCCAGTTCGCTGAGGAAGGGAGCAGGGGTGGCTAGGTGGGACAGCCAACTCTCGAGGTTTCCGCTCGGCATGCGACCGGCCCGCAGGGCGGCCGCGGCCGTCTGTGGCAAGTGATTGAAGCCAGGCCCCTTCTGGAAGCGGGCTCCCACCCGCTCACCCAGCTCCCCCAGGGTGGGCATCAGGTCCGGAGAGATCGACTTGGAGAAGCCCGATCCCAGAATGAACACATCGTTGCTGCGGATAAGAGGAGGCGCAGGCCGCGGCCCTGACACGACAACCGTCATTCGGCGAGTACCTCGAGTACGGTTGAATCCATTCGGATCCGCGTGATGCATGGGGTCGGGTGCCAAGCCAAGCGCATTGCGCATTTTCGCACGCGCCTAGTCGAGCAGCAGATCTTCTTGGCGACTGGCGGCTCGGGAGAACCGCGTCCTATTGACCCGGAAGACTGCCCACGTCAGCAGACGAGACAATGGTCTCGCCATGTTTCTCCTCTCGCGGCGCTTCCGATTGAAAGATCTGAGGCTGGCGCTGCCTTCCGATCGGGGGGCCGTGGATTTCAGATTCCATGAGCCCTTTGACTCCACCGGCGCGTATGTCGCGCCAGGCCCGGAGGGACCTACGTTCATTCGTGTTTCGATCTTCCCGTCAGAGACAGCGCCGGGTGAGCCCGGGCCGCCCAGTTCGGATGCAATTGAGGAGTCAGCGATAGAGGCGAATCCTCCGCAGCAGGTGCTCACGTATTTCGAGTCGGTCGTGGACGGTCGATTTCCCGAGGACATCCCCGAATCCCCGGAGTTAAGGCATTTCTTCGGGCAGATTAAACCCGGGGATCCAATCCCGCCAAACCACGACGTCGCGGAATATTGGATGCCGAAAACCGTGGCCGCTTACCTCGAGACTCTACATGGAAAGGTGATCGATTATGCGCAGCGGGTCGCCGATCTCTTTCGCTGGGCAACGACCGGTTACCACGTTGACGGTCGCGTCTACGCTCCGACACTCAGCGTGCCGATGTGGTCGCTGAGCGGTAGCCCCACTAGGCCGATCCTGCTCGCGGTCCAGATGACGATCAAGTCGATGCTGCCGCCGGTAGTGCCGATCGACGCTGCCAATGGGGTGGTCCAGTCGGTGGGTCAGCTGGGAGAGTCCGCTCCGGTAGCCGACGAGATCATCCGCGAGGCCTGGGCACTCCGCGAGACGAATCCTAGGGCAGCCGTGGTGCTCGCGGTGGCGTCCGCAGAGGCGGGCTTTAGACGACTAGTCTCCGACCTAGTGCCGGATGCCCGATACCTTGTGGAGGAATTGCAGACGCCTCCCCTAACGCTGCTTCTGCGCAATTATTTGCCGAAGCTCCCGTTGCGCTCGACTCCGCGCCTGGCAGTCGTTCCGCGCAGCGTCCTCCGTCAGCTTGAGGCAGCGGTCAAACTGCGGAATGCCATCGTGCACAAAGGTACCCGGTCGCCGGACCACCGGGCGGTTGAGGACGCCCTGGTGGTTGCAAGTGACCTCGTGCGGCTGTTCGACTACTACTCAGGAAACCAGTGGGCATTGAAGTTCGTGACGGAAGAGACGCGGTCAGCGGCCTACGCGGCTGAGGCGTCGGCAAGCGGCCCAACCCAATAATTCAAAGCCAAACGCTGGCCGCAGCCGCTGGGTCGAGAACGCAAGTCCCGCGATCAGGAGAGTAGTCGGTCCATAACGTCCGCCGCATCGCGTTGCAGCGAAGGTACAACATGGGCGTATGTATTGAGGGTGAGTCCGATCTGCGAGTGGCCGAGGGTCTCCATGATCGTCCGGGGAGAAACGCCCTGCGCTAATAGCAGGCTCGCGCAAGAATGCCGTAAGTCATGGAACCGAATCTCCGGTGACAGCCGAGCTTTCCGCAGAAGCGTCTTGTAGGACCGTGTGAGGTTGCGGGTATTCACCGGCGTCCCTACGCTGGAGGTGAACACGAGTCCGCCCCACGGAGGTCCAGGGCGGTAGCGGCGTTCACTCTGCCCTTCCCTGTGCCGCTGGAGAGCATCAATCACGACGGCTGGCAGCGGAATGGTGCGCCGGCTGGTTGTGCTCTTTGGCTCGACGAACGTCAGCTTTCCGCTGACTCGCTGCAGTGCCCGTCGGACAGTAAGGGTGCGCTTACCGAAGCTGATATCTTCCCACTTCAGTCCGAGCGCCTCGCCTTGCCGAAGGCCGACGGCGAGGGCCACCGTATAGAGCGCTTCAAGATCATGGCCTCGAACGACCTCGAGGAATCGGCGCGCCTGCTCAGCATCCATGGTGATTCGCTCCGCCCGCGGAATCCTTGGGACGTCAACCAGTTCGGCGACGTTGCGGATCACCAGGCCCCACCGCATCGCCTTGTTGAGCGCGTTGCGCAGCACGTCGCGAATGTACTGCACGGTGCGGGGCGATAGGCGTTTGCGCGCCTTCTCATTCAGCAGCGCCTGCACGTGCTGCGGCGTGAGGGCCGTAAGACGAATCTGACCGAGTCGCGGCATGAGATGGTGCTCGGCGATCTCTTGATAGCTCTTGAAGGTTGACCAGCGAACGGCCGGACGGACGGTGTCCTCCAGCCAGCTGGTCAGGAGCTCCCCTACGGTCTGTGTCGGCCCGGGGTTGAGGACGCCGTAGCGCTGGGCACGAAGCGCATCGGCCAGCGCCTGCTGGGCCTCCTGGCGGGTGCGGCCGTATGCCACCTTTCGCTGGCGAGCGGCATAGGAACCGACGCTGACACTGGCAACCCATAGACCGTCCGTGCGGCGGCGGTACAAGGAGCCGGCGTGTTGGCTACGAGGCTTCGGCAACGGCTAGATCTTTTCGCCGGGACGTACGGAGCGTAGCTTCAACAAGCGCCGAAGCTCGTCGCGATCGACGTAGGTTCGCTTGTCCATGGCTCGGCGATAGCGCTTCAACTGACCCTTCTTGATGTACCGATACAGGGTGACTTGACTGACCTCGAATTCTGCGGCAGCGTCCTGGAGCGGAACCAGGTCAGCCATGGGCCTGTTCACGCATTATATCAATCTCTTACCAACTCTGTCAATGCCTATCAGCATGTCGACACCGTCGCCTTCAAGAGCCATGCGGAAAGGGCCGGCGCATCCAGCCGCGATCGGTCTCCGACTCGGCGACCCGCTCGGCTCGCCATCGGAGGAACGCCTCGCGGGGGACGCGGACGAGTCGTCGGCCGATCCGGCTCACCCCGATAGTGTGCGCGATCGCGTAGGCCTCGCTCTGGCTGACCTGGAGGATCCGTTGTAGGTCGCGCACCGTCAGGAACATCGGCAGCTCGTCGGTGATGGGTCCGAGTGGCTTGGTCATCGGATGGATGACTCCTTGCGCGCACCGGGTGCGAGCGAGACAACGCCGAGGCGGTCAAGCGAGTGGAGAAGCGGCTCGTCGGAGGCGATGACGATGGTCTCGGGCCCGTCACGATCCGAGATCTCCAGTCGCCGGCCGTCGAGCTCAGCGAGCAGCGCGATGTCGTTCGCGACTCGAAGGCGTTCCGCCAAACGCGACCGTGGATCGGCGGCTTCGTACGCCGGATCGTTGAGGAGGGCGGCAACCAGCCCGCGCACGCTGTCGGCCTCGCAGGCTTTGAGATAGACGCCGTCGCCAACCGGTTGGAAAAGCATCCGCATGGGCAATTCCTGCGGATCTCCCGGATGGACCAGTCGATACATCAGGCAGCCCTCGCTCGCGTCCGTTGCCACGCCGAGCGCTGGTAGACCCAATAGAGCTTCAGCTTGTCCTTTGGGCGGACAAAGATGAGGTCGGCGAAGCGCCGCAACATCCGGTCGCCATCGTCGGGATCCCGTGGGCTCCGGTGGCTCCCCAGCGGTGTCCGTTCTCGTGGAATGGCGGTGTCGGGTAGCTCCGCCGCTCGCTTCGTAACCCAGCAGGCTAGCTTGATGTTTGCCTGCAAGCGGGCGGGATCCAAGCTGGAGTCAAAGTAGCGGTACTCGATCGTCCGATTGCGTTCGAGGATGTTGCCGAAGTTCAGACCGACCGAGTGACTGCTGCCGACCCGGTTGGCCAGGTCGCTGAGGCCTTGCACCTCCTCAAACTGTCCCGAGCCCATGGGGCCGCACCAGCGATAGCCGTTGGTGCTGCCGCGGTGGCTGCGTCCTCGCTGCCCCGTTGCGGCCGCGAGGCGATAGAGCAGATCCTCGGCCCAGGCACACATTCGGGCGACGCGGCGGAACTTGTTGACGTCGTGGTCCATGCCTGCGGAGTCGACCCCGACATGGACGTGGCCGCCCGTGCGGCCGGTCGCGCGCGCTCCCTGTGCCTGCAGAATCTGACACACACGTTCGAGCTGCGCCCAGGTCTCAGGCGTGTCCTGCAGAATCGGACTGACCACCTCGCCCGCCACGGTCGCGTCGTGCTCCACCGTCCATTTGCCGGGAACGCGACTGCTCGAGTGATACGGCTCCTGACGTGCGCTCGAGGCTAAGCCGGCTTCATGCAACGCGCGCGCTACGGCGTTGGGGTTCGCCCCATCGAACTCGATTTCGATGCCGAACGTCTGGTTCGGATCCCCGATCACGTTCTCCCGCTCGTAGGTCGCCGCCTCAGTCGTCATCGCCAGTCGCTTGAGCTCCCGATGCAGGGCTTCGTTGGTGACGAGTGATCGCTCGCCTTCGGGGACGTCCTGGCCCTGGAGCCGGAGGAACTCGTCCCAGAGCTGCTGGGATTGCTCCTGTTCTCGCTCCGTTTGCTCGCGCTGTTCG
>Ga0207416_1002903_pt1 | contig 17438 bp, 16 predicted proteins | sample PaiPotPPM11metaG_FD_184107 | JGI IMG/M metagenome (GOLD analysis project Ga0207416, IMG submission 184107) | Iron sulfur acid spring bacterial and archeal communities from Banff, Canada, to study Microbial Dark Matter (Phase II) - Paint Pots PPM... ...
CATTGCCGGCCTTGAGCGGATAGTCGAAGTACTTGTGCTTGTAATAAATGCGGGACAGCCGGCGACAGGTGCGCATTTCCTTGCCAAGAACTTCGGTCCAGAGATCCTCGATCTCCTGGCTCTTACTGAAAAAGCGATGACCGCCGATGTCGAAGCGGTAGCCGCGCGTTTCCACCGTGCGGGCGAGGCCGCCCAGAAAGCGGGGATCGGCTTCGAGCACGGTGCTGCGCACGCCGTGCTTCATCAGCTCATAGGCAGCTGTCAAGCCGCCCGGTCCCCCACCCAGGAGAACCACATGGTCGGTACCGAGTTCGGCCCAGGCGCAGACTCAGGCATATCGCCTAGGAACAACTCCCAATACGCGCGCCCCTCTTGCGGAGGGCCGAACTCAAGCGGCCACAGGGTGCCGTATGATTCGCGCCGTGGCCCATCCATTCATCGAACGATTGCGACATGGTCCACTGCTGGGCGACGGCGCCATGGGCACGCAGCTGCATTCGCGCGGCGTCAGTTTCGAGCGCTGCTTCGACGAACTCAACCTCACCGAGCCGGCCATCGTGGAGGAGATCCATCGGGCCTACATCGCGGCCGGCGCGGAACTGATCGAGACCAATACCTTCGGCGCCAACCGCATCAAGCTGGCCCGTCATGGCCTGGAGCGCAGGGTCCGTGAGATCAACCTGCGTGGGGTCAAACTCGCTCGCGAGGCACGCGAGATCACGGGCGAAGCAACCTTCCTTGCCGGTTCAATCGGGCCGATCGGCCAGCAGCTGGAACCAATCGGCCGCATCACGCTCGCCCAGGCTCAGGCGGCCTTCAAGGAACAGGTCGAAGGGCTGCTCGAAGGGGGCGCCGACCTGCTGGTCCTGGAGACCTTTACCAACCTGCCCGAGTTGCTCGCAGCCGTCAGCGCGGCGCGCGAAACCACCGATCTGCCCCTGGTCGCCCAGATGACATTTGCGGAAGATGGGCTGACACTGAGCGCCGAAGAGCCATCCCAGGTGGTGACGGCACTCGAACTGGCCGGCGTTGACGTCATCGGCGTCAACTGTGGAGTAGGCCCCCAGGTCGCGCTCCAGGTGCTGGAGACCATGCGCCCGCTCACCAGGCTTCCCCTCTCGGCTCAGCCCAACGCTGGATTGCCGGCACGGGTCGAGGGCCGCTTCTTCTACTTCGCGACGCCTGAGTACTTCGGCGCCTTCGCCCGCCAGGCGGCGGAGCTCGGAATTGCCTATATCGGCGGCTGCTGTGGCACCACTCCAGCCCATGTTGCCGCCATGCGTGCGGCTATCCGCCCGACCGGCCGTAAGCGCGCGGCGGTGCCCGAATCGCGGCAGCCGTCGATACCGATCGACTTCACCCCCGCGGACCAGCTTCCTCCCACGCCCTTCCGGGAACGCCTGGACGATGGTGCCTTTGTCGTGAGTGTCGAGATCGACCCGCCGCGCGGACTCAACCCGGGGAAATGCATCGCCGGCGCCCGTTTGATCAAGCAGGCGGGGGCCGATGCCATCAACATCGGCGATAGCCCGATGGCGCGCGTCCGGATGAGCGCACTCTCACTGGCCGTGATGATCCAGGCGGAGGTTGGAATCGATACCCTGATCCATTTCACCTCCCGCGACAAGAACCTGATGGCCCTGCAGGCGGAGCTGATCGGAGCGCACGCGCTTGGAATCCGGAACATCATCGCCTTGACCGGCGATCCGCCGCGCATCGGCGACTATCCCTCGGCCACCGGTGTTTGGGACGTTGACTCGATCGGCCTGATCAGGGTGCTCCAGCGCCTCAACCAGGGTTACGACTGGCTCGGTACATCTATTGGTAAGCCCGCCGCCTTCACCATTGCGTGCGCCGTGAACCCGACCGCGGAAGACCTCGACCAGGAGATCGCGCGCTTCAAGCAGAAGATCGATGCCGGCGCCCACGTCGCTATGTCCCAACCACTTTATGAGCGGGACACGCTCGAGCGGTTCTTCGCCCGGACGGGACCAATTCCGATCCCCTTCCTGCTTGGCGTGCTGCCCCTTCAGTCATCTCGCCATGCCGAGTTCATGCACAACGAGGTGCCGGGCATCTCCGTACCAGAGGCGCTGCGCGAGCGTATGCGTCGGGCGGGCGAGCATGGCATCGCGGAAGGTCTCCAGCAGTCCAGGGAGTTACTGCAGCAGACAAGGGACCTGGTCCAGGGCGTCTACCTGATGCCCTCATTCGGTCGCTACGAGGTGGTTGCCGAGCTGGTTCGCTGGCTCCGCGAGCAGCCGGTGGGCGCCCGCCAGGACTGAGGCCCCGCCCGGCTCTGCAGGGCAGGGGCCGGCTCTCCCGTTGTCAGGTTGTGGACACCCGGGCCCCTTCGAGCTGGCGTCAGGCCTGGGGACTCAGGATCCTGGCCCAACCAAGCTTTGCAAGGCTGGCGGCAATCCTGGTGGCCAGCCTCTGCCTGCTCTCCTTCATCCGCTTCATACTGGGCCCGCTGCCGCTGCTCGATCTCTACGTCCACCTCGACGGGGCGACTGATTGGCAGCACGGTCTCGATCCCTATCGAACCTACCTGATGCGCAGCCCCGGCGAGCTGGGAGGGGGGTACGTCTTTCCGCCTTACACGCTGCCCCTTTTCCTTGCCATCGCCCACCTGCCGCGGCCGACTGCCGCCGGCCTCTGGCTCGCCGCCGAGTGTGCCACTCTCGCCTGGCTCATATGGGACCTGGCGCTGCCGAGGTCGCCGCTTCGGCTCGCCGCCCTGCTGGTCCTGGTGGTCTTCTTCACCCCGGTCCTGACCAACATCGCCCTGGGCCAGATCGGTATCTTCACCCTGGGCGGGGCCTGGGCGGCCGGAAGGCTTGCCGAGCGCGTTTCGAGCCGCGCCGGACTCCTGCTCGCTGCAGCCGGCATGTTCAAGTTGTTTCCCCTTTCATTCGGTGCCTCGCTACTTCAGCGCCACCGCTGGCGCACGGTCGCCTGGGCTTTAGCCGCAATCGTCGTGGCCTTACTGATCACGCTTCCCCTGGTCTTCGGCCTCTGGCCCGAGTACGTTGGCGGCGTTCTTCTCGGTCATGTTGGTGGCGCAAACCCTTCGCCCGGAAATCAGTCGCTCGCGTCGGCGGTGGTCCGGAGCCTGACCTCGAACCGATATCAACAGCCGCTCCTGGTCGCACCCGCTCTGGCCCGAGTGCTCAGCGTCGTTTTGCCGCTTGCGCTGCTGGGCGCCGTCTTCGCCACACTGCGCAACCGCGTCGACGAGCGACTGCGTGATGCCATCGTCCTCGCCTGCATGCCGCTGGTGGTGCCCAATGCCTGGCAGCATTACTACGTCCTGGCCCTCCCCCTGCTCTGGATCGTCATCAGCGCCGGACTTATCCGCCGGAGCCCCTGGCTGCTCGCGGTTTCAGCCGTCGCCCTGATCGGCCTCTCATGGTTCCCCGCCACCATCGATGAGTCGTACTTCGAGGTTGCCCGCGTGGCTCCCGCCTGGCACGGCTTCTACGCCAATTCCAGCGTGATCGCCGGCGTCCTCCTCCTACTTACCGGCCTTTACCTGGCTCGAGCCGGGTATTCGGATGTCGCACGTGCCTCCTCCGCTGTCGCATGATGGGCTGACTCAGAACAATTTCGGAGTTCCCCGGAGGATCCTGATGAAGCTTGGCCTCTCGATTGCAGACTTCTCCTGGCCCGGCGGCCCGAGCAAACTGGGCGCTACCCTCGCTCAGATCGCGCGCACCGCTGACCAGGCCGGCTTCGCGTCCATCTGGGTGATGGACCACTTCTGGCAGATCGGCATGATCGGACCGCCGGAGAAGGACATGCTCGAGGGCTACAGCGCGCTCGCCTTCATGGCGGGCGTGACCTCGAAGGCCCGCCTTGGAACCATGGTGACCGGAGCGGTCTACCGGTACCCCGGCATCCTGGCGAAAACGGTCACCACCCTCGACGTGCTCAGCGGCGGCCGCGCCTGGCTCGGCATCGGCGCCGCCTGGAATGAAGCGGAAAGCAAGGGCCTTGGCATCCCCTTCCCGCCGATGGCGGAGCGCTTCGAGCGGCTCGAGGAAACGCTCCAGATCTGCTTGCAGATGTGGGAGGGCGAGCGCGGCTCAGAGAAACCGTACAAGGGCAAACACAACCAGCTCGACCGTCCGCTCAACTCCCCGCAATCGCTGACACGTCCGCATCCGCCCATCCTGATCGGGGGCGGCGGCGAGAAGAAGACGCTCCGCATGGTGGCGCAGTATGCGAATGCCTGTAACCTCTTCCCCACTCCGGAGTTACCGCACAAGCTGGAAGTGCTGCGCGAGCACTGCCAGGCGGTCGGCCGTAACTACGACGAGATCGAGAAGACCGCGATGTTCACCTTTGATGTGGGCGAGAACGGCGAGAAGGTCGAGAAGGCGATCGGCGGGCTGCACTGGCTGAACAGCATGGGGATCCAGACGGTGATCGGCGGCGTCGCGCACGTCGACAAGATCAAGCCGCTCGAGATCATCGGCGAGAAGGTCATTCCGGCCATTGCCAACCTGCAGCCGAAAGTCGGGGCGACAGCCCGCTAGCAGCTCGCGACCGAAGCCGGAGAGCTTGCGCCTAACTCAGGCCGCCTGCTGCCTTCGCAAGAGCAGGCCCAGGCGCTCGCAGACATAGCCCACCTGGCTGCGCGTCAGGCTGAGCGCACTCGGCAGATTGATCGCGCGTGGGCTGATGTCATAGGCGTTGCGGTTCCAGGAGGCAGCTTCCCGCGCCTGCGGCAGCTTTGCGTAGGCGGGCAGTGAGCTGAGGGGGTAGAAAAAGGGACGCGTGTCGATACCGTCATCGGACAGCGCTTTTCCCGCTGCCTCCTTGCCCAGGCCCAGCCTGGGGTCGAACACCGCGGTCACCATCCAGTAGGCGTTTACGACCATCGGCCCGGCGTAGTTGAGCGTGACGCCCGTGACCCCATCGAGCGCCTCGCGGTACCAGCCGAAGATTTGCTGCTTGCGCTCGACCAACTCGTTGACGCGTTCGACCTGCGCCAGGCCGAGTGCCGCCTGCAGGCTCGACATCCGGTAGTTGAATGCGACCTCCTGGTTCCAAAAGGCCTTTGATGACGGCGTCCGGCCGTGGTCGCGGAGCACCAGCGCGCGCCGGTAGAGCGTTTCATCGTCGCTAAGCAACATCCCTCCCTCCCCGGTAGTCACTGTCTTGGAGCCGTTAAAGCTGAAGACGCTGGCGGCCCCGAAACTACCCGCCCTGCGCCTGCGGTACTCGGCTCCGACCGACTCGGCTGCGTCTTCGATCATGGCGAGTCCATGCCGGTCGGCTATGGCATCGATGGCGTCCATGTCGGGCATGCCGCCGTAGAGGTTGACGACGATCACGGCCCGCGTCTTGGGTGTGATGCATGACTCGAACGACGCCGGGCTCAGGCACCAGGACTGCGGATCGATATCCGCAAATACGGGCGTGGCACCGACGTAGCCGATCGGGGCCGAGGTGGCGATCGACGTGGCTTCGGGCACGATGACCTCGTCACCAGGACCGATCCCGAGTCCGGCGAGGGCGAGGTGGATTGCCGAGGTCGCCGAGGGCAGGGCTATCGCGTAACGCCGGGAGACGTAGGTTTTAAAGGCCTCCTCGAATCGGAGTTGGTAGCGATTCGCGTCGCCATACCACGCGGTTCGTACCGCGTCCGACAGGTAGGCGACCTCCCTGTCGGTGATCCAGGGCCCTGCGACCGGAATCCGCTCCATCTTCACGCCCCCTTCCGCTCGGGGGTACGAGCCGCATTTCCGACCATGACGTCGCCTCGGACAGGGTTTCTCTTTCCGCGCCAGAATTCAGTCGTTTCTACGGTCTCACTCCTTTATCCCGGGCCGGCGGGCGTGGCTCGACCCGGCTGCAGCCAACGGCAGCATCGGATGTAACGACTTTGCCGCGGGAATCCGGCTGATGCGACCGTTTCTATGGGCCGAACGGACTAGCCGTCGGGCCCGCGCCAGGCCGCATCATGATCGACGTGCAAAACGAAACGGGAGTGGCTCGAGTGCTTCTGATTGCCGACGACCCGCTCGTCCGCAACGAATACCGCCGTGAGCTCGAGTCGAGCGGCTACATCGTTCGCCACGCGCCATCGTTCGTTGATACGCTGCAAAGCCCGATGGCCGACCCCGACGTGATCGTTCTCTGCAACCTGGCTGTGCTGGCTCACCCCGGTCAGTCCACCCAGGTGGTCCGGATCAGCGAGGGGACCAGCCCGGCCGCAGTCGTTCGCGAGGTCCACCGGCGCATCGCCCTGCGGGCAACACTCGGCGCGCTTTCCGCCCAGGCAGCCTAACGGTCAGGCGGCCCGGAACGCCTGCGTCGGCTTTTCGACTTCACCCTCCGATGGCATACGCAGCAGCGGATAGGCGAGCAGCAGCAGCGCGAAGTCGAGAAAGCTGAGAGAGTTCAGGCTCAGTCCCGGGTCGCCGCTCAGCAGCAGCGGCGATAGAGCCAGGATCACGACCCATGGCACCACTGCTGCGATCCAGGGCACCATCCAGAAGCCCCGTCGCATGCCGAGCCGGACCAGCGCCGGCAAGACGAAGATGCCGCAGTAGAGCCCGCCCAGCGGAGCGACGAGAACTGTGATGCCCATCGCGAGCGCGGCACGCCCGGGGTCCAGCCGCCCGCCCAACTCCCGCCGATTCAGCCATACCGCCACCAGGCTGCTCAGAAGCGCCAGCAACCCGAGCCCGGGATAACCCAGTGAATGACTCGCGAGCTTGGCGGTGCCATTGAACGGATAGGCGGAGATGCCGTCGATGTAGTCCCTGACCCAGTTGGGGTCCCAGGCAAAGCTGATCGCGATCAGCGGCAGCATCGCCAGCAGGCCCGCTCCGATCGCAATTGCCAGCTGCCGCGGTTTGCCCCAGAAGGAGAGGAGCAGGATGACGAGCACCGGGATGGCATTGGCGACCCGGATCATCCCGAAGGCTGCCGCCACCCCGACCAGCCACCAGCGCTCCCGGCGCTGTGCCCAGAGCGCCAGGCTGAGCGCCAGCAGACCGGCAACGGCCTGCAACTGGTCGATCCAGACGACGGCGAAGACGGGGGCAGACAGTAACAGCGGCCAGACTCCCGAGTTGAGCCGTCTCAAGTCCTCGCGCTTCGACCAGAGCAGCAGGGTAACCACCATCAGGGTGGCGCATAACAGGATGCTCACGATGTGGGCAACCGGCCAGGGCAGGAAGCTCAGCGGCGCGAAGGCAACCTCGTGAGGGGGCGGCCAGGCATTGCTGACGCCCCGTCCGTACCAGGAGGGATCGCCCTTACCGCTGGTGAAGAGGTGGTCGTCACGCCAGATCGGCCAGAAATCGATGCCTGGAGTCAGCAGGGTCCGCGCCTCGCCGATGCTGCGGGCGATGGTCGCCGAGGCCTGGTTCAGCACCAGCTGGCCGGCTATAGCCAGTGTCGCCAGCCCACCCAGCGCCGCGGCCCAGCGGAAGCGACCGAGAGTAGCGCCCACCGGGTTTATAACCGCACCCGGCCGGCCATGCTTTCAGGACCGATCCCGCGCTCGAGCGTATAGTCCTTCGCCGTATGCCGGTGATCGTCGCTTCCCCAGCCTATCCCCGCCCCCCGATCGACGGCGACAAGGTCCGCTGGTCGGCCCTGCTGTCCGAACTGGCCCGGCTCGAGCCCGCCCACGGCGTCTTCGGCTTCATGCCCGGGCTCGGAGAGCGGCGCGACCCGGAGTTCGACCGGCTCTTTGCATCCATCGATGTCGTCGCCACGCCACGGTTCGAGGTCACGGCTCGTGCCGCGCTGCTGGCCCTGCGCCGCCGGCCATCGGCCTTCGGCAGGCGCGCCACCCCGGGCTGGCGTCGCGCCGTCAGCGCAGCGGTATCGCGCCATCCGGCCGAACCACTCTTGCTGCTGGGTACTAGCGCCGGCTTCATAACCCCGGTTACCGCACGCACCGTGCTCGACCTGGTCGACGTCCGGAGCCGGGTGAGAACCATCGCCGGCGATCGGACGACTTCTCGATCCGTTTTGAAGGCGGAACTCGTTCTCGTCCGCGACCACCAGGTCGTGCTTGCCTGCGATTCCGATCGACGCTGGCTGCTCGACCATGGCGCGGAGCCCGATCGAATCGGCGTCGTGCCACATGGTGTCGATCAGCGCTTCTTTGATGTTCGGCCCGCCGCCGGCCCCCCGACGATTCTTTTCGTCGGAAGCCTTCGCTACCAGCCCAACCGCGCCGCGATCGATTGGTTTCTGAAGCATTGCTGGCCGGCGCTCTCCAGGCCGGGGCTGCGCCTGCGCATCGTCGGCTACGGCGCCGATCTAATCGATTCCGGCCCGGGGCTCGAGATTTACGCGAACGTCGATGATGTGGGGCCGCACTACGCCGTCGCCACCATGGCGATCGCCCCACTGCTCGAGGCACGGGGCACCCAGTTCAAGGTCCTCGAGGCGATGGCATCCGGTGTGCCGGTCGCCTGCACCACCCCGGTGGCGCGCGGGCTCTTCGATGATCATCCGGCGCGTGTGGCGGACGATCCGAAGGCGTTCATCGATGCCTGCAACGCCTTGCTCGAGCAGCCTTCAGCCGCGGCCGAGCTCGGCCGTCGGGGCCGCGAGTACATTCGCCGCCGCCACGACTGGGCGGCCAGCGCTGTGGAGCTGCGCCAGGCGCTTTTCGACGCTCACCCAGGCTGACGCTCGCGCGACCCAGTTCAGCCCTCGCGGCTGGTAAGTACGGCACAGCAGACGCCGGTCGCTCCCGGCGCTCCATCGGCCCGATAACCGCTGCCGGCCAGCGTAGCCGGGTCGGCCATTCGCCGCCAGCCCGCAGGTGTGTAGCCGAAAAATTCCGTCTCGACAGCCTGCAAGGCGGCTCGATCGAGTAGCGAGCGCCAGGCATTGAGGTCGTATTGCTTCTGCCAGTCCTGGATGTCCAGGCGGCCGAAGGGAACCGTGATGAGAATCCGCCCTGAGGGTTTCAGCACCCGGCGCAGCTCGCACAGCGTTGCGAGGTCGCCTTCCACGACATCGGTGGGAGCCTGCACCAGGTAGTGGGCGTTGTCCCGCCCGATGTGTTCGAGTGTCGAGACGCAGGTGATCAGGTCGAAGGATTGATCGGCAAAGGGCATCTGCCGAACATCGGCGTGGGTCATCCTCATACCGGGGACCGCCACCGGCGCCAGGTCGACGCCGTGCAACTCCGGAATTCCAAGCCGGGTCAGATGCTGGACATAGAGCGGCTGAGCGAAGGCCGGCCCGATATCGAGCACCCGCCGCTCGCCGCGATAGCGTGAGAGCACCCAGGGGATCTCGACCACCCGTTCGGTCATCCCGGTAGTGACGTCCGTTTCCAGTGGACCCCGCCCGAGCCTGGACTCGACCATGTCGAGCTCGCGCCAGTCGTCGTAGAGGCGGCGCGTGACGCGGTTGGCCACCAGCCGGAAACGCATCGCACGCCTGATCTCATCAGGCAGCAGACGCCGCACCGCACCGGTCGCGCCGGCCCTGGCCAGCTGCTCGATGTCAGTCACGCTGCGCGGCGCCGGTCCCGGGGCGCAGCTAGCCACGGCGCCTGGCCGCTCTCCCATTGCTCATTCAGCCATTGCATGTCCCGCGGCGTATCCATGCAGCCCCAGAAGCCCTCGTGCTTGTAGACCGCCAGCTGTCCGTCCGACGTCAGCTGCTCCATCGGCGCCGCCTCCAACGCGGTGGAATCCCCCGCGATGTAATCGAAAACGCGAGGAGTCATGACGAAGTAGCCGCCATTGATCCAGCTACTGGCGCTGACCGGCTTCTCGACAAAATTGATGACCCGGTCACCGCTGACACCAAGCTCGCCGAAGCGGGTGAGCGGTCGTACTCCAGTTACCACGGCGGCGCAGCCCGAGCGCTGCTGGAAGTCGACGGTTGCCTGGATGTCGAGGTCGGTCACCCCGTCTCCGTAGGTGAAAAGAAAGCGCTCCTCACCGCGCAGTAACGGCGCCAGCCGTTTCAGGCGCCCACCCGTCATCGTCTCCGGGCCCGTATCGACGAAAGTGATCCGCCAGTTTGCGTCGCTCTCGCGCCGGAGCGGCGTGACCGCCTTGGTGGCCATGTCCAGGGTGAAGTCGTTGTTGAGGAGGTCGTAGTTGACGAAGTAGTCCTTGATCATCTCGCCCTTGTACCCCAGCGCCAGGACGAAATCGGTGAAACCGAAGGCGGCGTAGTGCCTCATGATGTGCCATAGGATCGGTCGGTTCCCGATCGGCACCAGCGGCTTCGGCCGGTACTCTGTCTCCTCTCGGAGCCGGGTTCCCTTGCCGCCACAGAGGATCACGACCTTCATTCAGGAATCAACGCCTCTGCCGGGCCTTTCCTCCGGCGGGATGGGGCCTCCAGCGGCTTCGGACGCAACTGCCAGTGGTGGGCTAATGACAGGCTCTTACGGCGGCGGCGGTGATTTGCATAGTCGAACGCCTCCTGCGCGTTGGTAAACCTTGGTGAGAGGCGGTTCCTGATGGGCCGGAGCAACCGCCCCGGCTCGTGCCACACGGCGGGCACGGCTCGCTGCAGCACCCAGCGGATGCTGTCCCATCGAGTCCAGCCCTCCGTTTTGAGCGTTTGATTGACCTCCGCCGCCCACTGTTGGTCCTGCAGGTCGCGAGAATTCCAGGCCATCGCGCCAAGGTAATTCCATCGATCGATCTCGGGAAATCTCGCGGAGCCGGCCTCGGCGCGGACGAAGGCATATTCGTGAAACATCGCGTTGCCCACTGTTTGCAAAGACGGGATCGGCGCACAGGAAAAATTCGGCTTCTCGCTTCCGAGCATGGCAGCGAAGTCGACCACTTCGGGAGCCCGGATGCCGCGAGCATAGTTCAATCCCTGGCTGCGTCCGACCGCATACTGGAGCAACACGGCCTTGTCGAAGTAAAGTAGCCTGTCGACCATCGCCAGGCACCGGTACGCGAAGCAGACATCCGGTGAAATCGAGGCGAAAACACTCCCGAAGCGTTGCTCGAGGGTTCCTAGGAGCGGCCGCGGCACAATGGTATTCAGCATGCGCGGGAGTGCGTTGGAGTAAACGCCCCGAGCGGACAGCCGTAGCAGGTGGGCCGCACCGAGCTCAAGCAATTGCCCGCTCCACGGCTCGAGTTCGACGTGAACCGGGCTGCTGGCGTCCTCGACCTTATCGTAGTTGTAAGTCAGCACGTCGGACGGGTGCCTGGCGACGTGGCGGAGCGCCTCACGAAGGTGACCGGACTTGAAGACCATCCGGTCCGTCAGCACTGTGTAATGCGTCGAACCTGTCAGTTGCATGGCCGAGGCCATAGCCCACTGCCAGTGGCCACTCATGCTAAGGGACTCTGCAGGCCGCAGCAGTTGCAGGCTCTCGGGGTTTTGCGACGAGCAGAATTCTGCGAGCGCCTCGTGATCGTGGTCGTTTGTCGAATTGTCCGAGAGGATCACGGTCGCCGAAACGCCCTCGCTGAGCACCGACTTCACCGCCGCAATGGCCAGCGCAGACCGGTTACGCGTTGGAACCACCACGGTGAGCCATGGGTCAAGCGGCATGTCCAAGCACCTCTTGCCAGCCGCCGCGCCGCAAGGCTTGCATCGTTTCGCGTAACGTCGGGTCGATAAGACGATAGGCAACCACCGCAAAGATGGCGGACGCCACGATGACTGCGGCACCTACGCCCGGCCAGTCTGCTATATGTAGGAACGCCAGGGTGAGGGCCGCGACGCCGTACGTTGCGCCGGCCAGGGCAAGCGCTTTCGACACCGGCGCATACCAGGACATGACTGGAATCCCGAGACATTCGCGGCAGTACCGCGGAACGCCTACCGCGTAAAAGAACAAGTGATAGGCAAGGTAGCCAAAGCTCGCGCCGCTGACCCCGATTACCGCAACCGACCCCACCGTAACGGGTACGACGATGGCGAGCGCTATGAGGGTTAGACGAGAAGTAATCTCCGGCTTGCCCACGGCAAGTGAGTGAAGGTACGGGATCATCAGGGTTCCATTTAGGTAGTAACCGAGGCACAGCGCGGCGACTGGGAACAGGAGGCTCCGAGCGACGGCAATGCCAAAGACGGCACGAAGTAACGGTGGGCCGAGCAAGGCGATGGCGCCAAATACGGGGATCGTGCCGAAGCAAACCAGGTCCTGAAGTTTGAAGTATTGCGCCAGCAGGCGGACACGATTACGATGCGCCAGACTCGACAGCGAAGGATAGGCCGCGTCGGCGACCGAGGCGGTAACGATGGCACCCCGGGCGACGATCGAGCTTGCGAAGGCATAAGAGCCGAAGGTCGCAATCGGCAGCAGGGCGCTGACGGCCAGCTTGTCGACGTAGGTGTGGATCACTCCCGCCGCTGAGATCCAGGTCATGTGCGCCGAGAACCGGATGTTTCGCCGTACTGCCGCGCGTGACCAGCCAGGCACCAGTCCCGACCACGGCATTAACCGGGCAAGCCCTAGCAGGTAAGCAGCGATGCCTAACAAGTAACCTGCGGCCAACCAAAGCACAACTGCCAACAGGTTTCCGCCTAGAGCCAGGATCACTACCGTTCCGATCTGCTGCAGCACCCCGATCCCGACATCGATGCTGTTGCTCAGAGCCATACGCTGCAATCCACGAAACAGGCTGACGTACAGCGCCCGCGGGAGTGCCGTCAAGGCGGCGACGCCAAGAATACGGAGCACGGTGGAGGCCGTCCCGGGATCCATTTCCTGCAATCGGAGCAAGCGGGTTGAGATGAGTGGCGCGGCGGCGATCAGCGTCAGCGCTAAGAGCAGGAAGGCTCCCCAGTAGAGCGCTGAGGCGGTGCGTACCAGGTCCCGGACGTAAGTCGGCTCGTCGTCGCCATGCGCCGCGACCTCCCGCACAGTTACGGATGTAACGCCGAGGTCGAGCACACCGGTCAGGACAAGGTTCAGAGTTTGGACGAAGAGCACGATGCCGAGGGCATCACGGCCGAGGTGCCCGAACACGAGTTTGACGGCGACGATGCCCAGACAAAGCAAGACAAACTGGCCCATGAGGTTCGCTGCGATGTTGGGCAGGAGACGGGCGCGTCTAGCCCTCATCAAGCTGCTCGATTGTGGTGAAACTTCCCGATAAAGTCATCGATCGAAGGGCTGGCGAGCAGCGCGACGTTCTCCACAATGGTGTCGAGCGGCCAGTTCCACCAGGCGATCTCTTCGAGCGCCGCAATCTGATCGTCGCGGAAGCGTCGCCGGATTTGGATTCCGGGGTTCCCCACGACAACTGCATAAGGGCGAACCTCGCCGGCAACTACAGCATGCGCGCCAATCACTGCGCCGTTTCCGATGCTGGCGCCTGACAGGATGAGGGCGCCGCGACCGATCCACACGTCGTGGCCGACGACGATGTCGCCCTTGCTCGCGCCAGCACCATCTGCGGCAGCGTCCGGAAGCCCCAGGCGGATCCGAAATGGGAAGGTACTAACCCAGTCCGGCCGGTGGTTGCCGCCCAGCATAAAGGTCGCGTCCGGGGCGATCGAACAGAACGACCCGATCGACAACCGCCCTGTGTCATGCGCATACCCGACCACCCTCGGAAGCGAATAGGAATGCCGGCCCATGCTGAACCGATCGGGTGTTCGAGCTTCATCCCAACGGTGTACTTCGTAGAAAACGTGGAAGAACCGAAAGAGCCGAAGGAGCAAGTATTTCATGTGGCCTGCTTGTCCCGTAGGGCACATGCGAGCGAATCGGTGGCAAACACGGTGCTTGTAACGGTCTCGTGACGATAACCCTGCCCCCTGCGATGCCGACGGCTAAGAGGCAAGGCTGGTCCTGTCGCGCGCTTCCCACCATCGGACGGTCGCCCGAAGCCCCTCAGCCAGAGTGTGTTGTGGGGCCCAGGTGCCCAGCCGACGCAACCGGCGATTATCGCCGCAAATGAATGGCGGCTCCCAATCCCGGTCCGGGATGGCACCGAACCGGATTAGATGCTTGCACCCCAAGAAATCGCCAACTATGCCCATCAGATGGGCCATCGTAATCGGCTCTCCGGAGCAGACGTTGAACACGCCGGGGACGGCTTGTTCTGCGAATGCACAGAGCGCTGCCGCGACGTCGTCCACGTGCAGATAATCGCGCACCTGGGTGCCGCTCATTGCCTGAAATTCCTCACCACGGAGGAGCGCCTGAATGAGGGCAGGTACCAGTCGACGCGGGTCTTCGCCGGGACCGTAGAGGTAGAAGAGCCGGGCCCACGTGAACCCCAGGCCGAGCTGGGTGGCGCGCGCACCGGCGATTACGTTTAAGGCGAGTTTGCTGGCGGCATAGAGACTCGTCGGCCGCGTAGGGCCATCTTCCTTCAGATATCCAGCGTCGGTATCGTACTCGGCACAGGTTCCCACCATTACCACGTGGTGACATCCCACGAGAGCCAGCGTTTCGAGAAGCTGCAGGCTGGTTTGAAGGCAAGCGAGGTTCTGGGGCGCCGTTCGGTACAGCCCAGGTTCCGCATACCAGGCAAGGTGGATGCAGACCTCGGGACGCCACCTTGAAAGCTCGCTTCCAAGGGCATCGAGGTCTTCGAGCGCGGATTTAATTGGCGAGACAGAGTGTTCGAGGCCGCGCAACCGACGCCAGCCAGAAACGCCTCGTGTGAGTACGCCGACCTGATGATGGTTCTCGAGCAGCCGGCGCACCACGCGCGCGCCAATAAAGCCATCCGCACCCGTAACGAGAACCCTCATGCTACCGCTGCTTCACCGCCCAGTCGTACGGGATCCGCGTACCTGAGGGGTCGATGCGAACGGACTCCGCTTGAGGATGCGCGATGTCAGTGCAGTTCGCCACGATCGCGGCCTCCGGTCCCATTCCCTTAAACCCATTCCATAACCCTGGCGGAATGATGACCAGCACGTAGTTGTCGGGCCCTAAGAACACCTCCATCAGCTCGCCCCGCGTAGAGGAACCATCACGTTCGTCAAAGATGACGAGCTTTATCCGACCGTGGATGCAGGCGTAATGCAGCGTCATGTTCTTGTGGAGGTGCCATCCCTTGACAACCCCCGGATACACCGTCGAGAAGTAGATCTCTCCGAACTGGGTGAAGTACGGGTCGGAGGAGCGCAGCATGTGCATGATCGTCCCCCGCTCGTCGGGGATGCGGCGCAGGGGGATCACCTGGACGCCTTCGATCATCAGGCGGCTCTAACCTCGGGGACCGGGATGATAAAGCGTCCACCAAGCTTGCGGTAGGCCGCCTGTTGCTGCAGGATCTCGTCGGCGAAATTCCACGTGAGCAGCAGGACATGTTCCGGCATCTCCTCGAGCAGCCGTTCCGGAGCGCTGATGGGCAGGTGAACGCCGGGCATGTAGCGGCCCTGCTTGTAGGGATTCCGGTCGACGACGAAGTCGAGGGTCTCCAGACCGATGCCGGCGTAGTTGAGCAGGGTGCTGCCCTTGGCCGCCGCGCCGTAGGCCGCGATCCGCTCACCGCGCGACTTGATGCTGCCGAGCACGTGTATGAGTGACGCCTTCAATGCCTCAACACGGGTGGCGAACTCTCGGTAGGTTGCGACGCTGCCGACGCCCCAGGCGGCCTCCTCCGCCAGCATCACCTCCACCGCCGGCGTCGCGATCGCGGATTCCAGCCTGCCGACCGTGACTCGCAGAGAGCCGCCATGAATCGCGACGCGCTCGACGTCCTGCACCTGGAGGCCGTGACGTCGAAAGAGTTTCACCAGCGCTGTCAGCGAGAAGTAACAGAGATGCTCGTGGTAAATGGTGTCGAACTCGCAGCGCTCGATCAGATCTCGCAGGTAGGGAGCCTCCACCACGACCACCCCGGATTGCCGCAGGACGGCGTGAAGGCCACTGACGAAATCGTTCAGATCGGAAACATGGGCCAGGACGTTGTGCGCATGCACGACATCGGCGGTTTGACCTTCAGCGCGCAGGCGCTCGCCGGTACGCCGGGTAAAGAACTCACAAAGCGTTGGTATGCCCCTCTCGGCCACAGCGACGCGGGCGATGTTCGCCGCCGGCTCGATCCCGAGAACTGGGATACCTGCCTGTTGGTAGTACTGGAGCAGGTAGCCGTCATTGCTGGCGACCTCGATCACGAGGCTGGCGGGGCCCAGGCCCCGTTCCTCGATCAGTCGTTGGACCAGCGCCTGCGCGTGGCGCAGCATCGTCTCCGAGTAGGAGGAGAAATAGAGGTATTCCGAGAAGAGATCAGCCGCGGGGACTGTCTCTGTGATCTGGACCAGGGTGCATGAGGGACAGAAGGCGAGGTCGAGCGGGTAGCGCCGTTCCGGGGAGCCGAGCTGTTCCCTGGTCAGCAGGGCGTTGGCAAGCGGCGTCCGCCCGAGCGAGAGGACCAGTTCCAGGCCAGTCGCACCGCAGGCCCTGCAGGCAAAGCGCTGCATCAGGCGGCCGCCTCTTCCTCGAAGGCTTTCCGATACCAGTCGATGGTGCGGCGCAGGCCGGCATCGAGACTGAACGCCGGACGCCAACCCAGGGTCGTCTGCGCCTTGTCGGCGTCAAGGAACTGGTCGGGAATCTCGTTGGGCGCGTCATTGCGGACATCCGGCCTCAGGTGCGAACCCATCATCCGCAGGATCCGCTCGACCAGGTCGAGCACGCTCACCGGCGTCCCGTTGGAGAAGTTGAAGGCCTGACCGCGGAGCGACGCGTCGCCGGCCAGTCGTTCGGCCAGCATCAGGTAGGCGGCGGCCCCGTCCTCGACGTAGAAGTAATCGCGGACCGATTTGCCGTCGGAACGGATCACCGGACGCAGTCCACGAAGGACCGAGCGGATCGTTCCCGGAACGAGGCGGCTCCAGTTGAGGTCGCCGCCGCCGAAGAAGTTGCCGCAGCGAGTGATCGCCACCGGCGTGCCGTAGGTGACGGCGTAGCTCTGTGCGATCAGGTCGGCACAGGACTTGCTGACGTCGTAGGGATGGCGCCCCTGTAGCGCGGTCGCCTCGGTGTAGGGCAGGACATCCTGGTCGCCGTAGGCCTTGTCGGAGGAGGCGAGCACGACCTGCCTGACCAGCGGACTCCGCCGGCAGGCCTCGAGCAAACGCCAGGTGCCGGCGATGTTTGATTCGAAGGTCGAGATCGGGTTGCGGTTGGCGACCCCCACGATCGTCTGGGCCGCCAGGTGGATCACGGTGTCGACCTCGTACTCACCGAGGACGCGCTCCAGTACCGCCTGGTCCTGGACCTCGCCCCGGACAAGGTTCGTTTGTCCGATCAGGTCTGCCTGGACCAGTTCGCTTTCGGGAACCCAGTCGCGGAGCAGGCAGACGACGTCGGCCTCCAGCTCGAGCAAGCGGCGCACCACCCAGCTACCCACCAGCCCGGTTGCGCCGGTGACCAGCGTCGGGCGGTCACGCCAGAAATCAGTCGTTTCTACGGTCTCACTCCTGTACGACTAAGCCGCCGGCAACGAGCGTGTAACGGCTCAATTCCCCTGCCCCTTGCGCCTTCCTCC
>Ga0207416_1002904_pt1 | contig 17435 bp, 14 predicted proteins | sample PaiPotPPM11metaG_FD_184107 | JGI IMG/M metagenome (GOLD analysis project Ga0207416, IMG submission 184107) | Iron sulfur acid spring bacterial and archeal communities from Banff, Canada, to study Microbial Dark Matter (Phase II) - Paint Pots PPM... ...
CGAGGGCAAGCTTTCGCGCCCGGTTGAAGAAGAGCAGCGGCTGGTCAAGATTCTCCTTGCGGTGACGCGCGCGCCGCGCGAACATCGTTTAACCCGCGACGTCGTTACTCACTTGCGCGCGCGACTGACGCGGCGCGGCCAGGAAGAGCAGCTTGCAGATCATCCGCAGGAACTTCGTTCTTAAACTTCTCGCGCTCGCGATCGCGATCGTCGGATGGGCGTATTTTCGATTTGCGACCAATCCGGTGATCTCGGCGCGCTTCGATCAGCAGCTTTCGGTGCCGATCGTCGCGGCCAACCTTCCCGACGGATACGTCGCGCATTTTCCCGAAAAGGAAGCGGTCGTAACGATCGCGACCAAACGCGGCGAGCCGCCCATCAAACCGGATGAAATCAAGGCGGTGCTCGATCTTTCCAACCGCACCACCGGGGTGTACAACATCCCCCTGCAGTTGGTGGCCCCGACGCTCGTGGTGCAGAGTTTAAGCCCGGCCTCCGTGAGCTTGACGATCGAACGGATCGAAAGCCGGGTCTTGCCGCTCGCGGTACACTATCGCGGGCAGCGCCCGAGCGGCGTCGTGGTCGGATCGGTAACGATGCAGCCCGCCACCGTTGTGGTTCACGGGCCGACCGGCGCGCTCGGGCAAATCTCTACGGTGCGTGTCGACGTGCCGATTCCGGGAGCTCCGGGGAGTTTCGACGAAATGGTTCGTCCGCGCGCGGTCGATTCGTTCGGGCAAGAGATTCCGGGCCTCGATGTCACGCCGGATTTAGTGCGCGTACAAATACAGTTCATTCCGGGCACCGGAACAAAAGGAAGATAGTGGGCCGTTATTTTGGGACCGATGGCATTCGCGGAGTTGCGAACGCCGATTTAACGCCGGAACTCGCGTTTGCCGTAGGGCGAGCGGGCGCAAGCGTTCTATCGGCGACCAGCGACCGCCATCGCCCCATGGTGATCGGGCGCGATACGCGTCTCTCGGGAACCATGCTCGAAGCCGCGATGATCGCCGGCATCACCTCGGTCGGCCGCGATGTCGTTTCAATCGGTATCGTCCCGACGCCAGCGGTGGCGTGCGTGACGGTTGCGGAGCATGCGGCTGCTGGCGTTATGATCAGCGCCTCGCACAATCCCGTGCCCGACAACGGCATCAAATTCTTCGGCCCCGATGGATTCAAGCTCTCGGATGAGGTTGAGAACCAGATCGAAGCCGGCATGGAAAGCGGCTCGCTTCCGCGACCGACGGGTACCGATATCGGCGTCGCAAGCGTAGCGCAGAATCTGGCCAAGCACTATTACGCGGAACTCTACGGGACCGGTGTCGATCTGCATGGATTGCACGTGGTCGTCGACGCCGCGTACGGTGCGGCTTATGCGATCGCACCTTACGCCCTGCGTAAGCTCGGAGCTACGGTAACCGAGTTGCACTGCGAGAATGATGGCTCGCGTATCAACGTCAAGAGCGGCGCTACGCATTTGGAACCACTTGCAACAAAGGTTCGCGAATTGCTCGCTGCGGGCGAAACCAGCGTTGTCGGCGTCGCCTTCGACGGCGATGCCGACCGGGCGCTGTTCGTCGATGAAACCGGTACTATTCTCTCGGGCGATCACGTGATGTTCGCTATCGCGCGCGATCTGCACGAGCGCGGCGAACTCTCCGGCGATGCGATCGTCGGCACGGTCATGAGCAACATCGGTTTCGAGCGCGCGCTCTCCAACCACGGCATCGGGCTCTTGCGAGCGCCGGTCGGCGATCGCTACGTCTTGGAGTTCATGCGCGAGCGCGGCCTCGCCTTGGGCGGCGAACAATCGGGCCACATCATCGATCTGCGCCGCAATACGACCGGCGACGGCCCGATGACGGCGGTGACGCTGTTCGGAATCGTCACCGCCAGCAAGCGACGCCTCCACGACCTGGTGGCCGAGGTGATCGTAGCCCCGCAAGTGCTGGTGAACGTGCGTACGGCTCGTCGCGAGGTGCTGGAATTGGATTCGATCCGGGCGGCGATCGCCGATGCCGAACGGCGCCTGGCTGGCTCGGGGAGGCTGCTGATTCGGCCCTCCGGCACCGAGCCGCTGATCCGCGTCATGGCCGAAGGCGACGATCGCGCCCTCATCGAGGGGATCGCGGCGGAGCTGGCCCGCCAAATCGAAGAAGCGGCCAACCCCTCGGGAGCGCCGGCTTAAGAATGATAAAGCCGGTGTAAAGGCCGGGAGGAGAACGGAGCCGTCGGGTAAACCTAACGACTCATACTAGAGCGCCGTGACCGTGAGTCGCGGCACCTACGCCTGCACAAGATCACTGAATCCGGGCTGCAACCCGGAGCGGGGGACTCTCAGGGATAGGGGTGAGTGGACCGGTCTGGTCCTAGGGCGATCTTTCCCGCCCGAACCCGTCAACTAACCTCGTAAGTGTCGTGAAAGAGGAGTCGTTCTTGCGACAAGCGTTTGCAGCCGGGGCTTTTGCCCTGTTGCTCATTGGATCGTTCAGCGTAGCCAGCGCGAACGAAACGAATTCCCACCACCCTATTCATACCCACACATCCGCCGCTAAAACATCGACTCAGCCACTGAGCCCGGATGTGACTGCATGGACCGCGCATCTTTTGGTCGTCACGAACGCGGAGCACCGCGCGAAGGACGGCAAGATCAGCCAGTTCGCCGGCGGCGTGCTCGCGCGTACGTCCAAAATCGCCCAAGAACTCACCAAGAGCGCGTTGCGTTTTCTAGGCACGCCCTACGTTTTCGGCGGAACCACGGCCTCGGGCTTCGATTGCTCCGGCTACGTTCAGCACGTCTTCGCAATGCTCGGGATCAGCATTCCGCGCACGGCTGACGCGCAATACGACGTGGGCCACCGCATCGTCGGCGCCATGCACCCGGGCGATCTGGTGTTCTTCCAAACCTACGAGCCCGGCGTTTCGCACGTGGGCATCTATCTGGGTAACGGGAAGTTCGTCCACGCATCGAGCCACGGGGTGATGGTTTCGAGTCTCTCCCAATCCTACTGGCACTCGCGCTACGTCGGCGCTAAGCGCCTCATCGCAACGCGATAGAGAATAATGTCGAGCGCGCGCAGGCCGAAACACGGCTTGCCGCGCAGGCCTATCTCGCGTGGCCGATCGCCCTCTACGAGCGGGTCGCTCCTCGGGAGGGCGCATCGAACTGGTATAAAGTACACCTGCGCCAAGCGCTCTGGTTCGGCAATATCGCCGCGCTCGGAGCGTTTATCGCGTTCGTCTGGCCCTTGGCCGCCAGCTTGCTGATTGCCGACGTTGTGGCGACGCTCTGGATCTACGGCCTCGCGTTACTCATCGATATTGCGTATTTCGTCCTATGGCTGGTGCTTGCAATGCGCTATAGTCGGCGAGCGGCCCGCGGGGAGCTCTTTACCATCCCGCTGGTTGCGCGCGTAACAGGGACGTGGTCGCGCAAGCCCTAATCTTCGAGACGCCCATTTCGATGGGGTGTAGCCAAGCGGTACGGCAGCGGACTTTGACTCCGCCATGCGTTGGTTCGAATCCAGCCACCCCAGCCATGTAAGAAGCGGCTCCCGCAAGGGGGCCGCTTCTTACATGGCTGGGCTACGCCGGTATCCCGCAACGCATGGCGGAGCTTGCTCCGCCGTCTTATGAAAAGTATGCGTAGCGCAGCGTACTTTTCATAAGACCCTTGGTTCGAATCCAGCCACCCCAGCCATGTAAGAAGCGGCTCCCGCAAGGGGGCCGCTTCTTACATGGCTGGGCTACGCCGGTATCCCGCAACGCATGGCGGAGCTTGCTCCGCCGTCTTATGAAAAGTATGCGTAGCGCAGCGCAGCCGGAAGCCCGGACCCGGCTTGCCCGGAGCACGAAAATCGCCGGAATCATCCGGCGGCGAGTCGAACGGCGCGGCCGTATGGAGAATCCCGGTTTATGAAAGGCGCAGCCGCCCTGGCGTCACTCTTGACGGTGCTTCCCGTAGCAAGCGCAACGGCCGGCGTTCCGGCCATCCCCGTTAAGGCCGCGAGCACCGTGTTCGCACGCGCGCACGCGCTGTGTAGCGCTGACGGTGGCCGCCTGTGGGGTGTCACACTCTGCGGCCCGCTCATGCTCGCCGACCCGCTGACCCACGCAGCGATCGCGAACGTGCCTGTGCCGGGCGCGAAGCGCGTTGGCGAGTATTACCGCTTTACGCTTCCAGTTGACGCACAGATTGCAAACGCGCCGTTCCAATACGACGGCATTCGCTGGGCGCAAGTCACGTGGCCGCTTGCCGGCAGCGCTGACGAACAAGCCGTGACGCTCATGCACGAATCGTTTCATCGCATTCAACCAAAGCTGGGTTTTATCATCAAAGGCGCGCGGAACGACGCGGCTTCGATCTCGGGCAGCCCGGCACTCGACACGGAGATGGGCCGCATCTGGCTGCGCGGCGAAATGCATGCACTACGCGTTTCCTTAACCTCGCGCGGCGCGGCGCGCAAGAAGGCGCTGGCCGATGCACTGGCACTACGCGCCTATCGCTATGCGATTCTCCCGTCGACCGTCGCGCCGGAACACGTGCTGGACATCATGGAGGGTCTCGCAGAGTCCACGGGCATCGACGTTGGAGTGCCTCCGTCGCGGCGCCTTGCGTACACACTGCACGACATAGCATTCGCCGAAAGCGCATCGAGCTATGCCCGCAATTTTTTTTACGCCATCGGCCCCGCGTACGCAGAACTGCTCGATGCGCTCAAGCCGAACTGGCGTCGCAGTGTGACGACGTCGATTGTCGCTCTCGCGGCACGAGCCTACGGAATTGCGGTTGCGACGCCGTCGGCGGCTCGCGCTCGGGCGATCCTTGCACGCTACGGCGGCGCCGAAATTGAGCGAACGGAAGCGGCACGTGCGGCGCGGCAGGCGGCGCGCGACGCAAAATACCGCGCCGAGTTCGTTACCGGTCCGACGCTGCGCCTGCCGATGAAAAAATTCAAGATCGACTTTAATCCCAGCACAGTCGAACCGTTCGGTGGCTACGGTTCGGTGTATCATCACGTGGCGGTTAGCGCTCCCTGGGGCACGATCGTCGTATCGAATGGTGACGCGATGATCGCCGGCGACTTCAGTGCGCTCACGGTTGCGACCCCCTCGTCCCTTGCTGGCTCGACGTTGCGCGGAACCGGATGGGTGCTGACGCTGACCCCAGGAACGAAGATCGTTGCGGACCCAAGGAAGCCCGGCTCCTACACGGTGGCGCAATGAATCCGTTAAGCTTGCGATGATCGACCGACGAGATATAGGCGATGCCCGATGAATCCTTTGACTAACCTCGGAAAAGAGCCGCCCGTCATCAGTACGGAAAGGCTGACGCTCAGAGGCCATCGGCTCGAGGACCTACAGCCTTGCGTTGCTATGTGGTCGGATCCGGATGTCACCCGCTTCATCGGCGGAAAGCCTTGCACCGAGCAACAGACGTGGCTTCGCTTGTTGCAGTACGCGGGGCATTGGTCGGTCATGGGCTTCGGATATTGGGCCATGGAAGAAAAGGAAAGCGGATTGTTCGCCGGAGAGGTTGGGTTTGCGGACTTCAGGCGAGATATTTCAACATCGATGAGTACCGCCCCGGAAGTTGGCTGGGCTCTCGCTCCGCGCTTCCATGGCCGAGGGCTTGCGACTGAGGCGCTCGGCGCCGTCCTTGCTTGGGCGGATCAGCGTGCCCGATGGCCGCGCACCGTGTGTTTAATTAGCCCCGACAATCTGCAGTCGATAAAGGTAGCCGCGAAATGCGGATATCGCGAGTTCGAACAAACGCTAGTTAACGAACGGCCTATTCTTTTGCTTGAGCGAAAGACATAGCTACGTTATCGATTATTCGGCAGTGCTATCTCACGGTATCCGCGGTTGCCGGGAGTACGAGCCTTCTCGAAAGCTGATGCTCTCCGGTCTAGCATATGTCGCGGCCTACGATTGAGGCGTCGAGGATTTCGATGGGGTGGGCCGCCGGTAACGTCGCGCCGCGGCTTCGGAGGATCGACTGCATTTGAAGGGAGCATCCGGGGTTTGCGCTGGCGATGAGATCGGGGGAAACGGAGAGGACGTTGTCCACCTTGCGTTCGCCGATCTCGCGTGCCGATTCGGGCTCGAAGAGGTTGTACGTTCCGGCGCTGCCGCAACATTGGTCGCCGTCGGGTACTTCGATGAGTTGCAGGCCCGGAATGCCCGCAAGAAGTGCGCGCGGTTGTTCGCGGATGCGCTGGGCGTGCGCGAGATGGCAGGCATCATGATAGGCTACGCGCTTGTGGATCGGGTGCCGCACGGCTAGCGGCTCGACTCCTCCGAGAAACTCGTTGATGTCGCGCACGCGCAATGCGAAAGCTTCGGCGCGTTCGCGAAACGCCGGGTCGTCCGCAAAGAGTTCGCCGTACTGTTTGAGGGTTGAACCGCAGCCCGCCGCGTTGATAATGATGGCGTCGAATCGTTCGCGCTCGAAGCGTTCGATCAACGCCCGCGCAAAGCGCCTGGCCTCGATATCGCGCCCGGAGTGCAGCGAGAGGGCGCCGCAGCAACCTTGCCCCTGCGGCACGACGACGACGTATCCCTCGGCCGCCAGTACGCGGATCGTCGCGGCGTTGACGTTGGGGAAGAAGGTACGTTGCACGCAGCCCGCGACAAGCGCGACGCGACCGCGCGTAACAGGTGTGGTCGCGCGCGTCAGCGCAGGGAGCGACGGCTCCGTATCGCGCAGCGTGACGGGAGGTGCCAGGGCTTCGAGCTGGCGAAGCCGTGCGGGCAATCGCTCGAGCAGGCCGCTCCGGCGCACGGCCGACTGCAATCCGCTCTTCGCATAGAGCGAGAGCGGTATCGCGAGCACGCGCAGCCGCCCGGGATACGGAAAGAGCGCAAAAATCATGGAGCGGAAGAAGCGATCGAACGGCGTTCGCGGCGCGATCGGTTCGAGCTTTGCGCGTTGGGCTTCGATCAACAGATCGTAGCGCACCCCCGATGGGCAAGCGGTGACGCAGCCCATGCATCCCAGGCAGCGATCGAAATGCTCCGTAACGGTTGCATCGAGCGCGATTGCGCCCTCTTGCAAGCCCTTCATCAAATCGATGCGACCGCGCGGCGAATCCATCTCGTTGCCCCACGACCGGTACGTCGGACAAGCCGGCAAACAGAATCCGCAGTGCACGCAATCGGCGATCAGCTCGCTCATATCGCGCGTTTCGCCCGGGGTTTGCACTAGATGCCTCCAACGAAGCGGCCCGGATTGCACAGGCCCTTGGGATCGAAGTTCGTTTTGAGCTGACGCATGATCGGCCAGGACGGCGGCGGGGCCCCCCAGGCGTCTACCGCACCGCGCGCATCGAGCGGCATCGCGGCTACCACGACGGTGCCGGCGTCCAGAGCCCTCCGCCAGCGTTCGATGGTTGCGGCGTTCATATCGTTACCCGTTAGGATCGCGGAGCCGATTGCCGGATAATAGATGCGGCCGATGCCGGCCATATCGTTCTTGGTAAGAAATTGCGCGAGCGTCGTGGGAGCCGCGCCGAATTGCACGCGCCAGGGAGCTTCGCGACGCGCGTTGCGTTCGCGCTCCTTCAGGAGATCGAGCTCGGCGGGGGAGGGCCGTGATGCATCGAACTGCAAGCGCTCCGCAATGCCGGTCATCGAACGGACTTGCTCGTCGACCCCGCCGCGAAAGCCGTCGAAAACGACGACGCAATCGTAGCGCTCGCCCCCGTCATCGAATGCGACGATCGAGGTCGGTACGAGCGCGGCGTTGACGATTTCCGCGCACGCGTGCAGGACGTCGGCGGCCGTGAGGTTGCGAAGTGCGACGGCAGCGCCGGATTCGCTGCGCGGGTGCACGCGCAAGGTCGCGCTCACGATAGCGCCGAGCGTCCCAAGTGCGCCGACCATCAGCTTGGGGATATCGAATCCAGCGACGTTTTTGACGACTTTACCGCCGCCGTGGGCGATGACGCCGTCGGGCCGCACGATCGCGATGCCGACGATGTTGTCCTTAATCGGGCCAAAGCGTAGCCGGCGCCCCCCGTAGGCGTTCGTCGCGATCGCGCCGCCGATGGTCGTGCGCTCGGGGTCGGGGACGTCGAAGGCTAGAAATTGATGATGTTCGGCCAGCACGGCGCACACCGCGGCCACCGTCATGCCCGCTTCGACGGTGATCGTTTGGTCCTCGGGCGCGTAGTCGATCACGCGATTGCAGGCGGTCGTTGCGACGACGGTGTCCAGCGCCCGCGGTGCATTCCCCAGCTCGAGTTCGGTGCCGCCGCCCACAAACGCAAACGGTTTCGCGTCGGCGTAGAGCTCGCGTACGACGGCCGCAAGCTCGCCGATGCCGGAGGGGGTGATGAGGTTGCGCGGTTCGACTCCGGCGATCCTCATCCGCGCCCGGCTACTTCGGCGAGTTCGGTCGCGTGCGGGTGATACACGCCCGGCCGGTCGCCGCAAAGACGCGGCGTGGGGAAGACTTTGTTGGGATTGAAGATGACGTCGCGATCGAAGGCGCAGCGGACGAGTTGCATGGTCGCAAGATCATCTTCGGTAAAGAGATCGCCCATATAGGCGGCCTTGTCGAAGCCGACGCCGTGTTCGCCCGTAATCGACCCGCCGTAACGAATGCACGTCTTGAGAATCTCGCCGCCGACGTGCTCGGCCAACGCCTCTTGCCCGGGGATGCGTCCATCGTACAGAATCAGGGGATGAAGATTGCCGTCGCCCGCGTGAAAGACGTTCGCGACGCGCAACCCCGCCTCCGACGCAAGCCGCGCGATGTCGCGGAGCACCGGCACGATCTCTTTGCGCGGGATGACGCCGTCCTGCACGTAGTAATTCGGCGAGATCCGGCCCATGGCGGCGAAGGCGCCCTTGCGGCCCTTCCACATCAACGTTCGTTCGCCGTCGTCGCGCGGAGAACGGATCTCGATCGCGCCCGCCGCGCGCAACGCGGCAATCGCGGCATCGGCAGTATGTTCGACCTCGGCGACCACGCCGTCGACATCCATCAGCAGCGCGGCCCCGACGTCAAGCGGCCAGTCGACGCGTGTGGCGGCGACGATCGCTTCGATCGCGAGTTGGTCCATCATCTCGATCGCAGCCGGCACGATCCCCGCCGAAATGATGGACGAGACGGCAGCGCCCGCTTCGTCCGTGGTCGGGAAGGTGGCAAAGATCGTGCGGGTGGCTTGCGGCGTGCGCAAAATTCTGACGACGACCTCGGTGACGATGCCGAGGAGTCCCTCGCTACCGACGAAGACGCCCATAAGATCGTAGCCCAGGGTGTCCGGCTCGCCGCCGTGCGCGCCGATCGAGACGATCTCGCCTTCGGCCGTGACGATGGTCGCGCCGACGGCGTGATTCACGGTGAACCCATACTTGAGGCAATGCGCGCCGCCCGAGTTCTCGGCGACGTTTCCGCCGATCGAGCAGACGCTCTGCGAGGACGGATCGGGTGCGTAGTAATAACCGGCCGCGGCGAGATGCCGCGAGATATTGAGATTGATGACGCCGGGTTGCACGCGCATGCGCAGATTGGGGAGATCCACCTCAAGGATGGCCTTCATGCGCGAGAGACCGATCACCACGCATCCTTCAACCGGGAGCGCACCGCCCGAGAGCCCCGTCCCGGAGCCGCGCGGAACGATCGGCATGCCCAGCCTCCGCGCAAGGCGCACGCAGGCCGCGACCTGTTCGGTCGTTTCGGGCAAGACCACGACGGCGGGGCGCACGCGAAAGCCCGGCAACCCATCGGCCTCATACGTCCGCAGCTCGCTGCCCTCGGTGATCGTATTTCGCTCACCGACAATCGCGATAAAATCCGAAACGGCCGCCATGGCACGGGGGTTCTGTGACCGGACGCGAGCACCTCGCCACAGCCTGCCGCGCAGGAGGTAACGACTGGGCGCTGGCTTAACGGCGTGGGATGATGTTTTTACGCTCGCTCGTAATGGCTTGTACGCTCGCCGCAGCAGCGGCGATCCCGGCGATGGCGGCCGCGCCGCCGTTGATCCTGCAATCGCCCACGGTGAGCCGAACGCAGATCGCGTTCGTGTATGGCGGCGATATTTGGACCGTGGGTCGCGGTGGTGGCGAAGCGCGCCGGATCGTGACCGGATACGGGCTTGCGAGCGCGCCCTTTTTCTCGCCCGACGGTTCGACGATTGCCTTTAGCGCCAACTACAACGGCAACACCGACGTGTACGCGGTCCCGTCGAGCGGTGGCGAACCGCGTCGCCTGACGTACCATCCCGATCCGGATATCGTCGTCGGATGGACGCGCGACGGCAGCAAGATTCTGTTCCGCTCCAATCGCAACAGCAGCAACGATTCGAACCAGCTCTATACCATTTCGCGCAACGGCGGCATCGCAACCGAACTGCCCCTACCGGATGCCCAGGTCGGTTCGTACTCGCCCGACGGTACGCACCTTGCATACGTTCCGAACGCGCAGTGGGAGCCGTTTTGGCAGGGCTATCGCGGGGGCCAAACCACGCCGATCTGGATTGCCGATCTGGCCGACTCCTCGATCGTCAAAATTCCGCGCAACAACTCGAACGATCGAGACCCGATGTGGATCGGAAAGACGATCTACTTCCTCTCCGATCGCCAGGGTCCATACACGCTCTATGCATACGATACGCAAGACCACACGGTGCGCCGGCTCGTTTCGAATCAGCACGGCTTCGATGTCGTCTCGGCATCAGCCAACGACGGAACGATCGTCTACTCGCAGTTCGATGCGATTCACACGTACGATCCCGCGACGCATACCGATCGCGCGATTCCGATTCGCGTCGCGGCCGATATGCCGCAAGTGCGCCCGCATTGGATTTCGGTAGGCGACCAGATTCAGAACGCGGCCATTTCGCCGACCGGCGTGCGCGCCGTGTTCGAGGCGCACGGCGATATTCTCACCGTCCCCGCCGAGCACGGCGACGTTCGCAACATCACGGCGACGCCCGCCGTCGAAGAGCGCGACCCGGCATGGTCGCCCAACGGCAAGTGGATCGCGTATTTCTCCGATGCGTCGGGCGAATACACGCTCCACGTCAAAGATCAGCTCGGCCTCAAGCCGGATCGCTCGTTCACGCTGGCTCCGACCCCCTCATTCTATTATTCGCCGACGTGGTCGCCGGACAGCACCAAGATCGCCTACGCGGATAAACATCTCGGCCTGTACTACATCGATATTGCGGCAGCGCATCCGCACGCGGTGAAGATGGCGGAACAGCCTTACGAATCGTTCTCGCCCAACCCGTTCCAGGGCTCGTGGTCGCCGGACAGCCGCTACGTGGCATATACGAAACAGTTGCCGAGCTTTCTGCATGCGATCTTCGTTTACGACACGCGCGAAGGGCGCTCGTACCAAATCACCGATGGCATGAGCGATGCGACCAATCCGGCCTTCGATAAATCCGGCAAGTATCTCTATTTTCTTTCGAGCACCAACACCGGATTCTCAAGTTACGGGCTCGACATGGAGAGCGATCAGCGGCCGACCTCGAGCAGCGTTTACGTCGCGGTACTCCACGCGGATACCGCATCGCCCGTGGCTCCGCTGACGGCCGATGAGGGCGCCTCCGAGGAGCCGGCTCCCACACCGAAGGCTTCGGGTGGAGCCGCGAAGCCCGCTCCCTCGCACGCTACCGCGCCCATCGATTTCGCCGGTATCCTGCAGCGCATCGTCGCGTTACCGATTCCCGACGCCAATTACGTGCGGCTCGAAGCGGGAACCGCCGGCGCGATTCTGCTGGGAGAAGCGCCTCTAGCCAGCGTCGATCCCAACGCTCCGACCATGAGCGTGTTGCGCTTCGATACGGCCTCGCGCAAGGTCGTTCCGCTCGCGTCGGGCGTCTCCGATTTCAGCGTGACGTTCGATGGGAAGAAGATGCTCGTCGGTCGCGGGAAGAGCTGGTCGATCGTGCCGACCGCGGCTGCGGCCAAGCCCGGCCAAGGCGCGCTGAATACCGCCGCGATGGAAGTCTATTCGATACCGCGCGAAGAGTGGGCGCAAATGTATCGGGAGACGTGGCGCATCGAACGTGATTTCTTCTACGATCCACACTATCACGGGCTCGATATCGCGGCCGCGGAAAAGCGTTTTGCGGTATTTCTTCCCGGGCTTGCGTCGCGCGACGATTTTACCTATCTCACCCACGAGATGATCAGCTATCTCTCGGTCGGCCATCTATGGGTGTACGGCGGCGGCGCTTCGACGATGCGGCAAGTCTCTACTGGGATGCTCGGCGCCGACTACACGGTGTCCGACGATCGCTTTCGTTTCGCGAAAATCTACAACGGTGAGAATTGGAACCCGGAGTTGCGAGCGCCGCTCACGCAGCCCGGCGTCGACGTGCGCGTCGGCGACTACCTGCTCGCCGTCAACGGCAAGCCGGTCCACGCCGATAAAGAAGTGTACTCGTATTTTGAAGAGACCGCGGGCAAACAGACCACGATCGAGGTGGGACCGAATCCGAACGGAACCGGAGCGCACGACGTTACGGTCGTTCCGGTTGCGAGCGAATTCACGCTGCGTAACCTCGCTTGGATCGAACACAATCGCCGGCTGGTCAGCCGCTTGAGCGGCGGAAAGCTCGCGTATGTGTACATGCCCGATACGGAGTACGGCGGGTTTACGAACTTCAATCGCTACTTTTTCGCGCAGGTCGATCGGGAAGGCGTCATCCTCGACGAGCGCTACAATCACGGCGGGCAAATCGCCGATTACGTCATCGACGTGCTAAGCCGCAAGGCCGATGCGATCATCAAAGGTCGCGACGGACGCACCTACCTGGACCCACCGCTCGCCATCTTCGGCCCGAAAGTCATGGTGATCAACCAGTACGCCGGCTCGGGTGGCGATGCGATGCCGTGGCTCTTCAAGAAGGCGGGGCTCGGCCCGCTCGTCGGCGTGCGCACGTGGGGCGGGTTGGTCGGCATCGGCGGTTACCCGCCGCTGATGGACGGCGGGGGCGTCATGGCGCCGCGCGTAGCCATCGGCGGCCTCCACGGGCATTGGGAGGTTGAAGACCACGGCATATCGCCGAACGTCGAGGTGCAGCAAGATCCCAAACTCGTGCGAGAGGGCTACGATCCGCAACTCGAAGCGGCCGTACGGACGGCGATGCAGATGCTGCGCGAGCATCCGCTGCCGCACTACACGCCTCCGCCGTTCCCGAACCATCACCCGCACCTTCCGCCCCGTTGAAACTGCACGTTACGAATGGCGATGCCGTCCTGCATCTGTTCAAAAAGGCGGGCATCGTCGGGACGCACGTTGCGTGGCGGGATGCCTTGTACGAAGGCCCCGTTCCGGCGGCGCTATCGCTCGCTGAATTGAGCCGCGTGCGCGCGCAATATGCGGCTTCGCGCGGATATGGAAACGCGATTAAACTCTTCCATGAATTTTCCGCGCGCGATGCGGCCATCGCGCGGGCGCCCGCGTACGAGGAGGTGGTATTGTGGTTCGAACACGATCTCTTCGACCAACTCCACATTCTTCAAATACTGGTGATTCTCGATGCGCTCGATCTGGAGCCCGGGAAAATCTCTCTGGTACAGAGCGATGCCTATCTCGGATCGCTGACCGTGGACGAACTCTCGGCACTCTATCCGCGCCGCAAGACCGTGACGAACGGCATCATCTCGGCCGCAAAACGCGGGTGGGACGCGTTCACCGCAACCGATCCCGAAGCGCTGCTCGCGCATACGCACATCGATTTTCACGGATTACCGTTCATGCGGGCGGCGCTGCGCCGTCTGTGTGAGGAGTATCCCGGCCCGGCCGACGGGCTCTCTCGCTCGCAGCGGCAAGCGCTTGCAGCGGTCGCGCAGGGGCCGGCGCTCAAGGCCGACGAGCTTTTCGTGCGCGCCCAAGGGCGAGAAGAGGCCGCGTTTTTCGGGGATGCGAACTTTTACGCGGTGCTGGATGATTTGCGGAGCCGCCCCGCGCCGTTGATCGAAGGGGCTGACGGCCTTACCGCGACCACCGCGCTCGGGCGCCGGGTCTTGGGCGGCGACGCCGACTGGCTGGCGGAGGGCGGCAGCGCCGACCGTTGGATCGGCGGGGTACATCTGACGCCCGATCTGCACCTGCGCTTCGACGGCGATGCGGGGATCTTTCGATCGTGACCGTGCGTGAACTGATCGAAGAACTGGTCGGAGCGTGGCAGACGAACGACGCCCTGCGCGCGTCGGCGTTCTTCGCGATCGAGGGGGTCTACGCCGAATCGGGCCGGCCCGCGATCGAGGGACGCGAGGCCATTCTGGAGCATTTTCAGCGATTCTTCCGGGATGGTCCGGCCTGGAGAATCGAGATCGACGAGATCGTGGCCGAGGATGATCGCGCGGCCGTCGCGTATCGCTTCTCTATAAAAGGCCGTCCCGGCGATTGGCGAGAACGCGCGGGTTGTGCGCTCGTCCGACGCGAGGACGGCCTCATATCCCTTTGGCGCGAGTACCACGGTTAGGAGATGACAGACCTTATGCCCCACGATGAACTCAGCATCGATATCAAATCGGAGAACCACGGCGAAGCCTTGGTGTACGCGCTGCGCGGAAGCTTGGATATCGCGACGTCGCCTTCGGTGCGCGCCGCGCTCACCGAAGCGGCCGCGAACGGCAAACACGAGATCGTCGTCGATCTCACGCAGATCGAATTTCTCGATTCAACCGGCCTCGGGGCGCTCATCGGCGCGCACCGCCGCGCGCTCGAAAACCGCGGCGCGCTACGCTTGGTCGTGAGCGACGGGCCGATCTTACGTCTGCTGAACATCACCGGCCTGATCCGCGTTTTGCCGGTATACCATAGCCGCGCCGACGCGTTGGGCGATCACGCGCGCGTAGCCGCGGCGTTGTAGTTCGCATAGGCTTCGTCGAGCAATTCGACGACGTGCGCGACGCGGACGTCGCCGCCGCGTTCGCGGAGCCCCGCTGCAACCTGTAAGGCACATCCCGGATTAGCGGTCGCGACGATGGTCGCGGCCGTTTCTACGATATTGCCGACCTTGCGTCGCTGCAGGCGCCCGGCCATCTCCGGTTGTGTGAGATTATAAATGCCCGCGCTGCCGCAACAGACGGCACTTTCGTCCATCTCGCGCAACGTTAATCCGGGGATTTGGGCGAGCAGCCGGCGGGGCGCGGCGCTTACGCGCTGCGCGTGGACCAGATGGCACGGCTCTTGATAGGTGACGGCGGCATCGATGCGTCCGATGTGCGAATCGAGGTGCATCGCATCGAGTACTTCGGTAATATCGCGTACGCGCGACGAGAAGCGCCCGGCGCGCGTTTGCCACTGCGGATCGTCCGCGAAGAGGTCGCCGTACTCTTTGAGCGCGCTTCCGCACCCCGCCGCGTTGACGACGTAAACGTCCGCTCCGCTGTGTTCGAAGGCCTCGATATTGTGCTTGGCGAGTTCGCGCCCGAACTCCATCTGCCCGGTGTGCACGGCGATCGCGCCGCAGCATCCCTGGGCACGCGGCACCGTGACGGTGAGCCCGGCGCGCCGCAGCATCCGAACGCTCGCCTCGTGGACGTTGGGGAAAGCAACGTGCATGACGCAGCCGGTGTGTAGAAACGCGACGCCGAGCGACGGCTGCGCTTCAAAGCGCTGGTCGTTCGCGACGAAGAATCGATTGGGGATCCGAGGCGCGAGTGCGGCCGCGTCCCGAAATCCGGTGCGTTCGGCGATCCACATCACGCCGCTGCGTTGGGCCCATCGCAGGAGCCTCGCCGCGAGACGCATGGTCGCAAGGTTCGAGAACAGCGTCCGCAGGGCAAAACGGCGCAGCACGCTCTGAAGGACGGAGCGCGTCGGAGCCACCGCAGTCTCTATTTGGGAACGCGATCGCTCGAGCAGCGAGCCGTAGCGGACCCCCGACGGGCAGGCCGCTTCGCACGCCCGGCAATCCAAGCACTGGGACATCTGCTCGACGAAGCCGGGGCCGAGCAGCGGGAGCTCCCCTTCGGCGACCGCTTTGATCAGACTAATTCTGCCGCGAGGGCCCGAGGTTTCTGTCATAGTCTCTAGGTACGTCGGGCAGGCCGGCAGGCACAGCCCGCATCGGACGCATGCATCGTAGACTGCCGCCGATGGAATATCGGCGCCGGAGAAGCCGGGTTCGCTGGCCTCGATCATGCGACCGACCATTCGCCCTGCATGAGCGCAACTTCTTCCGCGCGAAGATGTTGCCTCGCACCCTTATCTGGAGGTTTCTTCCCGTGGCCGACACCGTGACCAGCGAATATGCGCTCTCGACCGAACCGAAACTCAGAGCCTTCATCGCCACCGTCCTTGAAAAGGTCGGCGTCGCGCGGGATCAAGCTGAGGTCGTCGGCGACGTCCTGGTTGCCGCCGATATGCGCGGCGTGGAGTCGCACGGCGTCGCGCGCCTGGATTCGTATTACGTCGCGCGTCTTCGCAACGGCTTGATGAAAGCTAAGCCCAACTACGAGATCGTGCGTGAAACCGAAACGACGGTGCTCTACGACGCCGACAACGGGCTCGGGCACCCGGCCGGCAAGCTCGCCATGCAGAAGGTACTCGAAAAAGCCGAAAAACACGGCTCGGCGTTCGGCGCGGTGCGTAACTCCAACCACTACGGCATCGCGGGATACTACGCGATGATGGCGCTCGAGCACGATATGATCGGGATGGCCTCGACCAACTCGGTGAAGTACGGCGCGCCGACGTTCGGCAGAGACGTGCTCTTGGGCACCAATCCGCTTGCGTTTGCGATCCCGGCGGGCAAGGAGCCGGCGTTCGTGCTCGATTTCGCGACGACGACCGTCCCCAAGGGCAAGCTCGACGTGTACAAGCGTAAGGGTCTTCCGCTCAAAGACGGCTGGGCGATCGACGAGCACGGCGAGATGACCTTGGATCCCGATGCCGCGTTGCGCGGCGCGCTGCTCCCACTGGGCGGATTTGGAACGGATCATTCGGGGCACAAGGGCTACGGGCTCGGACTCTTGGTCGATATTCTGTGCGGTGTGCTCTCGGGCGGGGCTTTCGGCCCGACCCTCCCGAATATCAGCGAAGCCAAAGAGGGCGCGATCTCGCACTGGTTTGGGGCGTTCCGCGTCGATGCATTTCGCGACGTGGAGCAGTTTAAGGCAGATATGGATCGCGAATTGCGGTATTTCAAAGAGAGCCAACGGGTCCCGGGGGCGGACCGCATCTACGTCGCAGGCGAAATCGAGTACGAAAAGACCCTGGCAACCCGGCGCGATGGCGTTCCGGTGCACGTTAAGGTCTGGCAGGGTCTCGAGAAGCTCGCCGGGGAGCTGGGGATTCCATTCGAACTTTCCCGATAACCACCGTATGAGCACTCGCCGGGGAGAGCCGGAGATCGACCTGGTGCATGTCAACGTCGCGTCGCCGGCCGGTTCGTATACCGTCGGCAACGCGTCGTTCTTTCGCTATATCGTTCGCCTGGTGGAGTTGAGCTTGCCGC
>Ga0207416_1002905_pt1 | contig 17433 bp, 16 predicted proteins | sample PaiPotPPM11metaG_FD_184107 | JGI IMG/M metagenome (GOLD analysis project Ga0207416, IMG submission 184107) | Iron sulfur acid spring bacterial and archeal communities from Banff, Canada, to study Microbial Dark Matter (Phase II) - Paint Pots PPM... ...
TCAACACCGTCGGGGCCCGCCTCGTTTGAGGCCTCCTGATTATGCCATGAAAGTTGCGAAACTCCGAGCCTTTTGATACTTCGGTCTGCTGATCTTCAGCTTGCGATCAACTTCAATGATGCTGCGGAACGCGCAGCGGGTTCGGATAACCGGGCGGAAGATACCGCTGCAGGTCTTTCTTGATGTAGTGCTTTGCTCCCACGCGCCGCAACGTTTCGATCATCCGCAGCGTGTAATCCTCCCAATCGACAACGTTCGTGATCGTCGGAACATAGTTCGCGCGTCCGACCTTGAAGAGGTCAACGAAACCGTGCGTGGCTTCGACGATCGAGATTGACGCCGCGACATCAAGGGTGGGCTCGAGCGAGACCCATGTGAAGATGCCGCGGTCGTGAAATCGGCGCAACGTAGCGATGCGATCGGCGGGCAACGCAGCGTCGCGCTCCCACTTCTTGGAGAACGCGTCGTCCAGCGAAGTCAACGTGCTCGCGAACGCATCTCGCGACGGCCGGAACAGATCTACATCGGCGAGCGCGCGACTGCCGCCCTTCGTCAGGACGCAAAACGCGAGACCGTGTTCAATCAAGGTCTCGATGCACCGTCGCGTGATCGTGGTGTCGAATGGGTTGTAGACATCGGTGGTGAAGCTGAACATCACTTGCGCCGTGACGCGGAGCTCACGATACTTCGCGGCGTCCTTTCGCAAGAGCGCGAGGAAGTCGGGTCGTGGCACCGCGCCGCGATCGAAGTCTTTGCGGTCCATGTGCAGCACGCCCGGCACGTAGCAGTAGGCGCACTTGTGACCGCAGCCGCGATAAGGGTTCGTGGACAGCGGCGCGTATTCGCCGGCCTGTCCGCGCGGACCGTAGATGATCGAGCAGCCCTTCACCGATACGCCGTCCGGGTTAAGTGCGAGTGCCATAGTCTTCCCCATGATCTGAGTCGTGATCGTATCAGTAAAATCCGGTAATCGCGAGAGAATACGAAGTCTAGTGGAAAAGTCCGGAACAACTACATGGCAACGTCAGAGACTTCGACAAGTAAAGGTGAGGCAGGAAGACCGCGAAAGGAAGTTGATCTTCAACTATTGGCGTTGCTTGCGGAAGCTGGCGCTTCAATAGACGAGATCGCGGCGATGATTACTCGCCAATCCGAAAACCTTGGCGGCGATGCAATCGACGCGCGCACGATCAAGCGACGCCTCAAAGAGCCGGAGTATCACGAGGCCTGGCAGAACGGCGTCAACGTCGGCAAGGCGAGGCTCCGCCTGCAGATGGTCAAGCAATCGAAGTTGATGAATTCGGCCGGCGTTTCGATGGCGCAATTCCTCGCCGTCAATTGGCTCGGCATGACCAACAAGTCGTCCGTCGAACACAGCGGCCGTGTCGATAGCGCCGTCGAGGTGTCGAGTGCTCGCGAACGTGTCAATCGAAAGCTCGATTCTATCGCCGAACGCATCGCGAGCCGAGTTGCTGGCATCGCTGCCGCCGCAGGAGCGACAACAGCACCTGCAAACGCTCAGTGACGAAGACCTCGAACAGCTTGAATTCGACTGGTCGTTTTGGGCGCGGCGCAACCAGCTTGCACCTGACGGCAAGTGGTCGGTGTGGCTCATCCTCGCCGGCCGCGGCTTCGGCAAGACGCGCTCCGGCGCCGAATGGGTGCGCAACCTCATGTGCGGTACGTCGCCGCTCGGTCGCGGACGATGCCGACACCTGGCGCTCGTTGGCGAGACGGCGGCCGATACCCGCAAGGTCATGGTCGGCGACGGTCTCGGTGCCGACGAAGGCAGCGGCATTCTGCAGGTGCACCCGAAGGCGTTTCGACCGACTTACAACCCGTCGCTGAAACGGCTCATCTGGCCGAACGGCGCCGTTGCCTCGCTCTACAACGCGACCGAGCCTGACGAACTTCGCGGTCCGCAACACGGCGCCGCGTGGTGCGACGAGCTCGCGAAGTGGCGCTATCTGCAAGACACCTGGGACAACCTCGAACTCGGATTGCGCATCGGCGACGAGCCGCAAATCTGCATCACCACGACACCGAAACCGATCAAGGCGCTTAAGGACATCGTCGCCGATCCCGGCACGGTCAAGACCGTCGGCACCACGTACGAAAACATCGGCAACCTCGCGCCGAAGTTCATCGCCCGCGTGGTCGCGAAATACGAGGGCACGCGTCTCGGCCGCCAAGAGCTCCGCGCCGAATTGCTCGAAGACGTGCCCGGCTCACTCTGGACGCGCGGGCGCATCGAGGCGCTGCGGGTTCGGCCGGCGCAGGTCCCGCAACTTACTCGCGTCGTGGTCGCGATTGATCCAGCGGCATCGAGCGGAGAGGACGCCGACGAAACCGGCATCATCGCCGCAGGCCTCGGCGCCGATCGTCACGCTTACGTGCTCGAAGACGGCTCGGGGCAGTATCCGCCGTCGTCGTCCGATGCGACCCGGCCGGGCTGGGCCAACCAGGCGATCGCCATCTTCAAGGCGAGGCGCGCCGATCGCATCGTCGCGGAGGTCAACAACGGCGGCGAGATGGTCGAGGCCACGTTGCGCGTGGTCGATCCCAACATTGCGTATCGGGCGGTGCACGCTTCTCGTGGCAAGGTCATCCGCGCCGAGCCCGCGTCCGCGCTGTACGAAAAAGGCATCGTGCATCACGTCGGCATGTTCGCCGTGCTTGAAGATCAGATGTGCGCGTTCACGTCCGACTTCGACCCGAAGACCGCGGGCTATTCGCCCGACCGAATGGACGCGCTTGTTTGGGCGCTCACCGAGCTCTTGATCGACTCCACGGCCGAAGGATGGATCGACTATTACCGTGACAGCGCAATCGTCGTGAACGCAGCGCCCGCAGACGACAAGCCGGCGATCACGTCGCTTGTGCCGTCGCCAGTGCAATCGGAACCGCAAGCGGCAATCGAGAGCGCCGGCGACATCATGGCGATCTATCGCAACGCGGTCGCGGAAGCGAGGCCGCAGGCGCCGAAGTGCAAGAACTGCGGCAGGCCCGTCGGCGGCTCGCGCATCACTGACGGTGTGGACGTGTGGCATCGACCAGGCGACCCGGAATGTCGGCGATGAACAACGAGATTGACGACTTGATAACCGAGAACGGGGGCCTCGGAATCGCCAAGGCACCGGCGATGGTGTCGGGCGCCGTCTCTTCGTCAATGTCCGGAGAGGTCGCGCGCGTGCGACTCGGCAACCGATCGCTTCAGCCGGCGAACGCCGCGTCGACCTCGCAATATTCGGCGCCGCGGCCGCAGCCACCAAACACGATCTCCGATGTGGACACCGGAGCGAACTGGTGGTCGCCGCTGCAACCGCTTACGCCGTTCGGGCCGCCCGGAATCACGTATCCGCGCGAATGGGATTACCCGAGCGGCTACAACATCGATTACACGCCGACGCGCTCGGGCTTCTTCGAGCTGTTGCGCGCGATGACGCAGACGTGGGGCCTTCTGCGCACCGTCATCGAGACGCGCAAAGACGAGTTCATGCGCATTCCCTGGAACGTCGTGATTAAGGGGAAGCCGGAGCAAACGAACGCGCGTCGCGAGGAAGTGCTCGCCTTGTTGCGCAAGCCTGACGGCAAGAACCGCTGGGACCGATGGTGCCGGCTCCTGCTTGACGACTTGCTCGTGATCGACGCGCCGACGATCTACACGTGGCGCCGCAACGACGGCAAGCCGTACGCGCTGCAGGTGCTCGACGGCGCGACGATCTTCCCGCTCGTGGACGATGCCGGACGTCGTCCCGACGCGCCAAGCCCGGCCTATCAGCAGATCATCAAAGGTCTGCCGATGGTCGATTTCGACGAAACGGAAATCATCTACGCGCCGATGCGGCCGCGCCCGCAAATGCCGATCTACGGCTACCCGCCGACCGAACAGATACTCGTCGAGGTCAGCCAGGGCATCAACCGCGCCATGTACCAAGCCAACTTCTGGCGCGAAGGCACCATGCCGGAAATGATCGTGACGGTGCCAGACGGCTGGACGGCGCCGCAAATCGCGCAATTCCAAGGCTACTTCGATACGCTGCTTGCCGGCAACGTCAAGCTCAAGTCACGGGTGCGCTTCGTTCCGACCGGCATGAAGCCGTTCGACATCAAGAACGCGAACGGCGACGGCCTCAAGGCCGATTACGATGAATGGCTCGCGCGTATCGTGTGCTTCGCCTACTCGATCTCGCCTCAGCCATTTGTCAAACAGATGAACCGTGCGACCGCCGAGACCGCTCAGGAGACGGCGGAAAAAGAAGGCCTGCTGCCGCTGCTGACTTGGTTCAAGACCGAAATCGGCGACCCGATCGTCCAGGAGCTCTTCGGCTACGACGACATGGAATTCAACTTCCTGCCGCAGCCGAATGTCGACCAGCAAAAGCAGATGACGGTCCTGATGGGCTACGTCAAGGACGGCGTGATGAGTCGCAACGAGGTCCGCGGCCAGCTGAAGCTCGAAAAGATGGACGGCGCGGACGATCTCACCGTGGACACTCCGAACGGCCCGGTGCCGGTGGCGGAAACCGTCGAGGCGAACCGACAAATCGCGCTTCAAGCGCAACAGAGCAACGAGCCCGCGCAACAGAATGGCGCCTCGGCGCAATCGAACGGCGGCGAGGAGCCGCCCGCCGCCAAGAATCCGAGGGGGGTAGGCAAGTACGCTGGCGCACCCTTTCGCCAAACGATGGCGCGCCCTGCCTCCGCTTGCCTATCCGCGAGCGGCCGCGACCGCGATCGCGACCACGCGGAACACCTGGGCGTCGGCGTTCGCACGGCAATCGAAGCGGGCTACGCAACGCGCAAGGGCTATCCTCTCGAAGACGGCAACAGGAGACGACAGCCGGCGCGCTGAGGAAATTGCAGCCGCCGAGCAGATTGCAGAAGATATCGGCGACTCGCTGACCGAAAGCGACATCGCCGAGCTTGCGAATGCAATCGAAGCGGTCGCGCGGGAGACAGGCGAAGCCGCCTACGTCCAGATCGGCGCCGACGCCAGCAACGATCTTTTCGAGCAAATAAACGATCGCGCGGTTCAGTGGGCACGCGATCACGCGGCCGAGCTCGTCACGCAGATCGACGGCACGACACGCAATGCGGTGCTCGAAGCCGTCGTCAGCGGGCTCGGCGACGGTCTCAGCGGCGGAGAGATCGCAGACAGCATTGCGGCCCTTGGCGCGTTCAGCGAACAGCGCGCGGAGTTGATCGCCGACAACGAAATCGCGACGGCCAACAGCGCCGGCGCGCTTGACGGATACCGGCAGGCGCGAAGCGCAGGTGTGATGGTAAAGAAGGGTTGGGGACTCGGGCCAAACCCGTGTCCGATCTGTCGGAAAAACGCGGCCGCAAGTCCGATCGGCCTCGACGAAAGCTTTCCGAGCGGCCATCTGCACCCGACGGCGCACCCGTACTGCCATTGCGACTTGTACCCTGTCGTCGCCCACGACGACTAGGAGCACTAAAAGCCCGCGCTCCTCTTCGAGCGCAACATGGAGAAACAGACAATGAGCGTGACGGTTCTCATGCAGGCGCCCGCCAACAGCGGCGTTGGCGGCGAAATCACCGGCTTGCCGAGCGGTACGATCCTCGTGCCGAATTCTAGCGGCCAAGTGGTGGCGCAACAGCAGGATGTCGCGACGTTGCAGGGCCTCGGCTTCGTGGTGGCGCCGCAGGGCCAAGCCCCCGGGTCGACGTACAACACGAACGCCGCGACCTCGGCGGCTACGCTTTCCGGCGCGAACATCGTCGGCGCCACGAATGTCACGCTTGCGCTCACCGGCGCCCTGGCGGCCGCCGCGGCGCTCACGCTGCCGACAGTCGCCAACCTGCTCGCGGCACTGCCGAATGCGCAAGCCGGCCAGACGTGGCGGCTGCGCATCATCAACAAGTCGTCGGGCGCCTTCGCCTGGACGGTCACCACGAACACCGGGTGGACGCTCAACGGCACCATGTCGATCGCGCAGAACACCTGGCGCGATTTCATCGTGTCGCTGACCTCGCTGACCGCGGCGACGTTGCAGGAAATCGGCACCGGCACCGATTCGTAACCGATCGCGAGTCGTCCCGGCGCGGTGCTTTGCCGCGTCGGCCATCAACCGAGGGCCGGTCGCATGTCAGACAATCTCAGCTTCTTCGTTCCCATCGCCAAGGTCGAGAAACAAGCGGACGGCTCGCGCCTTGTCAGCGGGTATGCATCCACCCCAACGAAAGACTTCGACGGCGAGATTGTCTCGCTGGACGCGATCAAGAACGCGCTCCCCGCGTACTGGGAATGGCGCAACATCCGCCAGATGCACCAGCCGATCGCGGTCGGCGTCGCGCAGGAGGCGAACGTCGACGCGGACGGCCTCTATCTCACGGCGAAGATCGTCGAAGAGAAATGCGTGAAGCTCATCGACGAAGGGGTTCTTAAGGGCTTTTCGATCGGCGGCCGGAGGCTCGGAAAGGAGGGCGACACGATCACCGAGCTCGAACTGATCGAGGTCAGCATTGTCGATCGGCCGGGCAACCCCGACTGCCGCTTCGAAGTCATTAAGGCGGCGAAGCCCGTTGGCGACGGCAAGATCGCGCTGGTGAGGGTCGCCGAACCAATGGCGATCGACGATTTGGTCATCCCCGCGGCCGATGTCGGGCCGCTGCGCAAGTTCTTCACGACGCTGTTCGGCAAAGGCGGCGACCAGCCGGGCGACGGCTCAAAGCCGTACGGCGACGTTGACTATGCCGATCCCGGTTATCAGGACGACAAGAAGAAACGCTACCCGCTCGACAACGAGAAACATATTCGCGCCGCGTGGTCATACATCAACAAGCCGAAGAACGCGAAGAAGTACAGCGCCGAGCAGGTCTCGAAGATCAGGGCGAAGATCGTGGCGGCCTGGAAAGCGAAAATCGACAAGGACGGACCGCCGTCCGCCGACAAGGCGGCCACGATCGGCAAGAGCCTGGGCGACGCCGCGCGGTGCGCGATGCTCATCCAGGAGCTCGAATGGCTGCGCAGCGGCGCCGCCTTCGAGGCCTTCCTCGAAGACGACGGCTCGGAAATTCCCGGGCAGATCCGCAGCGCGATCGAGACGCTGTGCGGAATTCTCAATTCCTGGGTTGCCGAGGAAACAGAAGAACTCATCGCCGCGAGCGAGGATGGCGAGGCCAAGCAGGCGGCGATCGCGGCGATCGTTGAGTTAACCCCGTCGTTGCGCGACGCGCTCGCCAAGTTCGCGCCGACGCTCTGCAAACAAGCTTCGGACACCGGCGCCGATACAGCCGGGGCCACACTCGACCCGAACGACGACGCTTCGGTGTTCGATCAACTCAAAGGAGCAATCAAGATGGCCGAGAACGACGTGACCAAGCGCTTCGGCGCGGCCCACAAGGCGGCAATCTCCAAAGCATCTTCGTCGCTCAACAAGGCGATGGCATCCCACAAGGCCGGCATGGCCTCGCTCGGCAAGGCGGCAAGCCTCGTCATGGGCGCGAAGAAAGCCGCGACGGCGCTTCCCCTCGAAGAACTCCTAAAGAGCGACGGCCTCGCCGGCCACATTTCGAAAGCGCACGAGCATTTCAGCGACGCCGCCGACCATCACGAGATGGCCGCGTTCCATCTCGCCAAGGCGGCCGGCGCGAGCGTCGGCGGCGGCGAAGAGAGCGAAGACGACGTCGGCCGGAATGCCGGCGAGGTCGATCAGTCGCATCTCACTGAAGGCGACGTGCCCGGCTATCCGGCCGACGGCCCATATCAGGGCAAGGGCGCGGGCGTATTCATTCCCAAGGAACTGTTCGAACGTCTGGTGGCAGCGGAAGCCGGCAAGGCCGCGGCCGAAGCGCGGGTCGAGGTCCTGTCCTCGCTGCCCGCGGGCCCCTCGAAGGCGCGCACGTTCGTCATCGGCAAGAACGCTCTGCCCGGCACCGGCACCGGCGCCGGGGAACAGGCGAACGCGATGGAGACGCTGTTCAAGGGCGTCAACGTCAACCCGCAAGACCCGGACAGCGCAACGCAGGCGGCGACAGCGATGTTGGCGAACATGTTCGGTGCGCCGCAGATTTTCGCCAAGTCAGTCACGGATCCGAGTTTCCGCGGCGCCGCGACGAAGCGCGCGAACTGAACCCATCCCATTGAACGCATGCTCGCAGAGCCCGGCCGCGCGCGGCCGGGCTTTTGCGTGGGACAAAGGAGATCAACATGACACTCGTTCCATCGCGTAACGAATTCCTGAACGCAATGCTCGCGGATCAGGACTTCCTGAAAGGGCTGACCGGCAAGATCGGCTCCAACATTGCCGACCTAATCAAGGCCGACACGATCAACCAGGCGACGGGATTAGTTTGGTACGATCTGCGGCCGGTCGTTCAGCTGCTCTATCCGTTCAAGGAACTCATTCCGCTGATTTCGAAGCTGCCGCGCGTTCCCGGCGCCGGCGGCACGGGCTACCACTGGAAGCGCATCACGCAGATCAACGTCAACAACGTGAACATCGGCGTTGGCGAAGGTCAGCGCGGCGCCCGCCTCGCGATCAGCGAGCAGGACCAGCAGGCGACCTACAAGACGATGGGGCTCGAATCGAGCGTCACCCGGCAGGCCGAATGGGCGAACGGACAGCTGGCGCCGAACTCGCTTGCGATCGCCACGCAATCGACTCTGCGGTCGCTGATGATCGGCGAGGAGCAGTTGCTGTTGTGGGGCAACTCGACGAACCCGCTCGGCACCACGCCGACGCCGTCGCTCTCGGCCGGGGGCACCGGCGGAGCGTGGGGCGGCACGGTCACCGTGTACGTGATCGCCGTCGCCCTCGCCGGCGCCGGCTGGCTCGGCTACACGCCGTACAATGCCGGCACGGGCGGCGTCCCCGGCCAGATCGTCAAGGTCAACGCCGACGGTTCGTCGAACACGATCGGCGGCGGATCGGCGAAGGCGAGCGCGGAGGCCAACGTCGCTGGCGTCACCTCCGGCCAGCTCGTCACCGCGACCGTCACGCCGGTTGCCGGCGCCGTGGCCTACGCGTGGTTCGTCGGCACGTCATCCGGCGGCGAAACGCTGGCGGCGATCACGCAAGCCAACCAGGCGAAGTTCAGCAAGCCCGGCGCACTCAACCAGCCGGTCACCGCCCTGCAGGTATCGGGGAGCTATCTCGACAACTCGACGAACTCCTTGGTCCCCGACGGCGTGCTGCCGATGATCTTCGGCTCGATCTTCGGCGGCGCGCCCGGCGTCGGCATGGCGACGAATCCGAACCTGCCCGACAGCCGGATCGCAATCGCCGGGAGCGGCTCGCTCGTCATGACCGCAGCGAACGGCAATACCGGGCTCACGATCTCGGGCACGAACATCACCGAGTTCGATCTTTTCATGCAGGCCGCTTACGAGCAGTACAAGATCGGATTCGACCGCATCTTCATGTCGTCCGCCGACCTGGCGAACTTCGCCGGGACGTTCTTCGGTTCGGGCGACACCGCGGCGCAGTTCCGCATCGTGTTCGATGCCGAGGCGCAGACCGGCCGCATCGTCGCCGGCCGGCGCGTCACGTCCTACCTCAACAAGTTCTTCGGCAACACGCTGGACATCGAGATCCATCCGTTCCTGCCGCCCGGCACGATCCTGTTCTGGTCCGATCGCGTGCCCTACGAGCTCCCGAACGTCCAGAACATCCTCGAAGCGCACGTGCGGCAGGATTACTACCAGGTCCAGTGGCCGTGGCGCACGATGACCCGCGAATTCGGCTGCTACGTCGACGAAGTGTTCACCGGCTACTTCATGCCGGGGTTCGCCGTCATCACCAACCTCAATTCGCCCGCCGGTACGCCGTCGTACTGATCGGCGTGAGGCCGCGTGCGCGTCTCCGTAGGAGGGAGCAAACATGAAGCTATGGGCAAAAGACTCCTCGACCAGCGCGATTTCGGTCGATGGGCAACAATTCGTCGCGGGCACGGACGGTTCTTTCGACGTGCCCGCGGCTCTCGCGGCGCGCGCCGTCCGCGACATCGGCATGGTGCACGCGCCGCCTGCGCCTGCGCCTGCGCCTGCGCCAGCAGCGGCAAAGGCGCCCGCACAGCAACCGGCAAAGCAGAAGGCCGCCGATCCTTCGGCGTCGCCATCTGCGGATCAGAAGCCCGGACCTGCGCAGCCGCCGCAGTCTCAACAGCCGCCGCAGCAGCAAGGTCCGGCACCGGGCGTACAGCAACCGCCCGCACAGCAACCGGCTCCGCAGAAGGCCGCCGATCCTCCGGCGTCGCCATCTGCGGATCAGAAGCCCGGACCTGCGCAGCCGCCGCAGTCTCAACAGCCGCCGCAGCAGCAAGGTCCGGCACCGGGCGTACAGCAACCGCCCGCACAGCAACCGGCAAAGCCGAACTGATAAGGGACGATCCGCGTGGCAAGTCCGTATGATTTGACGACGCTCGCCGCCGTCAAGGCGTGGCTGAGCATCGCCAACACGAACAGCGACGCGCTGCTTGCGCCGACGATCACGGCCGCGAGCCGCTGGGTGCTCTCGTATCTCGGCCGCGGGTCGGTGCTCCCGGCGACCTTCAACGAACGGTACGACGGCCAAGGCAACAAGCGCCTTTACCTGCGCAACTGGCCGGTCATTTCGGTTTCATCGCTTCTCGTGAACGGCCAGACGGTCGCGGCGGCGTTGCCGCCGTCCACAAACAACCCGACGCCATCGGGTTATCTGTTGGCGCCATGGGACGGGCGGCCGCCCGGCGAGCTCCAGGCGCTCGATGTATTCGGTTCCGAATTCAGCACCTTCTCGCCGGATTATTTCCCGTATGGGCGCCAGAACGTTGCGGTGACCTACGTCGCCGGCTACGGGATGCAGGGCGAAGCGCAGAGCGTGCCCACCTCGCCGGGCCCTTACGCCCTGACTGCGATCGCGCCTTACGGCCCGTGGGCAAACGATCTTGGCGTGACCTATGCGAACGGGACCGCGCTCACGGCGGTCACCGGAACGCCGGCTGTCGGCCAGTATTCGGTCGCCGGCGGCGTGTACACGTTCGCCGCCGCGGACGCCGGCGCGGCCGTGCTGCTATCTTACGGGTTTGTCCCGCAAGACCTGGCGCAGGCGACGATGGAGCTCGTGAGCGAGCGATTCAAATATCGCGACCGCGTTGGCGAAGCGAGCAAGACGCTTAGCGGCCAGGAGACGACGGCTTTCAGCCTCAAGGATATGCCGGACGCGATGAAGCTCATGCTGCAGCCCTATCGCGCCGTCGTAGTGCCCGCATGATTACGGTCCAGGTCGACGACTCGCGCATCATGGCGCGGCTCGATGCCATGCCCGACAGGGTGTTTTCGAAGTTGCGCGCGAAGGCGCTTGGGCTCCGGCTCGATCTTGAGGCGATGGTCACCCTCAAGGTCGGCGGCGAAGTGCTGCACGTCCGATCGGGCGCGCTGCGCCGCTCGATCTTCGGCGACGAACCGCAGGCGGACCGCAACGCGATCATCGAGCGCGTAGCGTCGTCATCCGACGTCAAGTACGCGGCCATTCACGAATTCGGCGGCACGATCAACGTTCCTGAAATCGTGCCGGTCAAGGCGAAGGCGCTCCACTTTTTGGCCGGGGGCGCCGACGTGTTCGCCACGCGCGCCCGCGCCCATACCGTGACGATGCCGGAACGATCGTTCATGCGCTCGTCCCTCGCCGACATGCGGCAGGCGATCATCGACGGCTTGCGAGAGGCGGCACAGCAGGGCGTGGCGCCGTGACCGCGACCACGCGCGAGGCCGCCTACGCGGCGCTCTTCGCCGTCGCGTCGACAGCTTACGCATGGGCCTCGACGCCGTCGCGCCGCGCGAAGCTTTGGAGCGATGTGACGCTCGATCAGCGGCCAACACTCTTCCAGTACGAGGGCGGCAAGGACACCTACGTCTGGAAAGACGATGGCAAGCTCGTCAAGCGCACGATCTCGGCGCGGCTGTTCATCTACACGGACGCAAAGGACCCGACGACGGTCGGGTCCACTGCGCTGAACACCATCGTCGACACCGTGGAGGCCGCGATCGCGCCGCCGCGCGGCGACGACGGCTCCGGCCTCATGACGCTTGGCGGGACCGTGTACCAGGCCCGCATCATCAACGTGGATCGGACACCCGGCGATCTCGACGGCGACGGGATCGCGATCATCGATGTCGAACTCATCCTTCCATAGGAGCACGCGCTGCCATGACCCAACCCGCTCTTGCGAATTTCGGCTCCGGCCGGCTGTACGCGCAGAATACCGATATCGCCAACGCGACGCCGATCGAGTTCGGCGTGCTGCAGGGCTGCGATTTCGATTTCGCCTTCACGACCAAGTCGCTCTTCGGACAAAATCAGTTTGCCGTGTTCGTCGCGCGCGGCGAGGCCAAATGGATGATGAAGGCCAAGACCGGCATCATGTCGGGGCGCCTCTTCAACGATATTTTCTTTGGACAGACGCTCGCGGCCGGCCAGACTGCTCTCCAGACTGCGGAGCCGCACAACATTCCGGCGACGACTCCGTTCACCATCACGGTCACGCCGCCGAACTCCGGCACCTTCGCGTCGGACGAAGGGGTGATCTACACCGCGACGGGCTTGCCGCTCCAGCAAGTCGCGTCGGGGCCGACCACCGGCCAATACTCGCAGGCGGCCGGCATCTACACCTTCGCCACCGCCGATGAGGGACTGGGTGTGGCGATCTCCTATACCTACAACTTGGCTTCGACCGGGCAGAAGATCGCCATCACCAACCAGTTGCTCGGCACGACGCCGTTCTTCTCCGGCGTCTTCCGCGGTCGCGATCCGCGATCCGGCCTGTTCAACACCCTTGTGCTCAACAGGATGACAAGCTCGAAGCTGACGCTGAACGGCAAGACCTCGGATTACACGATTCCCGAATTCGACGCCGAGATCATGGACGACGGGACCGGCAATATCGGCACCATGTCGTTCGGGGACGTTTCGTAAGGAGATCGCGCGTATGTCAGACCTGGATCCATCTACTGCGCCGGAGATCACGCTTTGCGGCAAGACGTACAAACTGCCGGAACTGGAGCTCAAGCAGATCATTCCGCTGACGGCGCGGCTGCTGAAACTGCGGAACGCTAGTTTTTCCGATCTCTCGGAAGAGGAGTTGCGGGCGCTCTTCGACATCGCTTATATCGCGCTCGCATTTGTTGAACCAACGGTCACCCGGGAGCAATTCGATCGCTCGCCGCCGACGTTTATCGAGCTGATGGCGGCCTTCCCCGCAATCCTCCGCCAGGGGCGATTCCCGACCGCTGCCAGCGGCGAGACGAATGCGGGGGAATAGACGGCGGAGAGCTCCCGGAGTGGAACGACCTCATAGCTGACATCGCCGCATCGACAGGCTGGACCTGGGATCAGGTTCTTCGCCTCACGATCGATCAGCTTGAAGCTCTTCGTCGTCGTTGGCGAAAGTGTCCGCCGGCGGACCGCCTGCTTGCGGCGTTCGTCGGCTATCGCCCCGCGCCCTACGATCTGCCGGACGGGTCGTTCGATCGCGCTGGGGCGGAGAACGCCGAGTGGTTTAAGGACCATTCGCGCTTTTTCAAGAACAGAAAAAAATGATCAGGTAAGGCCATGGCGGACAACGACGTCCAGGTCACATTCGGCGCCAGCACCGGCCAGCTGATTGCCGGCGTCAACCAGGCCAAGGCCGCCATCGCCGGCGTCGGAGCGAGCGTCGACCAGCTAAAGGCGACGCTCGCCGGGATGGAGGCGCTTTACGCGCGGCTGGGCGATGCCGGGAAGGCCTCCCTGGCGCCGCAGATCGCGGCGCTGCAACAGGAAATCGCCGCCGCTTCGGGCGCCACGCAGGCCGTCGCGGGGGTCGCGGCAGCGGCGGAACGTGGCGCCGGGGCTATCTCCACTTTTGGAAGAAGCACCGGCACCGCGGCGCGGGAATTCCGCGCCCTTTTCGACGAATTTTCGTCGGGGCGATTCTATCAGGCGCCAAGCACCATCGCCATTCTGGCACAGCGGGTATTCGGCCTTTCGACGCCTCTCCTCATCGCCGGCGGCGCCGTGGCCGGGCTCGGCTATGCGCTCTATAAGCTCGCGGGCGCCGCCGCCGCCGCGGAGAACGCGCTCGATGCCATCAAGATCGGCGCCAAGTTCGCGGGCGATATCGATCTCACGACCGAGGCAATCGACCGCCTCAAGGAGAACATCACCGGACTTTCCAGCCTGTCGTCGTCGACCGCAGGGGTGATCACCGGGTCATTCTCCCACATCAGGAACGTCACCGAGCCGCTGCTGACGGGCCTGACCTCCGAGATAGGCGACTATGCGACGGCGAGCGGGGAGTCGGCCAAAAAAGTCGCGCAGGGGTGGACCAAGGCGTTCTCCGATCCGATCCGCTTCGGCCATCAGTTCGTCGCCTCGCTGGCCGGCGTGACCCAAGCGCAGATCGACACAGTGGACGCCGCCCGCCGCGCCGGCGACGCCAACGGCACTGCCGCGGCGATGCTCGAAGCGCTGAACGCCGCTCTGCAGCGCGCACGCCCGGCGATCGACGAGCACAATCGCGCGATTGGATCGAGCATAGCCAACACTGCCCTGTACACATCCGAGGCGGAGGCGGGAGTCCAGGCCGACACGATCAGCACGGCGGTGCTCCAGGAGCAAAATGCGGAGCGAGCCAAGCAGATAGGCCTCATCAAAGAGGCAATCGCGGCCCTGCAAAAGCTTCCGCAGGGATCGAACCAGACCATGACGGCCGGCGTCGGCGCGGCACTCGCGGAGGATAAGACTTCCGCGCAGCTGCTCACGGTTCAGGGCCATATCGCCGAAATCAACCGGGCGCTGGCGGCAGCCAAAGCCAGCGGGGATCAAGTCAATGTCGACCGTCTGGATCGCGGGCTGGCGGCCGCAAAGGAGCATCTCGACCAATTGCAGTTCGGGCCGGTCATGGAACGCGCGCGCGCCGAGATCGGCGCGATGGAGGCGACGTGGACCGGCAGCCATACCCAGATGCTGGCTGCCGAACGCGATATCTGGGCGCGCTATCTTGCACAGGTCCGCAGCGGGTCGAAGGAAGCTCTTTCGATCCAGCAGAACATGGACCGCGACACTACGGCTGTTCATCGCGAGGCGGCCACCGAGCAGTTGCGCTCACTCGAGTCGGTGACCGAAGAGGCCAAGCGCGGCTCCGCCCAGCGTATCGCCGCCGCAAGACAGGAAGTCGCCTACGCCGTCGCCACGTATGGGCAGGGCAGCACGCAAGCCATCGCCGCCGAGCGCCAACTCACAGAGGCTATCCAGGCCGAGGCACATAAGCGCGAGGCCACGGCGGAAAAAACAATTCAGACCGAGATCAGGGTTCTCCGCACGGGACTTCAAGAGAAGATCACGCTGTATAGCAGCGAGGCTGCGCAGTTTCAGATTACGCAGAACCAGAAGTTCGCCCTGATCGAGAATGAGGCGAATAAGGAGTACGAAGCCGAGCGCGCGCTGCTGGCCAGCAAGCTCGCGCTGAATAAGGACTATGCGAACAAGATCGCCTTGCTCGATGCGCAGCACGCTGCGCAAATGGTCAAGTTGAACGAACAGGCCATCGCCGAGCAGCAAAAAGAGTGGACGACATACCTCAGCACGATCGAGAGCTCGTTCAACTCGCAATTGCGCGGGCTTCTCGCCGGCACCACGACCTGGTCGCAAGCGTTCAAGAAAATTCTCGGCGATCTCATCATCAAGTTCATCGAGATGTGCGAGACGATGGTGGTGAAGTGGGCCGCGGCGCAACTGGCGCAGACGACGGCGGCGACAACGGGCGCGGCGGCGCGCGCGGCGGCGGAGCAGACGGCGTCGAGCGCCGGCATGCTCTCGATGGTCGCCAACGCCGTCAAAGCGATCATGACCGACGCCGCGCAGGCGTTCGGCGGCGTGTTTGCGTTCCTCGCCCCGGTCATGGGACCGGCTGCGGCGGGTCCCGCGGCGGCGGCGTCGGCTACCGTGTCGGCCGCGGCGGTCTTCGATGTCGGCACCCCCGAAATCCTGCGGACGGGGCTTGCTGTCGTCCACCAGGGCGAAGCGATCGTGCCGGCCTGGGCGCGCGGCTCGGGGCCATACAGCGGTGCCGGCGCCGGAGGCGCCCCGCAGGTTCATGCGCCCGTGAGCATCAACGTCTCGGCTCTCGATTCGCAGAGCGTGTCGCGTTTCTTCAACGACAACTCCAAGCACATGCTGCGGGCGATCAACGACGCGGTGAAGCGCGGTGCCCACGTCGGGCTGCGGTCGATTAACAGATGAGCGAAGATTCAAAGATCAGGTTGCTTGTCGCCGAAGATCAGCAAACGGTCGATATTGGGTTCAAAGGCGCACCGGACGAGGGCTGGTATATCGCAACCTTCAAGACGCTCGCGCTCGATGACCTGTTGGGCCATCTCGGTCTTGTGCGCACCACATTGAAGCCGGGAGTGTCGCCAGATTGGGACACAGGCCAATCGGTCGGGTGCTATCGCAACCCTGCCTGGCGCATGGAGATCGAGCATCTGGCCGGCGAGGCGGTGCTCCATCTCCGCGACGATCGCTACGGCTGGCTACACTACGTGATCGACAAAGCCGAGGCCGCGAAGCTTGCCGCGTTCCTTGCCGCAGTCGCCTGGGCACCTGCACCTGAGACAGCCGGCTCGGCATAGCCGGCATCCCATCTTCAAATTCGCGAAGGGGGCACCATGTCGAGAAACTTCGGCATGCGCATCATCACGCCTGCCGATCCGCAGCGCGTGGCTCTTGGCGACGTTGGCGGCTTCGATCCGGGACCGCTCGCCGAGCTCGATCGCGGCATGTGCACTTGGTGGCACCGCTGGCTGTGGCGCGCGCTCGCGCTCTTGGCAGTCGCCGTGGCGATCGTCCTGGCGCTTCGCGTGAGCGGTCATGCTCGCGACCGCGCATTCGTGTGGCCGTACCAGGACGCGGCCGGTCAAACGCAAATCAGATGTTTCCTGCCCGGTGCGGGAGCATAAGCCTGACTTTACTCGCGTAGCCCAAAATTTCCCGCGTGAGCCGCGTGAGGTGGGAGAGCAACGATGAAAGTCAAGCGCAGGCGACCAACTCGAAAAGAGCTTATCAGAATGCTGGCTTGGACGATTGATTGCATCAACAACGGTGAAAGAGTGTCTGGGAATGAGGTCGATATCTGCGTCATACAGGCAGCGATCGCGCAAATAATGGACGACGCCCAGTGGCAAAGCGTTGCGTTAGAACGACGCCCGTCCTCCTGACACTTGCCAGCTTGCAGTCACTCTTGCCGCACGGCGACCAACATGTGCCCGGGCTTATCGAGGGCATCGTGCACCGCCTACACCTACACCCCCTCCGGCGCCGCGAGCGATCATCCGGTCGCCCGCTCCTGGATGACCGGAACGCCGATGGACATGGGCTCGGTCGCGGGAACGGTGGCCGCGAGCGACGATTACGGCACGCCGTTCACGCTGCCCGTCGAACTCGATGTCGA
>Ga0207416_1002907_pt1 | contig 17427 bp, 16 predicted proteins | sample PaiPotPPM11metaG_FD_184107 | JGI IMG/M metagenome (GOLD analysis project Ga0207416, IMG submission 184107) | Iron sulfur acid spring bacterial and archeal communities from Banff, Canada, to study Microbial Dark Matter (Phase II) - Paint Pots PPM... ...
TCGATAGACGGAGGGTTGGGGCTGAAGGCGGGGCAGGTGGCTTCCCGAAACCTGCCCCAGTCTCCAGCCAGTCCGGCCCGAAGCTCCCCTCCCTCTCCCAGGATTGGGAGAGGGAGGGGTCGGGGGAGGGTGAGGGCCGAAAAGTCGTTAGTGGTCCTTCCAGGTCTTCATCAGGTGCGTGTAGGGGAAGAAGGCCGTCGGGCGGTAGTTCTCAATGTCCGAGTTCCAGAAGTACGTGCGCGTGTCCGTGCTCCAGTAGATCTGGTACTGCTGGTCGGCCAGCAGGTCCTCGATCTGCGTGAAGGTCTTCTTGCGCTCGTTCAGGTCGAACTGGCCGCGCTGCTTCTGCAGGAGGTCGTTGAGCGTCTGGTCGTTGACGTAGCTCAGGTTGATGCGGGCGCGGGTGTTGTTCGGCCCCATGAAGAACTGCTCGTACAGGTGGTCCAAAAAGTACGGCACGGCGCGGGGGCTGTGGCCGACGCCCTCGTAGTTGCCCTGATACGTGGTGCTGATGTACTGCGAGTACGGCTGCTGCTTATCGTTGACGGTGATGCCGAGGTCTTTCTTCCATCCCGCCTGCGTCAGCGACGAGGTGTCCACGTAGGCCTGCGTGTAGACAGAAGCGTCGGCGTGGTTCCAGTCGAAGGTCAGATCCTTCACGCCCGCCGCGTCGAACAGCTGCTTCGCCGACTGCGGGTCGTGCGTGTAGAACTTGGCCGATGCCCCCAGATCCTTCACCTGCCGGGCGATGCCGACGAGGCCGACGAACAGCGCCTGGTCCTCGATGCCCTCGCCGTTGGTGATCGCGTCGCGGATCGCCTTGCGGTCGATCGCCATCGACAGCGCCTGGCGCACGCGCTTGTCGCTGAACGGCGGCTTGTCCGTGCGCATGTAGATGTAGCCGCCGATGCCCTGCTGCTCGTCGTGCTTGGCATCGGGACGCTGCTTCAGGAGTTGGTCGCGCTCCGGCGGCAGGAACAGCCAGGTCAGGTCCACCGACTTGGCCGAGAAGTCGGCCACGCGCTTGGCCGTGTCGGTCACAATGAAGGTCTTGAGCTCGTCAAGATACGCGAACGGCTTGTCGTAGTAGTCGGGGTTCTTTTTGTAGCTGAGGCTGACGCCGGTTTGGTAGTCCGTGTGAATGAACGGGCCGCTGCCCACCATCTTGGTCGCGGCGGCGTCGGTCTCGGCGTGCTCTTTGGGTGAGATGTAGCCGGCGAGGTTGCCGCCGGCGATCTGCACGAAGTCGGCGTAGGGGAAGGCGAGCTTGAAGGTGATCGTCTGCGCGTCCGGCTGCTCGGTGTGGTCCACGAATGCCCAGGTGGACTTGTGCACGGACTTGTCGAAGTTCTTGTAGCGGTCGATCGCGTAGCGGATATCGTCGGACGTCAGCGCACGGCCATTGACCGGCGCCACGTTCTGATACTTGATCCCCGGCTTCAGCTTGACTGTGATCGTCTGTGGATCGACGACTTCGGGCATCGCCACGGCCAGGTCGGGCTCCATGGTGATGTCGGTTGGCGCCACGTCAGGCGTGCCGGCCTTGAAGCGGTACAGCTTGCTGTAAGTCAGGCCGTTCATATACGAGTTGAGGTAGCTCGTCTGCGTGTACGGGTCGAGAGAGGGCGGCGGCGAGCTGATCTGGAAGGAGAGCGAGCCGCCCGGCTGCGCCTGCTTCGCCGTCGCCGTGCCGGCCTGCGCCGACGGCAGCAAAGTGACAGGCGTATTGCCCTTCGCCGGCTGTGCGGCGCCCGAGTTGTTGCCGCCGGAATTGCTGCTGCCCTTGTTGTTGTTGCTGCCGCCGCAAGCCGCCAGGAACAGGGCGGTCATGCCCGCGCCGGCAGCACCCGAGCGCAGCGCCGCGCGCCGGCTCAGCCGTGCCCGCAGCCAGTAGTTGCCTTCAGCATCCATTGTCCTCGCCTCTCCTCCTCTGTGCGCCGTCTGCGATCGCGCTGCCGGCAGCCACGGGCTGCCCTGACGAGCGCTGACCTGACGCAAGCGGGTCGCCTCGTCGGCGCCCGCTGAATCCCCGTGACCATACAGCCCGCGGCCGTTCTTGACCAGCGCGGCCGACCGCGCCCGCGTGGGACGCGCTACGACCCGCGCAGCCGCGGATCGAGCGCATCGCGCAGCGCGTCGCCGAACATATTGAACGCGAGCACGGCCACGCTGATCGCCACGCCCGGAATCACCGCCGTCCACCAGCCCTGCTGCCAGACCGAGCGCGTGTCCTGCAACATCTTGCCCCAGCTCGGGTGCGCATCTGTGGCGATGCCCAGACTGAGGAAGCTGAGCGCCGCTTCCGCCAGAATCGCGTTGCCGATCTGGATGCTGGCGATCACGATGATCGGCGCCGACACGTTAGGCAGCACGTGGCGGAACATGATGCGCGTGTGCGAGCTGCCCAGCGCCTGTGCCGCCTCGATGTACTGCAGGTTGATCACGCCCAGCACGGCGCTGCGCACAATGCGTGCCGTTACCGGCGCGATGATGATACCGATCGCCAGGCTGACCGTGAGGAACGTAGCATGAAAGATGCTGAGGAAGAAGATCGCCAGGATCAGCGGCGGGAACGCCATCACGGTATCGATCATCCGATTGATGGCCATATCGGCCCAGTCGCGCGCGTAGCCGCTGATCAGCCCGAAAAACGTGCCCAGCAACGTGCCGACGAAGACCGAGGCGAAACCCACGCCAAGTGAGATCTGGCTGCCGACGATGATGCGGCTGAACATGTCGCGGAAGAGATTGTCCGTGCCGAACGGGTGCGCGGCAGAGGGCGGCTTCAACTTCGCCGCGGGAAAGAGCGCGTCCGGCGCCGACGGAGCGAGCTGGTGCGCGAAGATCGCAATCAGGATCAGCAGAATACAAAGCAGCCCGGCGACGGCGCCCACCGGCCGCCGCGCGGTGAAGCGCCACAGCCCGCGCCAGATATTGCGGCGCTGGGCCAGCGCCGAAGGGGCCATCGGTTGCTGAATGACGGTCGTCGTTGTCGTCATCACGCGTACCTGATGCGCGGGTCAAACCACGCGTAACTGATATCGACGAGCAGATTGATCAAGACCAGCACCGTAGCGAAGAAGAGCACCAGCCCTTGCACAACTGGATAGTCCTTGATCAGCACGGACGCCAGCGTCAGTGAGCCGAGGCCCGGCAGGCTGAAAATCGACTCCAGCACGACCGTGCCACCCAGCAGAAAGCCGAACTGCACGGCGAACAGTGTGATCACCGGAATCATCGCGTTCTTCAGCGCATGACGTGTCACGACCACGCGCCCGACGAGCCCTTTCGCTCGCGCCGTGCGTACGTAGTCCTGGCGCAGCACTTCGAGCATCGAGGAGCGCGTGATGCGGGCCAGGCTCGCGCTCAATGCCAGGCCGAGCGCGATCGCCGGTAAATACAATTGCTGCAGGTTCTTGGCCGGATCGATCCAGATGTCCGTGTAGCCCGGTGGCGAACTGTAGCCCCACCACTTGGCCGGATAGATGATCAACATCGTGCCCAGCCAGAAACCGGGAATGCTGAGCCAGCCGATCGTCAGCAGCCGCAGGCCGTAATCTGCCGGGCGATCGCGGCGGATGGCGGAAATGATCCCGATCGGCAGCGCCAGCACCGTGGCGAAGGCCGTGGCCAGCACCGCCAGTTCCAGCGTGAGCGGGATGCGCGTGCGGATCTCCGGCCAGACCCTGCGCTTGCTGATCAGCGCCGTGCCGAAGTCACCGTGCAAGACGCCGCCCATGTAGCGCAGGTACTGTGTCACCACCGGCTTGTCCAGGCCGAGGCCATGCTTGATCGAGGCGCACTGCTTCGCATCGACATCCGGCGCTGCCGTCACAATCTTGCAGACATCGCCGGGAATGATGCGCACCGCGGAGAAGACGATGATGCTCACGACCCAGAGCACGAGCACCGCGAGCAGCAACCGTTTGACAATGTACTTGGTCACCGCGCGCCTCTCTGCTCACCCACACCGCATGCTGCGCGTTGGATCAGGTCGCCGCGAACAAGCCGCCGCCCCGGACTGGCTCTGCCAGCGCCACGGACGGCGGACAATCGATGACCCAGCATAAACGTGGTCTCGGCGCACAGTCAATGAAACGTTTTCAGCACAGGCAGATTTCGCTACATCCGCGGCCGCACTGTCCACGACCGTGCGCCGCGCGGCCGGCCAGTACCCTATCGGTTACGGATTGGTGGTGTTCGGATGGAATCACGGCCGGCCGCCGGTGGAGTTACGACGCGCCGCGCAGGCGTGGGTCGAGCACGTCGCGCAGGGCGTCGCCCAGCATGTTGAAGGCGAGCACGACGATGCTGATCGCCAGGCCCGGAAAGACCGAGACCCAGACGGCGATCGTGACGACCGTGCGCGCCGCTGCCAGATCCGCCCCCCACGACGGGTTCGGCGCCTGCGTGCCCAGCCCCAAAAAGCTGAGCGCCGCCTCGGCCAGAATGGCCACGCCGATCTGGATGGAGGCGATCACGATGATCGGCGCCATCACGTTCGGCAGGATGTGATGCCAGATGATGCGCAGGTCGCTGGCGCCGACCGTCTGCACCGCCTCGATGTAAGTGTTGGCACGCACGGTCAACGCCGCGCTGCGCACGATGCGCGCCGAGGCCGGCGTAATCACGATCGCGATGGCGATGATCACGTTGCGCAGGCCGATGCCCAGCACCGCCGCCACCGCGATCGCCAGGATCAGCGGCGGGATGCTGAGAATCGCGTCCATCACGCGCTGGATCACGAAATCCGTCACCCCGCCGAAGTAACCGCTGACGATGCCGAAGGCCGCGCCCACCAGCGTGCCGAACGCCACCGAGAGCAGGCCGACCTCGAGCGAGGGCCGCGCCCCGGCGATCACACGGCTGAGGATGTCGCGTCCGATTTGATCCGTACCGAACGGGTGCGCCGCCGAGGGCGCCTGGCGGGTGATCAAGCCGTTGGGCTTGACCGGATCGTAGGGGCTGATCAGCGGCCCCACGATCGCCGCCACCACCAACAGCAGAATGATCAACGCCGAGACTGCGCCCAGCGGCTTGCCACGTGCGATTCTGCCCAGCCGGCGCAGGAGATCCTGTCCGCCGCGCTCATGCCTCGCCAGCTCCGGCACGGACGCCGCCGGTAACGTCGCCGCTGAGAGTGGGGTCCGATCACGCGCCATGCTGTCCTCTTGTCATCTCATTGCGGCGCATCGGCTGATCGGGATCGCTGCTGGGCTCGCCGGCCGAAGTAGCCGGCTACGACCGGCGGCGCCTGCTCACGCGTAGCGGATGCGCGGATCCAGATAGCCGTACGAGAGATCCACGACCAGGTTGATCAGCAAAAAGCCCACGGCAAAGATCAGCACGATGCCCTGCAACATCGGATAGTCGCGCTGGGTGATGGCGTTGAACGTGTACTGCCCCAGCCCCGGCAACCGAAAGATCAGTTCGATGATCACGGTACCGCCCAGGATCAGGCCGAGTTGGATGCCGAACAGCGTCACCACCGGGATCAGCGCGTTCCTCAGTGCGTGGCGCATCACCACCGACAGCTCACGCAGCCCCTTCGCCCTCGCCGTGCGGATGTAGTCCTGGCGCAGCACATCCAGCATCGACGAGCGAATGAAGCGCATCAGGCTGGCAGAAAACGCCAGACCAATCGCGATCGACGGCAGGAAAAACTGCTGGAAGTTGACCCAGGGATCGTGCACAAAGGGCACGTAGCCACGCCCCGGCGGCGCCCACTTAAACCAGATCGCCGGCAGTGCGATGAACAGCTCAGCGATGAAGAAGCTGGGCACCGACAGCCCCGCGACCGAGAACAACCGCACGGCGTAATCCAGCAAGCTCTCCTGCCGCGCCGCGCTGACGATGCCGCAGGGCACGGCGATCAGCGTTGCAATCGCCATTGAAAGCAGCGCCAGCTCTATGCTTACTGGCAACGCCTGCTTGATCGTGTCCATCACCGGACGTTTCGAATAGAAGGACGTGCCGAGATCTCCGGTGACGACGTGGCCGAGCCAGCGGAAGTACTCGGTGTACCATGGCCGGTCGAGCCGCAGGTCGTGGCGCGCCGCCTTGAGCTGCGCCGGCGAGGTTAACAACTGTCCCTGCACCACCTGCGCCGCGTCGCCGGGAATGATGCGCACCAGACCGAAGACGATGAACGTCGTCAGGATCACGCTGATGATCGTGAAGGCAAAGCGTTTGACGATATAGTCGAGCATGGCGCGTCGGTCCTGTGCGCGCCCGCGGCAGGCGAGCGCCGGCCAAGGGGCTCTACTTGGAGAACCAGGTGGTCTCGAACTCGGAGTACGGGAACCAGGACGAGGCGCGGTAGTTCATCACGTTCTTGGCGCGCGCCCAGTAGCGGTCGACGGTAACGTCGTAGACGCGGTACATCTGGTCTGACAGATACTTTTGGATGTTATAGAAGATGTTGATCCGCGCTTGCTTGTCCAGCTCCTGCCGCTCTTTGGCGATCATCGCCTGCAGGTCTTTGTCGTCCGAGTGGTCCTGATAATAGATCGAGCCCGGCGTGTAGAAGTAGCCGACGAACGGGTCGGGGTCGTCGAACAGGCCGCGCGGCCCGTACGAAATACCGTCGAAGTCGCCTTTGAACACGGAGGTCAAATACGGCGCGTACTCGACCTGCCGCGCCGTTGCGTCGATGCCGATCTCCTTCAAATAGCTCTGCACGAGCTGGAACGCCTGCACGAAGGCGGCGCCGTAGACGGCGGTATAGTTGAACGTCGTCTTGATGCCGTCCGCGTGGCCGGCCGCTGACATGAGCTGCTTGGCCGCCTGAATGTCGCGCTTGTAGTACTTGGCCAGGTCGCCCAGCTGGTCCACGCCGAGCGAGTAGTCCTTGAAGTAGATCGGGATCGGCAGATCGGTAGCGCCCTTGCCTTTGCCGATCGCCTGGATCAGCGCCGGCCGGTCGATCGCCAGCGACATCGCCTGGCGCACGCGCTTGTCATTGAACGGCGGCTGATCCAGCCGCATGTAGATGTAGTCGGAGGCGCCCGGTGTGTCGTCGAAGTTGTAGTCGTTGCCGTTGCTGCTCTTGAGCTGGTCATACTCGTCCGCGATCAGGATCCAGGAGATGTTCGCCTGCCGCGACTGCACGGCCTGCAAGCGGGCGCCGGTGTCGGGAATGATCAGCCAGTCCACTTCGTCGACGAACGGCAGTTGCTGGCCGAACTGATTCTTCTTCCAGTAGGCAGGGTTCTTCTTGAAAACGGCGCGCACGTTCTGCTCGTGGCTGCTGAGCATGAACGGCCCGGTACCGATCAGCGTCGTCTTGAGGTTGCCCGCCTCGCCGACCTCTTTTGGCTCGATGTAACGGTTGAAGCCGCCGACGATCAGCGTGAGGAAGTTGGCGCTCGGGTTCTTGAGCGTCATTTTGACCGTCTGTTGGTCTGGAGTCTCAATCTTATCGATAACGTTGAAGTCGGCCTTGTCCAGCGACTTCGGATCGCTCGTCGCGTAATCGTAGAACCATTTGATGTCGTCGGCCACGAGCTGGCGGCCGTTCATCGGCGCCACGTTCTGCCACTTGACGTCGGGGCGCAGCTTGAAGACGTAGGTCTTGTTATCCGGCTGCTCCGGCGCCGCGGTGACGAGATCGGGCACCACGGTGGTGTCCACCGAGTCCGGATACTGCGCCGTGCCGTTGCGGAAGGTCAGCAGCCCGTTGTAGACGAGGCTGATGAAGCCGCTGATCGAGTAAGACTGAAAGGTGACGAGATCGTAGTTGGGCGGATTGGCGTTGAAGGCGAAGGAGATCGTGCCGCCGGCCTTGCCGTTGCCCTCGCCGGCGTTGGCCACCGCGGCCGTGGCGCTGCCCTGCGCGGCGCCCGAGGGCGTGCCGGCGGGCTTCGCGCCTCCGCCTGCGACCGTCGCGACGGCGTTGTTGGATGCGGTCTTGTTATTGTTGCTGCTGCTGCAGGCCAGGCCGTAGGCCGCGGCCATGCTCATGCCGCCCAGCGCACCGGCGCGTAGCGCAACCCGTCGCGTGGTCCGTCGCCGGATCAGTTGTTGCCAGTAGCCGCTTTCCTCCATGTCCCAAACTCCTTCGGGCACGGCGGGGCGTTCCGTCTGGTAACGGCGCGCCGACGATCGTGCCGGCGTCCCGCCGTAAGACAATAGCACGTTCAGCTTCGTTCGGCGCAGTGACTCCCGCCGGTCGGGGCCGCTACGTCTGCAGCCAGGCCACCGTCAGCGATGCGCCAGTTGCGCAGCGGTTCCGCCCACGCGTAGCCGCGGCCGATCGCGGGCGCATAGACGCGGGAGGGCGCAGCGCGCAGGATCTATCAGGCAACCGGAGGGCCGCTCGGCGGATACGGCTGCCGCTCTGAGTGGCGCCGGTCCTGTATGCACGCCGAACTGGCGCTGCTGCACCGCGGTCGTGGCAGTGCGGCGACCCGGTCTAACTGCACGCGGCCGGATCATCGGCGGGCGAAGCGGGCACCGGCGTTCGGGCCAGCGCGCCGGCCGTCGATGCGGGATCGGCCGCCGCGGCCAGCAGCTTGGCGTCCTGCAGCTGCGCCCAGCCGGCGAGCTGGTCGCCGTCCGGCGGCGCGTCGTAGGCGATCGCCTCGACGTACACCGCCAGTTCGCCGCGCATGAACACATCCTCGCTGACGGTGTACCAGGCGCCGCGGCCGGCATCGAAGTCGCTCCACATTGCGGCGGCGTCCACATCGCCGGCGCCGAGCGAGCCGAGCGACTGGAAGTTGGGCTTGTCGCCGTTGAGTGCGCCGAGCACCTCGCCGTTCGCCACACCGGCGCGCACGCGTGGCAGGCAAACCGCGTCCGGATGCGGCGCCGAAAGAATCAGCAAGAGCAGGGTTTCAGGCTCGCCAGCGGTGACGAAGATGCGCGTGCGCTGCTCGCGTACGTCCGCAGGCGAGGCAGGCGGAGAGCCGTCGCCGGTGAGGGTGAAGCCGGGCAGATCGGTCTGGCCAAGCATGACCGCGGCCAGATCGTCGCCCGTCACCGTCTGCGCCCGCGCGGGCGCCAGGTGAAACGCAACGAAGAGAGAAAGCAGCGCGGCGGCGATGGCGGCGTAACGAATAGCCGTTCCCCCGGATGTGCAGACAAGCGAGTCTTCTTCAGCCTACCGCGTTTTCGCAGCATTCGGGGGAGCCTGTTCAAGCGCCGCTGCCCGCGCCCGCGCGGGACACCTAACCCTGACTTCGCTTCAGCGAAGTCTGTCCCTTCCCGACACAGGAAGGGTTGGTTCAAGGACAAACAGGGCCGGTGGGAGACGATCCCTCCGCTGATCCTGCAATGACACCTGAGCCCCGCCGCCGTCCGGCGTTGTTGGGAACGCTTCAGAAGTCCCTTTCCCGCCTCGGGCCATAGCGCAGCGCAACCGTCGGAGACTTCCAATGACAGACCTCGCCTGCGAGGTCAGGGTTAGGTGCCCCGCGCGACTGCGAGCGGCCGGCCCGCTGCCCGCGTTTGACAGCGTGGATATAATCGCCTGGATGTGATCTGCTGGCGGATGCGTTGTCCGTTGGCGACGGCGTTGGGAAGGCACAGACGATGGCATGGCAACTCTCCGGCCAATACTTTGAGACGTGTAGCTGCGACGTGCTCTGCCCATGCATCACCTCGCAGGCGACGGCCCGGCCCACGCAGGGCCGCTGCGACGCGGTGCTCGCCTTCCACATCGAGCGCGGCGCCGCCGACGGCGTCGACCTCGCCGGCCTGACGGCGGTGATCGCGCTGCAGGCAGACGGTCCGATGGCCGACGGCAAGGGCCGACGCGAGCTGTATCTCGACGCCGCCGCCAGCGGGCAGCAGCGCGACGCGTTGGCAGCGATCTTCGGCGGCAACGCCGGCGGCCCGCCGGAGGCGCTGGGCGGCCTGGCGCCAGAGCTGCTCGGCGTGCACAGCGCCCGCATCGACTTCGGCGTCGATGGCGAGACGCGCACACTCAGGATTGATGGCATCGGCGAGCAGTCGGTGTCGGGGCTGCCGGGCTTCGCGGGCAGCACGATGGTGCTGACGAACGCCGGCCACCCCGCAAATTCGAACCTTGCGCTCGCCCGCGCCGGCGAGACCGCGCGCTTCAAAGACGCCGCTTTCGACTTCGACAACGCCGGCAAGAACGGCCACTTCGCCGCCTTCAACTGGAAAGCGTAGCCGGCATGGCGGCGAGCGCCTCCGCCCCGCCGCTGCTCGCTCGCCAGCGGGCGCTGATCCTCGGATCGCTGCTGGCGCTGGCCGCGTCCTGCTGGGCCATCGTCATCTGGCAGTCCGCCGCCACGAGCAGCATGGGCGCCAGCCTGACCATGGGCATGGCCGCGCCGCTGTTTCTGGCGACCTGGGTAGCGATGATGGCGGCGATGATGTTTCCCGCCGCGGCGCCGATGATCCTGGCCTTCGCCCGTGTCTATGCCTCGCGTCGCGAGCGCGGCCGGCCGTTCGTACCCGTCTGGGTTTTCGCCGGCGCCTATCTGCTGGTCTGGGCGGGCGCCGGCATCGCCGCCTTTCTGCTCGCCGCCGGCGCCGACGGGCTGGCGGAGCGTTCGCCCTTTCTGCTCGACCATGCCGCGCGGATCGGCGGCGGCGTGCTGATCGCCGCGGGGTTGTACCAGCTTTCGCCGCTCAAGGATCGCTGCCTGTCGCAGTGCCGTACGCCGCTCTCCTTCATCGCCACGTCGTGGCGCGACGGCCGCGGCGGCGCCGTGCGCATGGGTGTGGAGCATGGCGTCTATTGCCTGGGTTGCTGCTGGCTGCTGTTCGCGCTGCTCTTCCCGCTCGGCGTGATGAACGTAGGAGCGATGGCGGTGCTCACCGCGCTCGTCTTCGCGGAGAAGGCATTGCCCTTCGGGCGCGTGATCGCGCAGGCGGCGGCCGTGGCGCTGATCGTCCTGGGCGCCGCCGTGATCATCTGGCCCGCGGCTCTGCCCACGACGCTGGGCATGTGAGTGTGCGCGGCCCCTATCCCCCGGCTGTGTGACATCTGCGATGCTGGGTCCCCAATAATAGGGGCACGGGGCGAACTGGCTTGCAGCGATCCAGGCTGGTGACTGGTTAGCCGGCGCGCCGCCAGGCGCATTGCACGCGCCCAACGGCGCCGCGCGGAGCAGGCACCGCCTGGCCAGGCAACCGATGGCGCAGCGGGAGCTGGTGTCAGCTCTGGCCGGCCGGCACCGCGTCCGTCTGCCGCAGTGCGGCCCTATACTACGACCAGCGGGGAGCCTGCTTTCCCCTGAGACGCCTGAGGCGCCCGAGACGCGATACGGATGAGGCGCGAACGTGCCGGCTCCTTTGGATCGGCTGGATCGGCAGCGACGTCCCTGGCCTGGAGCGGAGCCTCACGCCACGGGCGCACCGCCCGTGCCGCGCACGCTGCTGCTTGGGCGGGAAGCAGATCTGGCCGCCGCCTGCCGCCTGCTGCGGCGCCCGGACGTTGGCCTGCTGACGCTGACCGGGACTGGTGGCTCGGGAAAGACGCGGCTCGCGCTCGCCGTGGCAGCAGAGATCGCCGGCGAGTTCGCGGACGGCGCGGTGAGGGTTCTTCTTGGGGCTATCGCCGAGCCGCAGCATGTTGGGCCGGCCATCGCGCGGACGCTGCAGATCCAGCCCGCCGGCGGCAGCGATCTGCCGGTGCGCCTGGCACGGGCGCTGAGCGCATCGAACCTGCTCTTACTGCTGGACAACTTCGAGCACCTGCTCGCCGCCTCGCCGCTCATCGCCGATCTGCTCACACGCTGCCGTGGGCTGAAGGTTCTGGCCACCAGCCGCGTCGCACTGCGCATCTCCGGCGAGCACGAACAGGTCGTGCCGCCGCTCGCACTGCCGGATCGGGCGGCGACCACCCTGCCGGCGTTGGCAGAATCGCCCGCGGTGCAGCTCTTCGTCGCGCGCACCGCCGCGGTGCGGCCGAGCTTCGACTTGACGCCCGCGAACGCCGGCGACGTGGCGGCGATCTGCGCCCGGCTGGATGGGCTGCCGCTGGCGCTCGAGCTGGCGGCCGCGCGAGGTAAGGTCTTCGCTCCACGGGCTCTGCTGGCACGGCTCGACCGTCGCCTGGACCTCCTGACCGGCGGCGCCCGCGACCTGCCCGCGCGCCAGCGCACACTGCGGGATACGATCGGCTGGAGTTACGATCTGCTCTCCGCCGCCGAGCAAGCGCTGTTTCGCCGCCTCGGCGTCTTCGCCGGCGGCTGCACGATCGATGCGGCGGACGCGATCTGCATCGCGCCCGATCTGGATCTTGACCCGTTCACGGGCTTGATGACGCTGGTCGATCACAGTCTGCTCGCCCACGGCGAGGATGCCGACGGAGAACCGACCTTCTGGCTGCTGGAGACAGTGCGGGAGTACGCGCTCGACCGCCTGCGAGCAGCGGGAGAGGAAACAGCGATTCTCGCGCGGCATGCCGCCTCCTACTGCTGCCTTGCAGAGGAAGCGTTTTGGCGCCTTCTGCGCGCCGAACAGGTTGCGTGGCTTCGGCGGCTCGAACGTGAACGCGACAACCTGCGCGCCGCGCTCGCCTGGTGCCTGTCGTCCGACGGCGACGCCGCACTCGGTCTGCGCCTCGTCGGAGCCTTGCTCGTCTTCTGGTGGATGAGCGGGAGCCTGGAAGAGGGCCGCGGCTGGGCCGAGCGCGCGCTGGCCGCGGCCCCGCAGGCGTCGCCAGACCTGCGGGCGCGCGGCCTCTTGACCCTCGGTTGGCTCGCCTTCCGCCAGGGCGACGTGGAGCCAGCCGGCGCGGCCTTCCATGAGAGCGCTTCCCTCTTTCAGCAATGCGGCGAACGCTGGTCCGCCGCGTGGGCACTCACCGGCCTCGCCCGCGTTGCCGTGGTGCATGAGCAGGCGATGGCGCTCGCGGCGGAGGGACTGGCGCTCTTTCGCAAAGTCGGCGACCCATGGGGGATGGCCTTCGCCCTGTACACATCGGGCTTTCGCGCTCAGGTCTCCGGCGATGAGGCGCGCGCCGCAGCCGCGTTCGACGAGTCGTTGCCCCTGTGGCGGACGTCGGGCGACCGCCGTGGCACGGGGCTGACGTTGCTGGGGCTGGCCACGATCGCACAGCGGCGGCAGGAGACGGCGCGGGCGACGGCGCTGCTCAGTGAAGGTCTCGCGCTCTTCCGCGAGCTGGGCGATCGCGAGGCGATGGCGATCGCCTGCCGCAGCCTGGGCATGCTGGCAGAGGAGCAGGGTGATGCCGAGCGCGCCGCCCGTCTGCTCGGCGCGGCCGATGCGCTCCGCGAGGCGATTCACGCCCTGCCGCTCGCGGATGCGCGGCTCGACGAACGCAGCGGGCTGCGGGATCGCACCCTGCTGACAGACGCCGCCTACGCCGCCGCGCGGTCGTCCGGGCGGGCACTGTCCGACGAAGCGCTGATCGCCTACGCACTCGATCTTCCCGCCCCAAACCGGGCCATGCGGGCGCCGCGGCCCGGCGGCCTCACCGAGCGGGAGGTCCAGATCCTGCGGCACGTCGCGGCCGGCAGCAGCAACCAGGAGATCGCGAACACGCTGGTGCTCAGTGTGAAGACCGTGGAACGACATTTGGCCAACATCTACGCCAGGCTTGGTCTGCGCGGCCGCGTGGAGGCCACTGCCTACGCGCTGCGGCACGGCATCGCCTGAACCGAACACGGCCCGCCGATCGCCGCGGTGCGCTCCGTGTCTGCTTGCTCCAGCCACTGATGCATTGCACCTGCATGGTTCCCCTCACCCTGGCCCACGCCATGGCGCGGGCCGAATTGCATGGTTGCCCCGATGGCGGTTCGCCGCCTCCCGGATAGCCTGCGCAGCAGCAATACGAGGAGGAAGCGATATGCCATCACCACCCATGCGCGGCTACGTCGAGGAGCAGTTGCGAACCGTCTACGCGGCCTTTGCGCAGGGCAACGTGGCGGGCGTGCTCAGCCCGTGCAGCGACGACATGATCTTCCATGTCCCCGGCACGAGCCCGCTGGCCGGCGACCATACCAGAGCCGGCTTCGTGGACCTGGCCGGCAGGTTGGTGCGGATCTCCGGCGGCAGCTTTCGGGAAGAGATGGTCGACGTACTCTCCGGCGAGACGCACGGGGCCGCGCTGCTGCTGCACAGTCTGAGGCGGAATGGCCGGCCGGTCTCCTACACCACGGTCCACCTCTGGAGACTGCGCGGGGGGCGGTTCTGCGAGTGGTGGGAGCTTCCGCAGGATCTCGACGCGTTCAACGCGGCCTGGAGCTGACGGCAGAGAGCGGTCAGGAGAAGGTGAAATCATGCTCAAGTTCGGAATCCTCGTAGCCCTCGCGCTCGCCGCCATCGTGCCGGCGGCCCCGCGGCAGGCCCGCGCCCAAAGCGCCGATGTCTCGGCCACGGTCGATGCCCTGCGCGATGCGACGCTTGCCGGCGACCTCGACGCGATAGTGAGCCTGTTCACGCCGGACGCCGTGGTCGTCTCGCCCTTCGGCACGTTCGGCGATCCGGCCGCGATCCGCGGCTTCTACACCGGCTTCTTCCAGCAAAATCCAGGACTCAGCATCACGTTCGTGGACCGGCAGGTGGCGCTCGACACGACGGAGGTACACCACTCGCTGGTCGCGTCAGACGGCATTCGCGCGGCCGGCGTCGAGCGGGTGGTGTTCATCGAGACCATCGTCGTCGTGCAGGGAAAGGTCAAAAGCGCGACCATCTTGCTGGACCTGAGCGATCCCCAGACCGCGCAGTTCGCCGCGGCGCTGGGCGGAAGCTGAATAGCGGGCCGACAGCGTCGGCGCAGAGATGAAGAGGAGCGATCATCATGGCAATCGCGGTTGTCTTCGACGCCCCCGGCATGACCTCGAACCAGTACGACGGGATTATCCGCGGCCTCGAAGCCGCGGGGGAAGGTGCACCGGCAGGGCGGCTCTACCACGTCGCGGCGCAGAAGCCGGACGGCTGGCTGGTGGTGGACATCTGGGACTCGGAAGAGAGGCTGAACCAGTTCGCGCAGACCCTGATGCCGCTGATCCAGCAGGCCGGCGTAACCATTGCGCCGCAGGTCTATCCGCTGCATAACGCGATCGCAGGTTAGCCGGACAAATACCGTGGGCGGGGCGCCAGATCTGGCGCCCCGCTCGCGCGCTCCCGGCCGGATGTTGGCAGGCTGGTTGCTGCCCCCCGCGGGGTGCGCTCTATACTGTTCCCTGTTCTCGCAAGGAGCCGTCATGCCCGCATCGCAGACCGTGATCAAGACCGGTATGGGCCGGCTGGCGATGGCCGAGCTGCCGATCGCCGCGCCGGGGCCGGACCAGGCCGTGATCCGCATGACGCTGAGCACGATCTGCGGCTCCGACGTGCACATCCTCGACGAGTTCCCGATGCCGCAGGGCGTGGCCGCGCTGCCGATGGGCCACGAGGCCTGCGGCGTGGTCGAGGCCGTCGGCGCCACTGTGACCGCGTTCAAGCCCGGCGACCGCGTCGTCGCGGCCTGCCTGTTCTGCTGCGGTCACTGCGAGAACTGCATGCGCGGCCTCGAATCAAGCTGCATCACCTATCACTCGCCCGGCAACCTGCTGTTCGGCGCCTAGGGGCAGTTCTTCACCGTCAGCGGCGCCCAGACCTCGCTGGCGCAGATTCCGGATGGCCTGGCGGACGAGCAGGTGCTGTTCGCCAGCGACATCATGTCCACCGGCTTCGCCGCGGTGGAGAACGGCGGCGTGGCCTTCGGCGATACCGTCGCGGTCTTCGCGCAGGGGCCGGTGGGGCTCTGCGCCACGGCGGCGGCACGGCTGCGCGGCGCGGCGCTGATCATCGCGGTGGAAGGCATTCCCGCGCGGCAGGCCGTCTCGCGCAGGCTCGGCGCCGATGTTGTCGTCGAGCCGGGCGACGCGGTGGCCGAGATCATGCGGCTCACCGGCGGGCGCGGTGCGGACGTGGCGATCGAGGCGCTGGGCACGCAGACGACGTTTGAGAACTGCTGCCGCGTCACGCGCTCCGGCGGCACGGTCAGCAGCGTCGGCGTCTACGGCGCCTTCCCCACGCTCGGCCTTTCGACACAGGATCCGGGCTTCTGGAACCGCAAGATCGTCACCACGCTCTGCCCGGTGGGCACCGAGCGGCTGCGGCGCATGATCGCGCTGGTGCAGCACGGCAAGGTCGATCTGACGCCGCTGATCACGCACCAGATGCCGCTCTCACAGGCGATCGAGGGCTACGCCCTGTTCAAGCGGCGCGACAGCGGCGTGCTGAAGATCGCGCTGCGGCCGTAGGGCGTGGGGCGGGAGGCGTGGCAGTGCGCGGGCGGCGGCCGGCGCATGGGCGCGGCGGCAGGAGTCCATGCGCCGTTCCTGTGTGCGGAGGACGTTGCCGCACCCGCCCCGGAACGCTGCAGCGGGGCGCAATAGGCCTGAGGCGCGTGCTGTGGGTTTGATCTATTGGCAGAAACCGCCCGCGGTTGCCTGGTGGTCGTTGTGAGGCGCCACCATGACCACCGCGGACGTGTTCATCCTACGCTCCTGCACCGTGGACGATTGGGTGCGGGATCATGGCCTGCCGCGCCGGCCGGGTCCCAGCCCGGCGTGCAGCGCCAGCGCGATCCTGCCCTTTGCCCTGGCGCGGGAGTTGCTCGGCTACGACGCCGAGCGGCGCTCCCGCCGCGTGGTGCGGGCCGAGTGGCGGCCCCGCTTCCCCGACATTCCGCACCAGTCGGAGCTGCATCGGCGTAGGCGCGGGCTGCAGGGGGCCCTGGCACTCCGGCGCCAGCACGGGGTGGCCGCCGTGCCCGCGAGTACGGGCGACTGGCTGGCGATCGACACGCCGCCGCTGCCGGTCAAGCCCCCCCGCCGCGTGCGCGGCCCGGACCACTGGGCCGGCCCGGACGGCCGGCACGCCGGCTTCGGGCGCGGCGCGGCGAAGGCGTTGTGGTTCTACGGCTGCCGCCTCGCCGTGCTGGCGCCGCTGCTGACGTCGCTGCCGCTGGTCTGGGCGCTGGTGCCCGCCGCCGTCAACGCACGCGCGGTAGCGGAGTGGTTGCTGGAGGCGCTGCACGACCTGCAGCTGCTGGTCGACAAGGGCTTCCGCGGCAAGACCTTCGCCGCGACGCTCGCCGAGCAGGCGATCACGGTGCTGGTGCCGCCCACCACAGCCGAGCGAGACGCGATGCCCGCCGCCGACCGCGCCTTTATCGCCGCGCACCGCAACCGCAGCGAGGGCAGCGTTACGCGCGCGAAGGATCAGTTCCACCTCGAACAGCACCGTGCCCTCAGCTTCTGGGGCTTGCGGGCCCGCGTGACTACCAGGCTCGCGGCGCTCACGCTCGACCATCGCTGGCGCCACGCCGGCCTGGCCCTCGCCTGATCCCACATCATGCGCCTGAGTACTACTTCGTTAGTAAGCGTGGCAGACTGGCTGGCATGGACACGATGCCCCATGCCCCGCCGAAGGCCGCGCCCGCGCCCGTGCCCGCGGGCGCGGCGTTCCTCGCGCCGTTTGCACCGCGGTTCC